>ERZ772764.1600-NODE-1600-length-14090-cov-9.252881_pt1 | contig 14090 bp, 22 predicted proteins | sample MGYA00512163_ERZ772764 | MGnify/ENA primary metagenome ERZ772764 (study PRJEB29015, sample SAMEA2737903) | human oral metagenome | biome: human oral; feature: human-associated habitat; material: dental | place: China | collected 2094 ... | reverse complement strand
ATTTTTTGTTGTAATTTTGGTTGACAAGTTAATTAAATAATTAACGAACTGTATAGGTTGTTAAATAAATAACTTTATTGCAATTTGTTGTGTGTTATGGTACTATGACTTTAGAAAGGAGGAAATAAAATGTTTGAAGATTTAAGAGTTAAAGATAGGTTTTATCGTTTTTTTTACACATCTGCTAAACCTTTTAAAGTGTATAAACTTTGTCAATGGGAAAACGGTAACTTACTAGAGTGTTGTATAATTAACGAGCACGGTGTAAAGATTAAAGATAATTTGTCTAAATCCCGTGTTTTACATTATATGTATGATTCACACTTTACAACTAAGATTTTGGAGGAATTACAACGATGACAAGTGGAGAATGGGGGAATTATTTTTACAAAAGTGAAAAGTATTTTTTGTTATGGTTAGTTCAAACTGCTATAAAAGATAATGAATTGACGCAGGAAGAAAAAGACTTTGTTACCGATATGGGTTTAATTACACTTGTTGTATTGAGTGAGTGGTTACAGACAGACATAGACGAAAATAAAGCTTTAGTCAAGGCTAGGACGTATTTTATAGAACAACGTTTTAAGTACTGTACTGATGTTATTGTAGAGTACGGTGGGTATAAAAAAAGAATTATGAATACAACAAAAGATATTGACAAAGTTCTATAGATGTGATACTGTTAAGTTGTACCATGAATAAAGAAAAGGAGAGTAAAAACATGGAAGAATTGAGAGTAAACGAAACGCAGGAATCAGGAGTATTTGAGGGTTCAACGAGTATTCCAGTTATCAAAATGTTTAACGGTGAAGAATTGTCTACTTCAAAGATGATTAACATTGTCAATGGTTCCGCGAAGGCGGTTTCAGACTTCTTAAATCAGGAATTGACATTGTTGGGGTTCGGTGGCGTTGTTCTCGACTTTGTGGACGAAGAGACGGGAGAAACGGGAAAGTACAATAAGTACATTTTGATTACCGATAAGGGAGACATTTCCACAACATCTACTTTTGTCGGCAGAACTCTGAAAATGTTATGGCAGTGTAATATGACCAGCCCACACATTAAGTTCAGACAGGTAGAACAAGCAGGACGACGAAGGTTTTTAATGGATTTGTTGGATTAGATAACCGACATTGTGTTGACACTTTATAGAGAAAGGTATATAATATAAGTGTGAACCCGAAGAGGGGGGACGGGTGCGATGTTCACAACATCAAAAGCATCTGTCCTTTTTATTTTAGGGGGTAAAAATATGAAATGTAGTGAATATCTTTTGTCTAAATTAACAAAAAAACAGGCAAAAGAATTAGATGAAATCTTAGCAACTCATCAAAGACTTGACAAATCTATCTTACATGATGGAGTGTATGTATTTACTCAAGATTGGCATATGGGGTTTATTCAAGTAAATGTTAAGGCATTGGAAGGCGTGACAGATGAAGTAGACGAAACAATAGGACACCTGTCTCGTACACTTTCCATTGCGGATAGTAGTATACTAATAAGAATGGAGGTTAAAGAATGATTAAAGATAATCTAAAAGCGTGGTTGAACTCATTGTTTAGCTCTGAACGAGTCACAACAAATGCTGATGGAATTAAAACTGTCACACTTGACACTTTGACAGATGATATTGACGGTGGAGTAGTGTTATTTGATGAACCTGAAAAAGTTGAAGAAAACAAAGAGGAATATAATTTTGATGACATTTTAACAAGGTTGCAGGCTATCGAGAATATGGATCTGCTTCACAGGTTGGAGCGTTTGGAATCTGCTATTCAAGTCGCTGATGAATTAGTAGACGAAAAAGAAATTATTGAAATTTAAGGAGAAGGGCGAAGATGGAAAATAAAGATAAACAAATTCATATCTGGCATGACAATAGCGGGTCAGATAATTATGACTTATTTTTTGAAATTGAATCACCAAACGAAACTCCGCCGCCTACTTTAAAATTACATTGTCACGAAGACGAAGCTAATTACAGAGAACGCTGGGAGATGGAGTTATCCAGCACTACTAGCGTTCAACAGCTTGTCAATACAGAACGAGATAGAGCAGTTGCAAGGGAAAATCAAATCGAAGGTGAGTTGAATAATTGTTGTCAAGAAGTAAAGGGGCGACTTGACACAGCAGAACAACATATCACACAAAACCATACTGCAATTCAAGGATTACAGGCGGATGTTCAAAATGTTCACAGTGAAGTTGCGAACGCACAACAAGCTGTGAACGCTGAACGAGATAGAGCAGTTGCGAAAGAAACACAAATCGAAAACAAGTTAGATACTTGTTGTCAAGAAGTCAAGGGGCGATTAGATGTTGTTGAAGGTAATGTGCAACATTTACAAACTGATGTTACGGCATTAGATGGTAGAGTAAACACAAATGAAACAAATATTACTCAGCTACAACACGATGTCCAAAATGCACAGAATATAGCAAACACGGCAAACACAACCGCTCAACAAGCATCGAACACTGCAAACAGCTTACAACAAGATGTTCAAAATGCGCAGAACACTGCAAATACGGCAAACACAACTGCCCAACAGGCAAGTCAAAATGCCACAAATGCTTTAAATCAGATTGGAAATATTCCTACTGACGTTCAAGGGTTAAGGGCATCTTTAACAGCCTTAGAAAATGTTGTACAAGGTTTACAACCACTTTGGGATTATATTAACTATCATCATGATGAATGGGTTCATTTAAACGGTGGAACTGAAACAGTAACGCTTAACTTGTCAACGTGGGTGAATAGTTTTCCAAACCCATCTCAAATTAAGACACTATTAAAGCGATGGATTATTGTTAATATTGACCAAGTTAGAAGTGTAAAAAATCCTGTACCTGTTACTTTTGACAATTTGGTATATGATGAAAATAATTTGACATTAACACTTACTTTTTACTCAACATCTGATTGTGATGTCAGGGTTCTAATGACGGTAGCTAACGCATAAGAGGGGGATTTATGAATATTACAGGACAATTACTTAGAGAAACAACAGAAAACATTGTCAATGAGGGGCGAAAAGGTGTCCAGTTTAAGATCAATGAACTGACCACACCCCGACAACTTTTAGATAAGTTGCCAGCGGACGCCCTCGAAAAGTTCGGGAACATTCTACAATATAAGGGCATTTATTCAGCAGATTATACTGTTAAGTTTAGCGCCTTGTGGAGTACTCTTTTTTGGAAGATTGGGGAGCAAATTTTAAAAGTTGGTTCTTATCAAAGCCCGTTCGATCGTTTTTGGAAACCACTTGAAATCGGGGGAGATATTGAGGAGTACACCCCACGAATCAAAGACAGTTTTGACAGACAGGGATTGTCTAACTCGGCAATTTTATCTAATTATACAACAAAATATGACAGTTTCTTTCACAGAATCAACCAGTTAAGAGTTTTTGCCAGCACATACGATCAGTATGAAATCGCGAGAATCTCTGTATCGTGGGATAATCTAGCAAATAATATTAGTGCAGAAATGCAGAATCTGGAAAAGTCTGTAAGTAATTACATTCATGATTTATCTAAATCAGCATTTGTAACACAATATTTAAGTGGTGGAATGGACGAGGTAACGATTCCAGCGATTACAAATATAGATACCGCTTGTCTGGGTGCTATTGCCATCAACACAGTTATTGATGAAATGACTGTGGAACCGTCCACAAAGTATATCCCGTGGAACCGTTCCACAGCAAACCCCGATCCAACGGTTAAAGATGTTGCAGTGGGGGGTATTAACTTTATTGCCACTACGGAATTATTAAACAATGTTGAATTTATGTCAGCTTTGCATACGCAATTTGGTGATCGGTTTAAAAATGATCGTTTTAGCTGGAATGTTACCCGTGTGGGAGAATTTCCAAATGCTATAGATCCAAGAATTGAAATCACTAGGGGTTATACTCCAATCACACCAACAAAAAAATTAGTTGGGTTTATTTGTGAAGATGATAGCATGATTTTTAGACGCAAAGAGATTGGAAGATTTCAATTTGACAATGCGGCAACTTTAAAAACTTCTTTGTTCTATCACATTGACGCCTTAGCGAATATTTCAGATCGTAGAAAAGTAGTTGCAGTAGTACAGTAACATGATAAGCCCCTCAACCGAGGGGCTAAATTTTAAAGGGGTATAAATGAATAAAATTGAAACATTTGACGATGCAATTATTTTTAATAACATTGACAAAGGAAAGTTGGGGATTTATCAAAGTTTTTCACAGTGGGCTGCATTACTTAGGGATGTGGCAGTTTCTCTTTACGAATGGCACGGTAATATATCTTTTCAAGATTTATTGCTCATTGAAGAATATATATTTAACCGTCAGGAGTTCGCTCTCGTTCGTTGTAAATACAAAGTAGGAAAAGCTATTGTATTATCTGACAATTATCATATTTTTCAGGTTACAACATTCGGCGAAATAAGGCAAGGAGAACCCAAAGCGATTCGAATTGTGGGGGAAAACCTGCCAAAAAATCTAGTACGACACTATACAATAGATAATTTTGTTTACTTTTGTAATCGGACTTTTACATATCCTTGGGCACTCACACAAAAGTATGCGGAGATGCTCACAAAGTTAGACGCTTTATATATGCAAAATGTGCAAAAGCTATCACTACCCATTATGGCGATCAACAACAAGTCAACTCATAATGAATTACTAAACTTTTTTAAGCGAGGAGAACTAAATGCTGTCTTTAGTATGGTCAACCCAACGCAAATGCAACAAAAGGAAGATGTTAATAAGATTTTTTTCAATCCACAAATAGAATTTCTACTTGACAAGATCAATAACGAGAGGTCTAGCATTATGAAAGAGTTTTTGCTTGAACTCGGTATCAATACGAATATCCCACAAGAGGGTTCACGTCAGTATGTTAATATTCAGACTACGCAAGAAAGTTCTTTGGTGGCAAGATACTTTAGTGCTTCACTAAATAAATTTCGCTCTAATTTTGTGAACAAGATCAATACAAAATTTCCAAGCTTGCAACTTCATTTTAATGCATATAGTAAAGATATTGGCGTAATGGAGGTATCAAATAGTGAAAAAGACGATGTTGTTAATGAATAGTTTTACTGTTACTGTTGCTTATTTACTACATGATAGTAAATACATTTTACTTTTATATGTGCTTGCGAGTATGTCGGATTATTTTAGTGCTGTTTTTCGAGTGTTTGCTAATCGTGAAAAATGGTCACGAAAAAAAGCCTTGTCAGGAATTTTTAAAAAGATGAATATGTTATTCTATGTGTTTATTACAATTAGTGTTGATTTTTTAATGAAAGAATCGAATCTGTCGTTTATTCAAGGGGGAATTACTAGATTATTTCTTATCTGGTTAACGGTAAACGAATTACTTAGTATCTTAGATAATATTGAAAAAACAAAGGGTACAAAAGGTTCAAAATGGCTAAGAATGATTTTAGAAAAATTAAGAGATAAAGGAGATCTAAAATGAATCTAATTGAGTATGCTAAGCGATGGGTTGGATACGAAGAAAAATCTAACGAAAAAGTGCTAGGGGAATCATTAGACAACCCAGAAAAGTTTGAGGGAAACGGAGTATACAACAATTTTACTATTTTTGCAAAGATGTATGAAAAGTGGTTAAACACCTCTGCACAGGGGCAACCGTGGTGCGCAACCTTTGTGAACACGATGTTTATTTGTGTTTATGGTAAAGAAAGGGCAAGAAGGATGTTGGGGGGTTCTTTTTCCCTCTGGACTCCCACTTTTGCAAAAAATGTTGATTGTTCAACAAAAAACCCCATTAAAGTTGGAATCCCTATCTTTTTTAAAAATTCGGAAAGAATCCACCACGTGGGGATAATTTGGGGGTTTAACGACGAGTATATTTATACGATTGAAGGAAATACAAGGGCAACGAATGATGTCGTCGCAGAAGGGCACATCGTAGCACTAAAAAAGTACAAACGAACGAATAAAAATATTGCCGGATGGGGGGTTATTTCTATGGACGGTTGGAATCAGTACGATATGGAAAATTGGGAATATTGGAACGATGGCGAGAAAGTTGTCGATACGATTGTTTCGATTGATGGACTTGTCTATGCTTTTGATGAAAATGGAACAATGCGAACAGGTGTTCATGTAATCAACGGAAAACGCTATTATTTTGACAGGAAAAGCGGTTGGCAAATTCGAACCACTGACGGATTACCAAGGTTTCAGCGATTGGAGGAGTAGTGATGGCACTGAATATTTCAATGGATGGAAACGGATATGTTCATGCGGACAACACTTATAATGCATCTAATATTATGAGTGCTCAAAGTATTATGCGAAATGTGGCAAGTCAGATTGAAGGATATGACAATGGTCAAATCAATTCACTTTTGACAAACTTAAATGTTTTGTACCCACAATGTGAAAACTTTAACGAGTTTCTAAGTGAATGGGCTAGGGTGTTGTCAATGATTACGTTGTAAAAGGGGGTAGACGATGTTTTATTGGAAGAATGACTTTGATTTTAAAGAACTTGATATGTACGAATTTGAACAATTTCAAAGTGTAGTATCAACAAGTCAACTAGATGATATAGTGATTACTAGTCTATCTCCTTTTATCATTCCAAATGCTGTATGCTTAGTATTAAGTAAACTTATTTATGACTATTGTAATCATAAACAAGTCAATTTAATTGATACTGGCCGTTGGCGAGATAATTTTTTGGGAGATGTGGGGCTTTATCTACTCGAAAAGGGTAGATATTTACAAGCTTACTTTCGTGATGTTAATCAAAACATTGATAAAAAAGGAACAAATGACACAGATACAACAAGTCAAGGTATTACAGGTACAAGTGGAACTCAAAAATCGGGGGGTGTATCGAATACACAGAGTGCGAACACTTCAGGAAGTGATACACTAGATAGTAGAGAAGAGTTAGGAGACACATTAACAATTCTTGACAATCAGACGACAAGCACAAAATACTTATCATCAAAAAATGATGAAAGTTACTCAAAAGGACATCAGCAAAACACCACGGAAACAGGGTTTTCAAAAACGGTTGACAATCAAACAAATGTGTCAATGAGTAATGATAATCGCTTAACAAAGGATAAACAACTATCTAATGTACACACAAGCGGAACATATGGGCCACTAGAGATTGCAAAACTGGAAAGTGATTTTCAGTTTCAACCGTGGTTAGACGATTTGTTAAAAAGACTAGATGAACATTTTTTAGTAGGGGGACTAACTTATGCCTAAGACAACACCACAAGGGCAATTTCCTTTTGATAAAGATACTTTCACTGTAACTTTGTACGAGGAAGGAAATGCCCCCGACTATTCTTTTATCTACAATGTTGGAACACAAGCTGGACGTGGGTTTTCGGAAAGTTATACAATTAACAATGCCCCCAAAAATCTTGATCATATGCAAGTAGAGATTACTTGTAACCCTGATACTGATAGTACAAGGTTCAATTACATGAAAATTGATTACCTTGATCGGGCTGGTGGTGGAGCTTATGACCACAAAACAAGATACTTTTTTATTCAAAATAAGACCATCTTAAATTATCCCGATTATGACCCAATCAAAAAAATTTGGGGGGGTTATGCTGTTTTATTTGATTGTGAGTTAGATATTTGGGAAACCTATAAGGATTTTTTAGGTACTCCCACAATTTACTTAAGTAAAGTAACCACGAATGACCCTGAAGGCTGGGGGGAAATCGGTGTACTGGGGCAATCGGTTTTGCCTTTTTCTGACATTGATGTAACTTATAGTGATAAAAAATATGATGATTATAAAACAGTGATCGCATGGCAAGCGAAAAAGCCCACTGCACAGGATACTTTTATCATTGACGAAATGCAGACATTTCTGCAATTCAACGATAATGGAAACGTTTCCGATTATTTAGCAGATCTGGAAGACCTTGCCAGTGAACCCCCGCAAGCAACAAATCTTTTTAAAACTTATGTTGTTGCTAAGTCCTACATTTTACCATCGTTTTTTGCCACACAAAACGGACAAAAGTCAGACAAAGAAACAATTTCCTGTTTAGTACCTACTTTTCCAAGTGTGCATAGGCGGTTATTATATCCTCCGTATATCCGCGGTTTTTTATGCACCATAGACGGGCAAAGAATGGAGGTTGACTATAATAAGATGCCTTTGCACAAATTAGTAAACCCATTTACGGCTGAAGTACATCATTCAACTGTACCCGAACCCACTAGTGTTATTTACCCTGATTATGTAGGTGGTGGTGAAGGGGATTGTTTAATTTTTAACCAGTATCCATCTATGGATATGGCAGGACGAACTTATACACCCCAACAACAAATTTTAGCAAAGTATAATAGATTGGACGACAGCCAAGTAACGCATGGAGGTTAAAAATTATGGATTATGCAACAATGTTAACAAACAACAAGCTGTTAAATGATGACGGTACACCCACCACAGCAACCGCCCAAGCGGTGGGTGGTGGAATTGGTTTTTTGGTGGGGGGTGCTTTTGGTAACCCCCTTGCTGGTGAACAAGTGGGTAAAGCAGTTGGTAGCGTGGTTTCTAGCTTTATCCCTCATTATGATAGCGTCCGTGCTAGCGTGCAGGGTATCAACTTTCCTGCTATGAAACTCAAGCCATACTGGTTAGAGGTTCAGACAATTTCCATACAGGAGCTTGCAAAGTTAGATAAAATTTATAAATATTTTGGGGTTGAAACGCAAAGGGTGGAACCGTTAAGTATTTCTAACTATTTATATAATAATCATGCTTTTGTAAGGGGTACTTTATCAGTAGAGGGAAAAGGGGGAACAATTCCTTTGCACCGATTTAGGCAAATTAATGATATTTTTCAAAGGGGGGTACACATTTTAAATGCTTAAAAATATACATCTAAAAGACAATGAATATTTTTCTGTACAAGACTATATTAAATTGTACCTGAATACGAATATTTTTGTTTTATGTGGCGCTCGTGGGTGTGGTAAAACTTATAGTGTGTGTGAAGAAGTGAAAAAAATGTTTAGTTTGGGTAAAGTCGGCTTGTATATTCGCAATTCCCGACAAGCTTGTTCATCTGCAAGATCTTATTTTTCCTTTCTTTCTGATGAAAATAGTCAAATTAAGCTGGGCAGATTAGGGGCTGGATCTGTTACACTGTCCACAAAAGATACAGATATCTTGATTGCGTACACGCTGTATTTAGGCGATCAAGAAACTTTTAAGTCATCAAGAAAAAAAATTGATTATATCATCTATGAGGAGTTTAGCACTTTTGGAAATGAGCGACTTAACAGAGCTTTCAACCTTATTGAATTACTTGAAAGTATCCGCCAATCCTCCCCCAACTATAAGATGTTTGCGATTGCCAACAACTTATTTGAAGATGACTTATTTTCTGTAAATTTCACAGAAGATAGCTTTTTACAAATACAAATTCATAAAAAAGCACAACTTGACAATGTGAAAAATAAAGCAGTACAAAATTATTTATCAGGTGATATTTTAGTACCCCAAATATCGTATAATTTAACAAATTATCAATGTGTGGGCTATGTAGAAGTCACCAGTACAAAAATTTTTTTGTATGATGGAGGAGAAAATCTCTTAAATCGTTGGGTGTTGTCTACAAAAGGTATTCAAACGGCTTTGCGACTAGACAGCACCACCGCTCGTATTATTGTCAGTGCAGTTTATAAAAATGTGCACGATCGTAACCGCTTAGAATTTGTGGTTGGGCTCGTTGAATTTTCTTATAAACGGCTCTTTACTTAGTGAAAGAAAGAGGATTCTTTAATTGCGAAAGGTTGGGGGATTAAGGCAATTCCCCCCGGCACAACCGACGGCTTTAACTGTGTGACAGGTTTGTTATTTTCGTCTACAATTTTCCCTCCCACTTCAAAATTGTCATAAGTAATATACTTTTTGGCTTCTTTTGTTGCCCCAGCACATTTTACAGTGATTTCTCCTGTGCCCTTTTCCGTCATCATGTAAGTCTTTTGCCTCACGACCTTCACTTTACTTAGTTTGTGTTCAATATCCCATAAACCTAGCGCTGTAGGCGAGATTTTGGACTTGTCCACCCACTTTTCGTATGCTTCACTAAACATTATATTACTGTCGGTATCTCCATAGATAAAAAATTCTTTGGGGTATGAATTTGTCATATCTAAAAAAATTTCTCTAGCATAACTTAAAATTGCAGACACAATCGGCATATATACGAAAGTGGGTTCTTTATCCTCTCGTACTCTTTGATATGAAAGAATTGAATTATCATTAAGTTGAAGTTGTGTTTGAATAGGTAAAATGAATTGCCCAAATTTTCCCGTCAGCGAATTATTCATATACTTCGCAACAGTTTTTAAAGGTGCATTTTTTGTTACAGTTCCCTGTGTCTTTTTCGCTATCCATTCATCTGTATAGCTATCAAAAATGCCCACTTTTGTTTGATACTCGTAAAATTCTAGAAATTCAATATCTAAAACTTCGTAATACAAATACAAAAGTCGTAAATCTATAGAGTTAATATAACAAATCTCGTGAAAATATTCCACATATTCATTTTGCTTATAAGCTCGTGAGAGTGGAATGCCTAAATTCCATTGTTTACCTAGTCGAAAAAAAGGAATTGTGGTATCTTCTTTCACTTTTGCATGAATCCTTGCCTTGATGGTATAAAATTTGTCACGATTTCTAAAGTCTGGCACTTTGTTAAATTCGTGACGACCTACAGAAATTGGGTAAGGGTGGGTAAACTTTCCAATTTTACTATACCCGGCGGCACTATACAACCCGTTATTATCTATATAAGTAAAGTCACCCTCTAACACTTTACCTTGATACATTTTATTGTATGTACAGATTCCACCCGTATAAGTCAAATTTGCAAAAGTTTGTTCATCTGTGTCAAGTGTTGGAAGATCAACTGTCTGTTTTTTCTTCCAATCGTCAAATGCACAGCTTGCAATCGTCATCTTATCAGAGTGTGCAAATTCTCTGAATTTTTCTAGCCCAGCCTTTAAACACTTAACGTCATTAATTCCGTAAACCTCTACTTCTTTATCTGTATGCGTTAACAAAGCGTTAACTTGGTCTAAAGAATTATCAAAAGTATAATCTTTTTTCCATAGCTCTTTATCTAGTCCAAACGCTTTGCCAAATTCTTTTAGTGAAATCATACATAACTTATAAGAGTCTACACAACGAAATAGAACACCTTTGTAGAAAAATTGGAAAGTGTACCAAGTAGTATTGACAATTAAATAATCCTTAAAGGTGACATTGATACCTTCACTTTTAAAGTAGTCAATGATATTCATTGCATCAAACTTCAAATTGTGATAATAAACTAAACAGCTCTTTTGAGATTTTCGCCGTACATACTTTACCGCCTTTGTAAAAAATTTCGGAATTGTGTAGTCCATAATTTCCATACCATCAGCAAAAATTCCTTGATTCAACACATTGACAACTTGCAAAACTTGTGACTCCCCAGTTTCTTTTGCTTTATCAAATTGTTTTTTGACAAAAGCTTTACTCTGTTCTAACCGTTTTTGTATGTGGGTGTCATACATGGAGGGTTGTAATTTATAAACATTTTCGGTATTGATGTTCACCGTTTCAGTATCTGCATATAATATTATCATATTTGTTAGTCTCTCATATATTTACTAAAGTAAGCAAACAGAATATCATAAATATATCCAATGTCAGTTACTTCAATTCCTTCTCCCGTGTCAACTTCAAAATCCGAAGGGGGTATATAACGCACAAAAATTTCATGAGGAACCCAGTTTGAATTATTTACCTTTCGAGCGTCTAATTGACCTGGTAAAACATTTCTTAACCAATAAATAATTGTATTAAAGTCTGGATTATCCCACAACCCGAAATCTTCTTCCAAGCTATCTGCTAAACGTGACGCAATATTTATCATCTGTTCATATTTTGAAATTGAAGGTTTCAACGGTTTTTCTTGCATTGCAATAAACTCTTTGAGTTCTTCCAGTGATTTCCCTTTTACATTATACTTCAAGTTTGGATACTTTTTTTTGAGCCTTCGAATCTTTCGCAGTGCCTTTTCACGCTCGGACACCTCAACAGCTTTCTTTTTCGTCTGTTTCTTTTTTGTTGATTGTGGTTTAGTACGGTCAACCTTCCGAGCCTTCTTATTATAAGCACGCTCCAAATTATAAAGCTCAAGATTACTGAGTCCCCTTGCGGACTCAATAACCCCCTTTCTTTTGAGTCTTGCAACTCTATTCTGTCTATTTTTCTGAGCCTGTGTCTTTACCTTTGTCATTATTTACGCCTTTCTCTTAGTTCAATATAATTGTAAAAAACACCCTGAAAAGAACGCCACGTATAACAACATGACTTTAGTTTATTAGACCTGTATATATCATACTCTTTACCTGTCTGAACACAAGTTAAATATTCAACTTTACCCCGTAAAATTTTTGGTACATAAAAATACCCATCTCTGTTTGCTTGCATTTCCTTTCTACCCCCTTTCACAAACCTTATAAACATCTCGTTCTTGTTGTATCTTCACAACCCTAACTCTGCCAGTGTTGAAATTGACAGAAACCCCGTACTTTTCACCTTTTCAAGAACCCATACCCATGCAAACCAATTTATAGAGTTTAACTCTACCGTATTACAACCAGATAATAACCGATTACTTAATAATTTGTAAGCACATTTCCATGTTCGGACAAACTCCATAAATAACTTCCAACCCCTATCTGACTGACTTAATTCGTAAACCGTAAACTTTACCATTTCTTTATTTTCTCCTTCCACTCTTTTTTAGAAATCTGTTCAATTCGTGCCTCAGGTAGGGGGTAATACCCCCCACACACTACACGCCCAGCAATCTGTAATGAAAATGTTTCATTATACAAAACTGCAATATCTCCGTTTTCCATGTATCTTTTTTCATCCGCTCGCCATCTGCCTAACAGACTTTTAACATCATCTGTTAAAGTATCCCATCTTAAACCGTCAACACTCTTTGTAATATTCTTTTTTACTCGTCTACTTAGCATCACACCACCTCAACAATGCGTTCTGTAGCATTAGTAATTTGATACACTTGATATTGCGTAACTGTCATCATCCTTCTAACTCCTTTCTAAGCTGTTGCAGTGACACGCCACCCAACAATTAAACTGACCACAAGGCAATAAGTATTCAAATGAACTATAAGCTTCAATATTTTCTGGACACTTGGCACACTGCTTATAGTTGTGTTCATTATACATAAATTTCCTATATAACCGTAAATACTTATCTTTATCTTGCTTAGCCAGTGCGTCCCATTCTTGTTTTGTCATATCCTTAATCCTCCTAAATTTCTCGTTCTTGACAACTCTATTATAACCCTGAAATAATAGAGTTGTCAAGTAAAATCACAATACTATAATAGCCTTACTCTGCGTTATCGTCTACAATGAGTAAACGGTCTACTGTTTCTTCATTTCTATAATGTATAGAAACCTGACACATTTTACCGTATAATTCGTCCTCATAAATATCAAACCACAATCTATCGTCATTGACATACTTCTCTAATGTTTCTGAACTAATGTGATCAAAATCTCTCAACTTGGCAATTTCGTTGTATAAATCAATTTTACGTTTCATCTTTATATCTCCTCCTTTTGTTCTTGACAACTCCATTATAACAATGAAATAATGAAACCGTCAAATTAAATCACAACATTATAATAGTCTTTCTAAAAATTAACATTCCTGTGCACTCGCTAAACATTCTTCTTTACTTTCACCACCGTAAAACCAACAATCATTAATCATAAAATACCAGCCGAACCGTTCAGATGTATCAAAATACTTTACTTCAACGTTTGTTTCCATATTCTTATTCTCCTTTTCGTTAACATTTTGCAGTATAAGTATCTGTTTATACTTATAGTTGTTCACCCTCCCATAATGATTCAACTATCTTCTTGTCTCTATGCAATTGTCAATGTACTATGTTCTTCCCTCAAACAACTATATCTTATCACACTTCAATTAACTTGTCAACCAAAATTACAACAAAAATA
>ERZ772764.1599-NODE-1599-length-14097-cov-2.845108_pt1 | contig 14097 bp, 16 predicted proteins | sample MGYA00512163_ERZ772764 | MGnify/ENA primary metagenome ERZ772764 (study PRJEB29015, sample SAMEA2737903) | human oral metagenome | biome: human oral; feature: human-associated habitat; material: dental | place: China | collected 2094 ... | reverse complement strand
TATCTCTGTTGTTTATTTTTAAATGATTAATTACTATACGGAGGTTACTTTCTTCAGAAATATCCATAGTATTTTTTACCAATAAATGAGATGTTTTGACGATTTAAATCTTCCAATTATTGCAATAATACACACACCAAACACAAACGGATAGGATTTTTTATCTTATCCACCCACATTAAGAAAGGACATATCATGTTTAAAGACTGGCCTGAACATACCGCCTTGGTAAAAAAATCATTCGGTGAACTGGGTAAAAACCATCCTAAAATGCTGCAAGCCTACGGCGCACTGGATCAAGCAGCGGCTGCCGAAGCACTGGATGCCAAAACACGCGAATTAATCGCTATTGCCGTTGCCATTACCACACGTTGCGAAAGCTGCATCAGCGTGCATGCCGCCGCCGCAGCCAAAGCAGGTGCAACCGAAAGCGAAATCGCCGGCGCATTGGCCACCGCTATCGCCCTGAATGCAGGTGCCGCTTATACATACGCTTTGCGCGCTTTGGAAGCAGTAGAAACCCAACGCTAATCGGTTTGTAAAATCAGGCCGTCTGAAAGCCGACTCCCCTTTCAGACGGCCTGATGAAATGCTAGACTGATAAAGTTATCATATTGTTTTCTGTCTAATAGGAGATTGAACTATGAAGAAACTGCTGACCGCCGTACTTTTTGCCGCCGCTGTTGCCACTCCTTTGGCCGCTTCCGCAGCCTCTATGCCTAAGGTTGAAAAAAGCGAGGCACAGCCTGCAAAAGCAAAAGGCGTTTGGATTGATGTCCGCTCTGCCGAAGAATTTAAAGAAGGCCACTTACAAGGTGCACTCAATATTCCGCATGACCAAATCGTTGACCGCATCAAATCCGTCAGCCCGGATAAAAATGCGCCGGTAAACCTCTACTGCCGCAGCGGCCGCCGTGCAGAAGCCGCGCTGACTGAGCTGAAAAAAGCCGGCTACACCAACGTAACCAACCATGGCGGTTATGAAGACTTGGTGAAAAAAGGTTTGAAATAAATCTAGCTGATTTTAAAAAGGCCGTCTGAAACTTTTCAGACGGCCTTTATTACCATTACAGACAGCAACTTCCAAATCTCAAACGTTTGCTGAGACCGGTTTCGTGAATTAATTGTTTGATAACCAAAATATTGGTGTTATCGGCCAACGCGCGAATGCTGTGCGCTTCCATCGGCTCAAGACGAATAACTTGCAAGCCTTCGGTTTGCAAAACTTCGTCCACCGTTTTGATTTCGGCTTTGCCGTTTAAAACCAAAAGCAAAATAATCGCATCCGCCTCATAGGTCGGAATTTCATTATTTTTCTGCAGTGAAAGCTGAACAATCTCCTGATTGCCGTCTGAAGCAATCACGCCGCCCAATAAAGCTTTAGGGTCTAACTCATAATGTTTCATTATTATCCTTTCCGCCCAAACGTTGCCGATTCGTGGACAATCGCTCAAGCAAACCAGTACAATACCGCCCATCTTACCGATAGACACAATATTGTCACATGAACATATTAATCTCAAACGACGATGGTTATCTTGCGCCCGGTTTGGCTGTTTTGGCAAGAGTGTGCGCAGAATTTGCCAATGTCAGGGTGGTTGCGCCCGAACGCGATCGCAGCGGCGTCAGCAATTCCCTGACTTTAGACCGTCCTTTACAACTGAAACAGGCGGAAAACGGGTTTTACTATGTGAATGGTACGCCCACCGACTGCATTCATGTCGGCCAACACGCCCTTGCCGATTTCAAACCCGACTTAGTCTTGTCCGGCATTAACAACGGCGCAAACATGGGCGACGATACGCTTTATTCCGGTACGGTTGCCGCCGCAACGGAAGCCTACCTGATGGGCATTCCCGCCATTGCTTTCTCGCTTGCCGATTCCAGTGGCCGTTATTGGGAAACCGCGGAAAAAGCCGCTTGGATACTGCTTTCCTACTTTCTCAAACGCCCTATTTCCGAACCCATCTTATGGAACATCAATATCCCGGCCGTCGCACCTGAGGATATCCAAGGCATAAAAATTACACGGCTCGGGCGTCGTCATCATGAACAAAGCATTGTTCCCATGTATAATCCACGTGGCGAACAAATTTATTGGATTGGGCCGGTCGGCGATGTTTCCGACAGCGAAGAAGGTACCGACTTTGGCGAATGCGCGTCCGGCTTCATCACGATTACCCCCCTACAAGTCGATTTGACTGCCTACGGACAAATGGAACAAACCGCTTCCTTTTGGTCAGAAATCCCTGCACCTTAACAGTCCCTAACAGCCGAACACTTGAGAAACAAGCATATTTTTATTATGATATGCCCCGACGAGAACAATTACCCGAATACGAAAGTCATTAACATGTTGAAAAAAAGTGTATCTTATGCCGGATCGGCAGCTTTGGTTTTATTACTTGCAGCCTGTGCCAGCCAACAACCGGCTCCTGTAGTCGTCGGCACACAAAGCGGTGGTTCAACAAGCTCTACCGCTGACAATCCTTACGGTGCAGCGCCTTACAATACCAACACCAGCCCAGCGGCAGATGCTCCATACACTCCGCCGGCAAGTATACCTGCTCCAACGTACAACAGCGGCAGCACCGGCACTTACACGCCTTCTTATGCGCCTGTTGATATTAATGCAGCGACACATACTGTTGTTCGTGGTGATACCGTTTACAACATCTCCAAACGCTACAACATTACCCAAGACAATCTGCGGGCATGGAATAACTTGGCCGACAACACCATCAGCGTAGGCCAAACCCTGCGCGTGAAACCTGAAGGCTACGTTGCACCTGCAGCTTCTGCAAGCAAACCTTCTACTCCAACCACGACAACCACCGCTACGGCTCCAAGCACTCCTGCCAATACACCAACCGTGTCTACCGGCAGCAGCCGCAACGTCAGCGGCATCACATGGCAGCGTCCGACTACCGGTAACGTTATCGCCAACTTCGGCGGCAGCAACAAAGGCGTAGATATCGCCGGTACGCAAGGCCAGCCGGTTGTTGCAGCAGCAGACGGTAAAGTCGTTTACGCAGGCTCAGGCTTGCGCGGTTACGGCAACTTTGTCATCATCCAACACAACTCCTCATTCTTGAGCGCATACGGCCACAACCAACGCCTGCTGGTTAATGAAAACCAAACCGTTAAACGCGGTCAAACCATTGCGCACATGGGTAATACCGATGCATCTCGTACCCAGTTGCACTTTGAAATCCGTCAAAACGGCAAACCGGTCAATCCGGCAAATTATGTTGCCTTCTAAGCTGATTCAAGCAACCTAATTTCAATTCAATCCCTGCCTAAATGTCATTTAGGTAGGGATTGTTTGTACCGGTTTCCCATGAAATTTCATCTTCCCCTTCTTTATACCCTGCTATTGGGCGGTTGCGCCGCGTTTTTGCCATCATTGGACGAACGCACCCAAAGCAGTTATCTTGACATACCTGCAACCCCGCGACTGGACAGCGCATTAGGCATTCCTTCTACATCCTCCAAGACTGATGTTTCCCATATCTATCTGCTGAACGATGCCCATGAAGCCTTTGTTGCCCGTGCCGCCCTGATTGAATCCGCCGACCATACCCTCGATTTGCAATACTATATCTGGCACAACGACATCTCCGGCAAGCTTCTATTCAACCTGATTCATCGCGCGGCCGAACGCGGCGTCCGTGTGCGTTTGCTTCTGGACGACAACAACACCAACGGCATGGATGATCTCCTGCTGGCACTCGACAATCATCCCAATATCGAAGTCCGTCTGTTTAATCCCTTTATTTTCAGAAAATGGCGTGCACTCGGCTACGTTGCCGACTTTCCGCGACTTAACCGCCGAATGCACAACAAATCGTTTACCGCCGACAACCGTGCCACCATTTTGGGCGGACGCAATATCGGCGACGAATATTTTAAGGTTAACGACGATACCATCTTTGCCGACCTCGATATCCTCGCCACAGGCCGCGTCGTAACCGAAGTTTCCCAAGACTTCGACCGCTATTGGGCAAGCCATTCCGCCTATAACGCGACCAGCATCATCAAACGGGGAAACCTGAAAAAAGGATTGGTAGAGCTCGATTACACCGACCAAGATAAAAACCAAACGCTCATCCGCTACCGTCAAAGCATCGAACACTCCAACCTCTATCAAAAAATGCAGAGCAACCTTATGGAGTGGCAAAGCGTCAGCACACGCCTGATCAGCGATGACCCGGCCAAAGGCTTAGACCGCGACCGGCACAAACCGCCTATTTCCGAACGCCTGCAAGATGCCCTCAAGCAACCAGAAAAAAGCGTTTACCTTGTCTCCCCTTATTTTGTACCCACAAAATCAGGCGTTAAGGCCATAGAAAAGCTGATTAACAACGGCGTGGACGTTACCGTCCTGACCAATTCCCTCCAGGCGACCGACGTTGCCGCCGTCCATTCCGGCTACGTCAAATACCGCAAGCCCTTGCTTAAAGCCGGAGTTAAACTCTATGAGCTTCAGCCCAACCACGCCGTTCCAACCTCCAAAGACCGCGGCTTGACCGGTAGCTCCGCCACCAGCTTGCATGCCAAAACTTTCATCGTGGACGAGAAACGCATTTTCATCGGCTCATTCAACCTCGACCCACGCTCCGCACGCCTCAATACCGAAATGGGTGTCGTCATCGAAAGCCCCGAAATCGCAGGCCAAATGCAGCGCACCCTCGTAACGACCACCCCAAGCTATGCCTATCAGGTAACGCTTGGCAATTACAACAAACTATACTGGTATGACCCAAGCGAAAAACGAACTTACGCACACGAGCCCGAAGCCAAGTTCTGGAAACGGATGACTTCAAAAATCCTGTCCATCCTGCCCATAGAAGGATTATTATAGAGGCCGTCTGAAAACAGAAATCATGCTGCCGGAGAAATTCACCATGTCTCGACTCATCTGCAAAACCCTATTTGTTTGTACCGCCAGCCTGTTGTTAGCCTCCTGCGGCACCACTGGCAAGCATAAATCCCTCAAGCCGCAAACAACCGCCAGAACAATCCAACCTGTCCGCATTTCCCATATCGACCGCACCCAAGGTTCGCAGGAATTGATGCTTCACAGCCTAAGTCTGATCGGCACACCCTACAAATGGGGCGGCAGCACCACATCCACAGGCTTTGACTGCAGCGGCATGATCCAATACGTCTATAAAAACGCCCTCAACGTCAATCTGCCACGCACCGCGCGCGATATGGCCGCAGCCAGCCGAAAAATTCCCGACGGCAAATTAAAAGCCGGCGATCTTGTCTTTTTCAATACCGGTGGCGCACACAAATATTCCCATGTCGGCCTCTACATCGGCAACGGCGAATTTATCCACGCCCCCAGCAGCGGCAAAACCATCAAAACCGAAAAACTTTCCACTCCGTTTTACGCCAAAAACTATTTGGGCGCACATACTTTTTTTACTGAATAAATCAAGGCCGTCTGAAAGGTATCGCAATATCATCAATACCTTTCAATCTATTGCCGATAAGTAAAGCTTGATTGCAAGATATGCCCATGCAAAAATTTACCCATAATAAAGCAACAGAAAAATAACAATTAGTTTCAACAACTTAAATCATCTTCCGCCCTGTCATTTTACAAATACGAAACCATCAAGGATATATCATGCACACAGAATCCGTTCTAACCCTCCTCAAAACACTGCAAAACCAAATCTGCGCCGCGCTGGAGCAAGAAGATGGCGAAGCCAAATTTGTGCATGAAGCATGGACTGGGAAGCTGGGTATCGGCGAAACCCGTGTATTGAAAAACGGCGCAGTATTCGAGCAGGCCGGTGTGAATTTTTCGCATGTAAAGGGAACAAAAATGCCGGCTTCTGCTACGGCCCATCGTCCGGAATTGGCAGGCGCGGCGTTTGAAGCCATGGGCGTGTCGCTGGTCATTCATCCGAAAAATCCTTATGTCCCGACCAGCCATGCCAATGTGCGCTTTTTTATTGCCTATCCTGAAAATGCCGAGCCGGTTTGGTGGTTTGGCGGCGGCTTTGATTTGACGCCGTTTTATCCTTTTGAAGAAGATATCGTGCATTGGCACACAGTGGCGCGGGACGTATGCGCGCCATTTGGCGAATCGGTTTATCCTGAATTCAAACAATGGTGTGACGAATATTTCTATTTGAAACACCGTAACGAAACACGCGGCGTGGGCGGCCTGTTTTTTGACGATTTAAACCGCTGGGATTTCGATACCTGCTTAAATTTTATCAAGGCAGTCGGGGAAGGCTATATCGCAGCGTATCTGCCGATTGTGGCAAAACGCAAAAATACGCCTTACGGAGAACGTGAACGCGATTTCCAACTCTACCGTCGCGGACGCTATGTGGAATTTAACTTGGTTTGGGACAGAGGCACGCTGTTCGGCCTGCAAAGCGGCGGTCGTACGGAAAGCATTTTGATGTCCATGCCGCCTTTGGTACGCTTTGAATATCAATATGCGCCAGAAGAAGGTTCTCCAGAAGCCGCATTAAATCAATTTTTGGTAGCACGAGACTGGCTGAAAGAATTCGGAAAATAATATCTGTTTGCAATACAGGCCGTCTGAAAGGCTGTTTTTAACCATAAATACTGCTTTTTCAGACGGCCTTTGCTTCAATTGCTTTGAATTTGCATACCTTTGCCTATTGCGCTGTTTCATCTCTATAGAGTTTTTGAGACAATGCGCCCATATAAAAATCACCTCACAAACCACACTAAAAAGGAATAATCGGTGAAACGCATTTTCTTATTTATCGCAACCAATATCGCAGTTCTGGTTGTCATCCGTGTTATTTTGGCCATCTTGGGCATCAACAGCACCGACCAAGTCGGCAGCCTGTTGGCTTATTCCGCAGTCGTCGGCTTCAGCGGCTCGATTGTCTCCCTGCTGATGTCGAAAACCATCGCCAAACATTCGGTCGGCGCCGTCGTCATCGACCAGCCCCAAAGCGAAGAAGAAGCTTGGCTGTTGGCAACTGTTGAAGCGCAAGCCCGCCAATGGAATCTGAAAACGCCCGAAGTAGCCATTTACAACTCCCCAGAGCCTAATGCCTTTGCAACCGGCGCAACCAAAAACAGCTCGCTCGTCGCTGTCAGCACCGGCCTGCTCGACCACATGACCCGCGATGAAGTCGAAGCCGTTTTGGCTCATGAAATGGCGCACGTCGGCAACGGCGATATGGTAACGCTGACGCTGATTCAAGGTATTGTGAATACTTTTGTCGTCTTCTTGGCGCGTATCGTTTCCAGCATGGTGGCGCGCAACAATGACGGCAGCACTTCGCAAGGTACATATTTCATGGTCAGCATGGTATTGCAGATCGTATTCGGCTTCCTTGCCAGCATCATCGTGATGTGGTTCAGCCGCCAACGCGAATACCGCGCCGATGCGGGCGCTGCAAAACTGGTGGGCGCGCCGAAAATGATTGCCGCCCTGCAACGCTTAAAAGGCGGCACCAGCGACCTGCCGCAAACCATGACGGCAATGGGCATTGCCAGTGAAGCCAAAGATTCTTGGTTCAGCACCCATCCTTCTTTGGATAACCGCATCAACCGTTTGAAAAACCGCTAATCGAAAAACATCAAGGCCGTCTGAAACATCAATTTCAGACGGCCTTTTTTTATTTCTTCATCAAAGCCCGCTTGATGATAATCATCCAGTCTTTCTTATCCAACAGCGGCCGCTGGTTAAACACGTCATATTTGCAACCGCCCAACTTCTGCAAAATCAACTGGCCGCCGACAATAATCATGCGCAGCTCAAAACCGATTCGTCCTTTGAGGGTTTTGCCCAACGGCGAGCCAGCCTTCAGCATTTGAAAGGCACGTTGGCACTCGTGCGCCATCAATCGTTGAAAAGCAAAGTCGGCTTTACCGGCCGCAATCTGCTCTTCACTGACTTTGAACTTCTGCAAATCTTCTTGAGGGATGTACACGCGCCCTTTCTGCCAATCTACCGCCACGTCCTGCCAGAAATTAATCAGCTGCAAGGCAGTGCAAATGCCGTCGCTTTGCGCCATGCTCACTTCATCGGTTTGCCCGTACAAATGCAGCATAATGCGCCCCACCGGATTGGCGGACAAACGGCAATAGGCAATCAATTCGCCAAAGTTTTCGTAACGGGTTTTGACCACATCCTGACTGAACGCCGCCAGCAAATCATAAAACGGCTGCAACGGTAATTGAAACGGCTCAATCGCTTCGTTGTACAAACGCTGCATTAAAGCCGTTTGCGATTTCCCGCCTTGTGCAATGCGGTCTAACTCTGCCTTCAGTTCGTCCAGTTGGCGCAGGCGTTCGGCTGCTTCGGCATTGCCTTCGTCGGCAATATCGTCCGCCGTCCGTGCAAAAGCGTAAACGGCGTGAACCGGCTTGCGCAAACGGCGCGGCAGCACAATGGAGCCGACAGGGAAGTTTTCGTAATGATTGACTGACATGGGAAATCCGAAAATTTAAAATAAAATGTTTTTGCTGACAGGCCGTCTGAAATTCAGACGGCCTTACGTTTGGCCGCAAAGAAATCCTGCAATACGCTTTGGCATTCTTCTGCCAATATGCCGCCCAAAATTGCGGTATGCTTGTTCAGACGTTTGTCGGCAAACAAATCGACCACACTGCCTGCCGCGCCGGTTTTGGCTTCGGCCGCACCATAAATCACGCGCCCGACCCGCGCCTGTATCAAGGCAGATGCGCACATAGAGCAAGGCTCTAATGTGATGTACACGTCGCAATCTTCCAAACGGTAGTTTTGCAAGGCCTTACCTGCGGCAGCAAGCGCGTTGATTTCGGCATGGTGGCTGACATTGTGGTCGCCAATGCAGGTATTGTGTGCCGCTGCGATTGCCTTGCCTTGATATACAATGACCGCGCCAACGGGCACTTCGCCCAAGGCCGCCGATTGTCTGGCCTGTTCTATCGCCAGCCGCATAAAGGCTTCCATATCGTTTTGCGAAGGAAAAACGGCAACAGGCGGATGGTTTTTTAATGCTTCGCCCAGCTCCGTCTTTCTCTCCTCGGAAATATGCCGGACATCCACACCTGAAACCAGCGCAGCCAGTTGCCACAAGGTGCTTTTGGTTACGGTCAAACCAGACGCTTTCAGCAATAGAAATGCGCGGACTGCGCCGATTTCCTGTAAATCTTCCAGTGTACAAATACCCAATTCTTTTAGCGCGGCCAATGTTTTAGGGGCAAGTGGTGGCGTGGTCAGCATGGATTATTCCTGAAAATGCTGACGCACCAAGGCTAAGGCCGTCTGAACATAATCGCTGTCTGCGTAAGGATCTAACGTATGCGCCAAAGGAATTTTCCGCAACCAGGTCAACTGGCGTTTGGCAAGCTGGCGCGTGGCGACAATGCCTTTTTCGACAAAGGTGTCATAATCGGTTTCGCCTTCGAGATAATCCCAAGCCTGACGGTAGCCCACGCAGCGCATAGACGGCATATCGGCATGCAGCTGCGGATAATCGCGGCGTAAGCCGTGCATTTCATCTAGGAAACCGTGTTCCAGCATATTTAAAAAGCGTTTTTCGATTTGCTGGTGTAACAAATGGCGGTCTTCGGGGATAAGGGCAACCGTGCATAAATCCAATAAAGGCGCAGCCTGCTTCTGTTCCGTGAAATGTTCGCTCAAAGGCTTGCCGGTCAGAAGATAGACTTCCAAAGCGCGTTCAATACGTTGGCTGTCATTGGCTTTCAGACGGCCTGCCGTAATCGGGTCAACTTCCTGCAAACGGCGATATAGGCCTGCCAGACCATGTTCGTTTTTTTCCGCCTGAAGCTGTGCGCGCACCGCCGCATCCGCACTGGGTAAATCGTTCAAACCTTCCGTCAGCGCGTGGAAATACATCATCGTACCGCCGACAATCAGCGGATAGCGACCGCGCACATGTATTTCATTCACCAAGCGCACGCAGTCGCCGACAAAATCCGCCGCGCTGTAACTTTCCAGCGGCGAGATAATATCAATCAAATGATGCGGTACGGCGGCAAGCTCTTCGGCAGTCGGCTTGGCTGTACCGATGTCCATGCCGCGATACACCAGCGCGGAATCCAAACTGATGATTTCCACCGGCAACGATTGGGCAATATTTAAGGCCAGTGCGGTTTTACCGCCGGCGGTCGGGCCGAGTACGGCGAAGGCTTTGGGCGCGTTCATAAGAAAACGGAAAAATTAAAAATGCGATTATAGCAAACCCGGGCAAACCATATTTCAGGCCGTCTGAAACATTTGCTCTACATTATCAAAAGCGTTACACTTGCTGCGCCGTTTCAGACGGCCTTTTATATTGATTTCAAACCTGCTGCTGCCGTCATTGCGCCGGCAGTCAAGCCGTCAGCGACACTGCGTCGCTGTAAACACGAAAGAACACACTATGACCGTATCTCCCGTAGCCTTGCGCCGTCAAACCGAGCGCAAGCCGCATCCGACTGCGCGTTATTGGAAAAAATGCGATGTCGAGGCTTTGTTTGGACTGCCTTTCCTCGACCTCGTTTTCCAAGCCGCCGAAATCCACCGCCAAAACTTCAACCCGCGCGAAATCCAACTTTCCACCCTGCTCTCCATCAAAACCGGCGGCTGCCCCGAAGACTGCGCCTACTGCCCGCAATCGGCACACCACAACACCAATCTGGGCAAAGAGCAGATGATGGATGTGGACGAAATCGTCGAAAAAGCCAAAATTGCCCAATCGCGCGGCGCCAGCCGTTTCTGCATGGGCGCGGCATGGCGCGGCCCCAAACCTAAAGACGTGGCTGTCGTTTCCGAAATCATCAGCGCGGTGAAAGGCTTGGGCATGGAAGTGTGCGGCACCTTCGGCATGCTCGAAGACGGCATGGCTGAAGACTTCAAAAAAGCCGGTTTGGACTACTACAACCACAACCTCGACACCGACCCCGAACGCTACAACGACATCATTCACACGCGAAAACACGAAGACCGCATGGATACTTTGGGCAAAGTCCGCAATGCCGGGTTGAAAGTCTGTTGCGGCGGTATTGTCGGCATGAACGAAACCCGCGCCGAACGCGCAGGCCTGATTGCCAGTCTTGCCAACCTCGACCCGCAGCCCGAAAGCGTGCCGATCAACCAGTTGGTTAAAGTAGAAGGCACGCCGCTGGCCGATGCCGAAGATTTGGACTGGACAGAATTTGTCCGCACCATCGCTGTGGCGCGGATTACTATGCCCGAGAGCTACGTCCGCCTGTCCGCAGGCCGCAGCAATATGCCGGAATCCATGCAGGCCATGTGTTTCATGGCTGGCGCAAACTCGATTTTCTACGGCGACAAGCTGCTGACTACGGGCAATCCGGACGAAGACGGCGACCGCCTGCTGATGGAAAAATTGAATTTGTATCCGTTGCGCTTTGAATTGGAAGAAGAATACAAAGCTGCACAGGAAACGCCCAAAATCAAAGTCGACTATTAACCGCCATCATAAAAGGCCGTCTGAAACTTTTTCAGACGGCCTTTTATCGTTATTCGACATTAAAACTTTCAATCTTCCGTATCCATGCTTCCTTTTCCGTCTCGCTCAAAAACGAAGCGCGGAACGAATTGGCGCACAAGGTTTTGATTTCTTCCGCACTCAAATCCAACGCCTCGGCAAGCGCTTCAAAATTGCGGTTCAGATAGCCGCCAAAATACGCCGGATCATCGGAATTGACGATTACCAACACGCCGTGTTGCAACATACGGCGCAAATTGTGTTTTGCCATCTCCGGAAATACTTTCAATTTCAAATTGCTCAACGGGCAAACGGTCAACGGCATTTGCTCTGCAATCAAACGCGCCATCAAGGCCTCGTCTTCTTCCGCCCGTACGCCATGATCGATACGGCGGACATACAGCAAGTCCAAAGCCTCGTAAACATATTCCGGAGGGCCTTCTTCTCCGGCATGGGCCACCGTCAACAAACCTTCCGCCCGCGCCTGAGCAAACACACGTTCAAACTTAGACGGCGGATGCCCCAGTTCGCTCGAATCCAAGCCTACGCCGATGATGTGTTCTTTATAAGGCAAAGCCTGATTTAAGGTTTCAAATGCGCTTTCTTCCGACAAATGACGCAGAAAACACATAATCAAACGCGTACTTATGCCCCATTGCTGCCCGGCTTCACGACAGGCGCGGATAATGCCGTTAATTACGGTTTCAAACGCCACGCCACGCGCAGTATGGGTTTGCGGATCGAAAAATATTTCCGTATGCACGACATTGTCTTCGCGGCAACGCTCAAGATACGCGCGGGTCAAATCGTAAAAATCCGCTTCATGCAGCAATACGCCGGCACCGGCATAATAAATATCCAAAAACGACTGCAAATTGTGAAAATCATAAGCCTGCCGTACCGCATCGATATTTTCATAAGGAATCGCTATGTGGTTGCGCTTAGCGATTTCAAACATCAGCTCCGGCTCGAACGTCCCTTCGATATGGACGTGCAGCTCGGCTTTGGGCAAGGCTTGGATAAATTGTTTGATATTCATATTTTCTCTGATTTTCGGTTTATATTTAATATTGAAGGCCGTCTGAAACTTTCAGACGGCCTTTGACCATTTATCTGTTAAAAACCATTTTCCATCATGATTTCGCCGGGGATACGGTTGCGGTGCATGGCGTAGCCCAAATCCATCAGGGCTTGGAAAGTATCTTTGACCATTGCCGGATTGCCGCAAACCATAAAGCGCGTATCGGCCTTGGTGAACTTGAAGCCGACTTTCTCTTCCAAGCCGCCATTCTTCAGCAATTCGGGAATCCGTTTGCCGCTCAATGCGCCTTCCGTTTCCTCACGCGTGGTGACCGGAACAAAAGTGAATTTATGGAAATATTCTTCAATCAGCGGATGCTCTTTCAAATCGGCAAGGCGCTGGTTGAAAATCAACTCGTCGGCGTAAGAGACGGAATGCGCCAAAACCAAACGGTCGAAACGCTGCCAGATTTCAGGCTGCTCGATAATGGAGAGGAAAGGCGCAATGCCGGAACCCGTGCAGAGCATGACCAAATCTTTGCCATCATGGAAACGCTCGGGCAAGAGGAAACCGGTAGCCGTTTTATCCAGCAAAATAGTATCGCCCTCTTTCATCGCGGCAAAACGTGCCGACATCGGACCGCCTTCGATTAACACCGCGAAATACTCAAGCGTATCGGCGTATTCGGCAGACACGACAGAATACGCGCGCCAAATAAAGCCCTCGCCGTCACGGAAACCAAGACGCGAAAACTGCCCTGCCGAAAAACGGTAGGACTCGGGACGGCTGATGGCAAAAGTCATCAACTTAGGCGTATGGTGTTTGATCCACAAGACTTTTTCTTCGGTAAACTTGGCTTCTGGAGAAGCTGCCATAATAGGTTTCCTTGATATTCGGTATCAGTTTCAAATAGGGCTTATTATAAAGATTCAAAAGGCCGTCTGAAATATTTATTTTCAGACGGCCTTTAAGATTATTCACGGCGCAAACGGATACTGATGCCTTTTTGTTCCAAAATCAAATCGTTACCGTCAAAACGATAGTTCCACACGCTTTGTTTGCGCAAAAACGCATCTTCCAGCTTCATGTCTTCACACAGCATCATGCTTACCGCAATATGGCCAAAATCAATTTTGCCCGCTCCGATTACATTCGCTTGAAACATCATATCGTTGCAACCCATATTGCCATGAGCCTTAGGCATTTTGCTGAAATCCAAATAGGCGTTTTTATCCGCCAATTCTTTTTCAGTGAATTTATTGAAAGCGACAACACGCCATTTGGCGGCTAAAGTAGGTTGCGCAGTTTGTTGAGTTTGCACCTGCGCTTTAGAGGCTTGTTCAGGCTGAGATGCTGAAGGAGATGTACAAGCTGCCAAAACCACCATACTCATTAATGCGCCGAATAATGTTTTCATATCTATTCCTTATGTATTGCTAAAGGCAGTCTGAAAAACCATTCATCTTCAGACGACCTTTAAGCCTTATTTACAAAGTTGTATCCAATGCTTTGGAAATATCGTTCCAAATATCGTCAACGTCTTCAATACCGACAGAGAAACGCAGCAAGCCGACTTTGATGCCCATTTCCATTTTCACATCATGCGGCACGCCGCTGTGGGAC
>ERZ772764.1597-NODE-1597-length-14105-cov-6.498221_pt1 | contig 14105 bp, 10 predicted proteins | sample MGYA00512163_ERZ772764 | MGnify/ENA primary metagenome ERZ772764 (study PRJEB29015, sample SAMEA2737903) | human oral metagenome | biome: human oral; feature: human-associated habitat; material: dental | place: China | collected 2094 ... | reverse complement strand
ATGATTTTAATAAAGAGTGGACTAGATTTGAGTTAGAAGAATTTGTGAATTTAAAATCGAGTTATACAAAAGAATTTTACCGTAGGATGAAACAATTTAAAAATACAGGATTTTGGAATTGTAGCCTTGAAAATTTCAAACATCTACTTGATATTCCTGCAACATATAGAATGATCGATATAGATACTTGGGTTCTAAAGCCAATAAAAAAAGAATTAGGGGAAAAATATAATTTGAAAATTGAGAAAAAGTATGGATTTACTGGAGGTCGAGGAAGAAGTAGAGTTGTTGGGTTTGAATTTAGATTTTTAAAGGATTCAAAAGAAAAAATTGAAGAAGCAGAGAAAATGAAAAAAAATGAAGATAATAAAACTAAAACTGAAAATAAGAAAAAAGAAGTTAAAGTTTCCACATATCCTCCTAAATTTTTAGGTGTTTCAAAAACTGAAGAAAAAAAAGAATTATCTCTTAGAGAGAAAATTTCAGAAAAGATAGAAATGATAAAAGACTATATGTCAAAAAATAATGCCTTTTTAAAAGAATATACTAAAAATGGTACTAGAAATAATGATACTTCTTTGACAAAAGAAATGAAGAACAGAATAGAGAAGAAGAAAAAAATATTAGATCAATTAGAAATAATTTCTGATTTTAGCGATGATGAGATTGATGAGAACTTAAAAGAGATGGCAGAAAATTTATTGAAAGGATAAAGAAAAGTATTATTATTTTAAATATAGACAAAGGAAGTGATTTTATGAGAAAAAAAGCTGTTCCCGTGGGATTGAAGATTGGGATTGCATCTCATGGAAAAGAAGTGAAAGCTAAATGAGGTTTAAGTAAAGGTGTGGAACCGGGGCCAGTTTCATACCTTTTTCTTTATTTTCCTCGCTTTCTCACTTGTTTTTTTTAAAAAATGTTGTATAATTATATCAATAAAGAATGTTTTTGAAAAATTAATACATTAAAGAAGGGGAAAGTTATGAACGATATTATTATACCAGACCAAAATGATATTATTCTTCCGGATGAAGAAAAAGAAGAAAAAGTGAAATATCTGACAGAATCTGATGTAAAAAGAGTTATTGAAAATGCAAAGCCTTGCTATAAAGTGGTATTTTCATTGCTTTACGAACTAGGAGCTAGAATCAATGAAGTCCTAAACTTGAAATACAGCGATATTAAAAAAATTAATTATAAGGGGAGAAATTTAGTCATTGCAAGATTAAATAACTCCAAGCAGAAAATGAAAGATTATAAGGAAATTGTTATATCGCCACAGTTATATGCATTATTGCTGGAGCAGCAGGTTCAATTGGGACTGACGGGAAAAGATTACATTGCAAGAAATTCAAGAAAAGGAAGAGCGTCGGAAAATCATACAAACAGATATATGAAGCAGCTCTTTGAAGCACTTGGAATAGATAAGAAATATGCACATACTCATGTATTTAGGCATAGCCGTGCTGTGCATCTTCTGAATGCGGGATTATCGCTTGTGGAACTGAAAAAAGTTTTAGGACACAAGAATATCAATAATACGCTTATATACACAAATCTAAGTTTTAGCGACATCAATAGCAAAATCATAAGGCTTAATAGTATTTTAGAATAAGAGGTGAAAGAGCATGAAAAAAATAGCGATCGTGAATAAAAAAGGTGGAGTTGGAAAAACTACTACAGTTTTTAATTTGAGCTGGTACTTTGCAAAAAAGGGATTAAAAGTTTTGGCAATTGATACAGATGCACAAATAAATTTAACATTAGGTTTTGGTGCGAACAATTACAAAGATTATCCAACCTTGGGAGATTATCTGCTTAAAAGAATTACAGATTTTAAACCAATCGAGATAGAAGAAAATTTACATCTAATTACGGGTACTGACAATACGGAAGATGATATGCTGCAATTAAAAAATAAAGATTCTGCATATTACAAAGCATTAGACAGATTTTTATCCAAATTGGAAGATAAATATGATGCTGTCTTAATTGACACAGCACCCGGCTTCAATGCGTATACAACAAGTGCTATATTTACATCCAGTGTCTATGTTGTTCTTGTGCCAGGAGGATTTGAGCTTCTTGGATTAAGGTCAACAATAGATTTTATAAGGAATCTGACCGATAGAGATTTAAAAGGAATTATTTTAATAAAGAAGGAGCATGATGATCTGTCAAAGGACACAGAAAAGTTTTTAGAAACAGAATATGGTGAATATTTATTAAAAACAATTATACGAAAAAATGTTGATTTAAGCAAATGTGTGTTACAGAATAAATGTATTTTTGATTACAGGAAAAATTCACATGGTGCAAAAGATTATGCAAAAATAGCTGAAGAAATTTTGGAGAGGGAAGGGCTGATATGAAGAAAAAAGAAGAACTAGGTCTTAATCAATTTTTGAGCAATGCGGAAACTGCTAAAGGAAGCATACAGAAATTTTCTGACCAGACATCAATTTTTGATATAGACTATTCAGAATTTGAAATAACAAATGAAGAAAAAGAGGAATTGATTGATTGTGAGCACAATATATCGCAACATTTACAAGGTATAACTAAACACACAATTTACTATTATGATGCACTTTATAAAGCAAATAAAATATTCTCAAGTCATGATAAGACAAAGGGATATTGGAGAAAATGGTTAAGCAAGATAAATATTTTAAAAGATAAGGCAAATATGGTAGTCAGAAAATATGCATTGTACTTAGAAAGCAAAAACAAGGGGATAGAGAACCCACAAATATTGGAATTGCCTGAAGTAGCTGTAAAGAAATTAACTGGTAGTGAAAAAGATGTTTTTGCTGAATCAGAGATAATTGAAATTGTTTCAGCGAGTAACCCAACAAAAGCATTTAAGAATATTGAAATTAAGAAAAATAACGAGAGAATGTCAAGCAGAGAAGAAAGAAAAAATTATTTAAAAAAAGAACTAACAAGAATAGAAACCAAAATAAAAAGATTACAAGAAAAAAAGAAAAAAATAAAGGAGGAATATAAAAATTTATGATGTTGTCGGGTGACACCCGACAACATTACCAAATCCTTTATTTATGCTATTAAATTAACTTTTTTAAAAAATTTTTAAAATACATTTTGATATATTTCTAGTTTGAATTTAAAATAAGTTCTTTTTTTTTAGCTCTCAAATTTTAGAGACACTTCAATTTTTTTTCTTGAATTTTTTTTCTTGAAAAAATATGGGAAATTTTGTATAATTGAAAAAGGTATAAAAAACTCATTGATAATATAAAGCGTCAAGGGGAGGGGGGATTTAAAGGGGGTAGTCCCCCTTTACCCTGGGTTTTTATTTTTTTATTATCTAAGTATTTATTTGTTAAGAGAGGATGTTCTTATGTCTAAAGATGATTTAGTTAGGATTAGTCCTTATGAATTAGGTCCAGTTGAAGATTGGATTCGTTTGTATGGTTATAAAAATAAGTTTTTGAAAGATAGAGGGTTTAAGGAAGTTGATCCTTTTACTTTCTATAGGGATTTATTTCCTGAAGGTAGCTTACAGAAAAAGGGAGAACACCTAGATGAAAATCATAGCATTAAGGGCAATATAATTGGTATTCAAATTAGTAAGGCAAAGAAAAGGAGTAAAAGTTTTGTTATCACTGATGATCTGGAAGGAATAAAATATGTTACAGATGTTTCTTTTGGTTTAATTGCTCCTGTTAATTATTTTGGAAAGAATAGGGTTTCTAAAAATGCCAGATTTCTTTTTGCTTTTGTTATTGATTTGGATTATGTAAGGGAAAATAATATTAGAGATCTCCTGTTTCAAATTAAAAATAAGGTTTTGCCTAATCCTACATACATTGTAAATAGCGGTCGTGGACTTCATCTATATTATTTTCTTGATGAACCGTTGCCGTTGTATCGGCATTATCAGAAAACTTTAACTCAATTTAAAGAGCTTCTGATTGATAGAATTTGGAATGATTATACAAGCTCTAAAAAAGAAAAGGATATGACTGGAGTTTTACAGGGATTTAGGGCTGTTGGATCTTGGAGCAAATTAGGAAAAGAATATCCAGTAAGAGCTTTTAAAGTAGGTAAAAGAACGAATTTGGAAGAATTAAAAGCGAGTATTCCGTTTTGTAAATTTGATGTCAGTTTAAAATTTCCACAGAAAGAAAAGAAAAAATACAAAAATTTGGAATATTACAAAAAAAATTTTCCAGACTGGTATGAGAGAAGAATTGTAAATAAAGAACCGGCAAGGGAAAGAAAATGGATAGTTAAGAGAGCCTTGTATGACTGGTGGAAAATGAAAATTATAGAGAAAATAGGTGCGGGTCATAGATATTTTGGGATTATGACTCTGGCAATTTATGCTAAGAAGTGCGGGATAAGCTATGAAGAGTTAGAAAAGGATGCTTTTGGATTTCTGGAAATTTTAGACAACAGAACTGAGGAGGAAGATAATCATTTTGAAATTGATGATATTGTGGCAGCTTTAAATTGTTATCATGATAATTATTTTACATTTCCTAGAGATACGATAGCAAAACTGACTAATGTTGACATTCCTAAAAATAAAAGAAATGGAAGAAAACAGAAAGCACATTTAGAATTATTAAAAGAGATAAAAAAAATAAGGAAAAAAATGGGAGAATATGTTAATGAGGGAGGTCGACCTAAAGGAAGTGGCACAAAAGAAAATCAGGTAAAAGAATGGAGAAAAAATAATCCTGATGGAAAAAAGGCACAGTGCATTAGAGACACTGGATTGTCAAAAATGACTGTGTATAAATGGTGGAATCAATAATAAATATGCCGAATATGTCTCAGACGCTCAAATTTTAGTTTTAAGAGCCTTTTCCCTTCTGCTTGACCTTTAATATCAAAAACTTAATTCTTGTTGAATATGAGCCTTTATATTGCTTCATATGACCTCCTGGAATATTGCTCCACTAAAAAAAATAAAATTTTTTAAAATCTTTTGGCAAATATATTATAAATTTTATTATCTGCTGAAGCCTCTGTCCTGTTCTCTTCTTAATTTTCCAATTTTTTCCTCTTTTTCACAGTTCTTGTAGTCTTCTACTAAACCAAAAAATATTTCATCATTTTCAGGTATTTTCTTTTCAATCTGTTTGTTTGCAGAAAAATTTTTTACTTTTGTTTTAAAAAAATCCACAAGTTCATAGAATCCCTGATAGAATAAAACGCTTAAATTTGAAATGAAATCTTTTATTTTATTGGATATTTTATTTTGTTTTGCAGAATTTATCTTGTTTCTTTCTTCAATTTGAGCGGTTATGTCATCATAACTTTCTATTTGTGCCTTAAGCTCAAAAATGTTAAAAAAGTAATTGCTTATTTCTTCATCCTGACTAAGAAATATTTTATTCTCCGTTCTTCCTACTTTCTGCTCCCTGATTGCTAGTTGCTTTTCTCTTTCAAGAGATTTTTCTGTAATAGCTTTCATTCGATCTATTTGTTTGTCAATTTCCTGCTCCTTTTTCTGCAATCTGTCATCTTTTCTGCTTAATTCTTGAGATAGCTTGTTTAATGCGTTTTCTATTGGTTCAATGTTTATTTCTCTTTGGTGCAGTTTTTCTTCTCTTGTGTTTAGTCCGTTTTCTCTTTGAGTAATTTTCTCTTTTCTGGCATTTAAGTCAAGCGACTCTTTTTCAAGAGTTTTTTCTTTTTCGGAAATTTTTTCCTGAGATTTTTTCAATCTGTCTTCTTTGATTTTAAATTCAGTTTCAATTTCGTTTCTGATATTTTTTTTAAAATTTGGCTCTAAATCCTTTAACTCCTGCTGTTTTGCCTTATAATTTAACTTGTAATCTTTTATGGCATCTATAGTTTCTTGATTCTGTTCCAGAAATTCTTTTGCATCTTGTCCATCAGCTATATACTTTCTAGCTTCCCTTACAACTTCTCTGTATTCAGTATCAATTTTTTTATCAAAATTTTGTCTTAGCTGAACTTTTTCTTTTTCCCATTCTTCCTTGCCTTTTTTTATAATTGGCTCAATAATTAAATTATTGTCTTTTATTTTTTCTTCTTGAGATTTTATAAACTTGTCATTTTTTTCAAGTTCTTTCTGCCTTTCATCTATTTCTTCATCTATTTTTCCAATCTTTTGAAGCTTTTGAGAAATAACGTTATCAAACCCTTCTTCCAATTTTTTTGACTTGCTGTCGATAAAATGGTACACTTCTCCCTTTTCTTTTATGTTTTCAAGCTTCTTTTTAGTCATTGTAAGCTCATAGTCGCTTCTTGCCTTTTCTCCGCTTTGGCTGTATATAAAGCCGCTAATTATATTGTTTTTTGAACTGTTGTATTCTTTTGTTAAGTTATTTACATTTTCGTTATGTTTCAAAAAATATTCATCCAGATTTTTTAAATAGTTATCAAAATCTTGTTTTAGTACATATTCTTTTTTTGCTCCCCAAAAGGGTTTTTTTTGATGAATTTTAGGATATTCAAGTGAAACTTTTGCTTCAGGAATTTGTATGTCCTCAATTTTGAGTTCTTCGGTCATTTCATCGGCAACTTTTTGTGCTTCAGCTTTAAAGACCTCAATATTTTTAATATATCTTCTTCCTTCGTGTTTTCTTCGCAAAATTTCAATATTTTTGTCCTTGAACAATTCTTTTTGATATTCAAACCATTTATTTTGAAGTTCATAAAGCGAACTTTTTCCATCAAAATATTTTTTTGCCGAAAGCGTAGTTGCTGTATACTTATGCTCATTCTGAAATTTTTTTATAAACTCTTTATCACTTTTTTTATCACTTAAATTTAATTTTGTAAGCTCTTTTAAAACTTCTCTTTGAGTAAGTTTTTTTTCCTTAACTGCTAAAGGAATTGCACAGACATGCATATGCGGTTTTTTCTCATCGTAATGAATTACGGCAGAAATAAAATTCATTTTTGGGTATTCTTTTTCTAGCCAGCTTAAATTTTTTTTGAACACTTCTGTCATCTCTTCCTGACCCATATTTTCAAAAATTTTTTCATCAAGGTTGCAAAGAAAATTGACTAGAACAACGCTATCTTTTTTGGTTTTAATTTTATTTTTTTTAAAGTATTCTGATAATTCAAAATTACCATTTTTATATCCAAATTTGTCTAGAATTATTGTATTCAATTCAGTTTTTTCAGAGTTAATATTTTGATTTTTATACTGCCTATGTTTTCTGAAAATGTGGTCAATAATTGAAGTATAATTTGACATTTTTGACTTTTTTATATTAATAAGGTTATGTGCTTTTTCCATAAAAAAATTTCTCCTTTGATACTTGATTTATTTATATTTTTATTATATTATATTTAATATAGATTAGTCAAATTTAGAATTAATCTTTCTACAACTTACAAAGTAAGTTGTAGCTCGTTACACCAAAAATGACATTACCGAAAAATCGGCAATATCATTTGTTGGTTCACTCGCTCTTGCAGAGAGCTAAAAAATATTATTTTTTACAAAATTAAATAAGAAATTTTATAAATAAATATAAAAAAAGGAGTAATAACTATGGAAGAAAAAAGTAATCTAAAATCTAAGAAATTTAATCAGAAATCTTATCTTTATGGAATGTATAAAAATAAGTTTTATCCAGTAATTAACTTTGAAGAATTGTTAAATTTTGAAGAAGAGCTGACTTTAAAAAAACAATATTTTGAATTTGAGAAGCAATTTAAATTAGAAGAAAAAAATATAAAGAAATTAAGTTCAGGAAAAGAAAATCCTGTTACTAAAATTATGGAATCTGCAACTAGACTTTCCAGCATTCAGAAAGAAGTAAAAGACTATTTTTTAAGTAAAAAATTTAGTGAAAAAGTTAAAGATTTAATTTCAAAATTTTTGGAAAGATAAAAAAAAAAAGGGAGTGTCCATTTATAATTTTAGGAATTTATATAAAAAAAATTTATGTTCCCAAAAAATTATATATTTCTCTGGACGCTCTTATTAATGTTGTTTCATCTTTTTTTACTTTTATAGAATCTGTTGGGTAAAAAATTGTTTTAAATATCCAAATTATATGCGATACAAAAAAATAACCGCTGTCTTTTACAACAACGATTATTTTAAAATTTTTCAAAAAATTAAAGAATTATAATTTTTAAATTTATAAAAAATTATTTACAATTATTCCATCTTCAATCCCATAATTAACTGAAAATTTACTTGTCGCTTTTAATTTGTAATCAAAATTTTTATCGAAAATAATTTCAAAATTTTGGAAACCTTTTATTCTAAAAATAATCTTATTTTTTATAATTCCAAAAATTATTTCAGGAAAATCTGAATTTATTATCTTGGTTTCTATTATATTAGGAAGTTCATATTTTATATGTTTTTTTAAATTAAAATCATCATTTATTTTAACATCCAGTTTTGTTAACATGTTATTATAATTAAAATAATTTTTTAATTTTATATTTTGTTGTGCATCAAATACTTTTTTTATCTCATTTTCATTAATTTTAAAAATAAACAGATTATTAAAATCTGATAATTCATTTAAATTTTCAATAATAATTTCATTCCGATTGTCATTATTAACATCAAAAAAATCAATATTATATGGATTCCCAACAGTATGTATTTCAAGCTCAATTAAATAATCTTTATCCCCCTTATAATATAGATAACTTTTAATATTTTCATCTGAAAGATTGCTTAATAGATAAATATATTTTTTATTATTATTTAAATTCACTTCTCTCTTTTGTAATATTGTATACTCTTTTTTACCAACTTTTATTTTAGGATTTTTAAATTCATTCTCTATGTAATTGTTATCAATTTTTTTTTTATTGATTGCATATAAAGAATTATTTTTTATAAAAAAATTCTCTAATTCATTATACTTATTTTTTCCTAAAATTTTTTTAAAAGATAAAATCGTAGAATAACTCTCTATATCTTTTGTAAAATTATATAATGATTGATAATTTTTTAATAATCTAGATGAACAATCTCTATCTTCACATTCATAAAAATTTGCAAAATAGTACATAATTGCCCCCATTTTTATATTTTTTAAAATATAGATTATTGCTTCTTCATCTTTCCTTTCCTTAAAAAATTTTGTTAATTCAGTTCTCATCTGATTAAACTCATCTTTTTTATAATTATTATAAAAATTATCTAATGAGAAATTATCTCCTTTTAAATATTTTTTCTTTAATAAATAATATTCATTATTTTTTCCACTACAGAAAACTATTCCAAAAAATACTATAAATAAAACAAAATATTTTTTCATTATTTCCCTTTCTTATGTCTATAGTCTTTATTTTTGGGCTTATGAATCCAAGAATTTGAAGGATTAAAAAATTCTGCTACACCTTCATTTACTACAATTGGTATCACTGTTCCTGTCCCTACAGAAGCAGAAGCATTTTGACTTGAATTGTGTATTTTATTTTCAATTTGTCTCATAACTTCACCTAAAAATAAAAACTCTGCTAAACTTTTTTTGCTATTCTTTTCTTGAATTTTACCAAAAAAACTAGATAACGATACTTCGGATTTTCCTACAAATCCGAAATTTTTTGAAACTCCATAACCACTAAAATTGTAGCCCCTGCATTCATTCCTCTGCTTGAGCTGCTTGATGTATAGCTGTTATGAAGTTCCACGGCTTCCTTCTGAATGTTTGCTACATTGTTGTAGATGAATGTTCCGCCCTGAGCCTGTGTTCCCTGATAAGTTATGCTGTTTACATTGTAGTGGGAGTTCCCTTTCGTTACATCCTGGTTGTTTGCATAGCAGTGCTATATTTCTAAAAATTTATTTAGAAACTCAAAATTATTGTATATATAAGCATATATAAGAATCTTGAGCCTTGTTTATCTTCATGGACAGTTATTCACTTTTGATTTTCAATTGAAACAGCCCTATAAAAAACATAAGCACAAAGTCTATTGCCAGCACAATTGATATTATTAAAAACAGCATTCTGTTTAAACTTGGAATTATGGCTAACAAAACCACTAGAATATTTAATATAAGCATTATTGAGAATATAAGGTAGTTGTAGATCAAGTCCACTTCCAGCTCCTTTTCAGTCATGTTAAATTTCAGTTCAGGGCTTTTTAACATAAAATTGGCTTCAAATACTCTTAAAGTATGTTCGCCATATTCTATTTCAAGTTCCTGTCTTTCATCCAGTGATTGCTCCTTAATTTTTTGATCTATCTTGAGACTGAGTGACTTTTCTTTTCCAAAAATTCTTCTATCATTTAATATCAGTTTTGGCATTTGTTTTTTCCTTTCTGTATTTTTTTAATACATCCATTACTTCGTCTGTTGCATAAAGTCCAAAAGTTTTCTCTTGATTTTTATATTCTAATTTCATTATTACTGACATATCGCAATAATTCCCAGATTCATCAATATATTCTTCATTTTTATTACTCTTAGAACAAGTAAAATTTTGATATATTTTTATTATTTTTTCTTGATTAAACCTTTTTAATTTAACTCGGATTTCTTGCATTTTATTTATATCTCCTTCTACATAAACTTGTATTGGATTAATCTCATAATCTTCACCAGTAAAAAGTTTCAAAATCAATTTTTTTTCATCTACATTTGTTATTTTCATTTCATTCAAGTAAATCTCAGTTTCATTTCTATTAGCATATTTTAGTATTTCTTGATATACTTCATTTACTTCAGATGAATTTTTAAAACCATTATTTAATGCTATTGTTATTAATATGTACATAAATCCTATTAACCAAACAGATATAAAAATTGTATTAAACTTTCTAACCCTATTTTTACTAACTTTTTTTAATCCCAAACTAAACTCCTCCAAACTCCAGAAGGATTTGGCAGAATATTTAAAGCTTTGTACTGCAAATCTTTAGGAGTATATTCTTTAATTATTCTTCCGCCAGGAATTTTTACTACTTTACTTAATTTTAATTGTTCTTTTATTGTACTTTCTAGCACTTTGGTCAGTTCGTCTTTTACACTTAATATAAGCTCTTTAGGTAATATTGGATTCTCTTTCCCTGCAGTTATTCCTACTCCTGCTGTTAACCCTATTTCCATTGTTTTTTTACCGCCTTTTCCAATATAGATACCTCCTGAGGCTTTCGCATAGGGATTTCCTGTAAAAGTTTTTAATCCATATGTTAATATGGTATCTGTTAGTGCTTGAGTCTCTTTGGTTCTCCTTCTTGGTTCATCAAGTTCTTGAATTGTTATCACTCCTGGATAGTATGATACCCCTAAATTTAAACTAGCTCCTGCTAAGGATCTTTCTAGTTTAACATCTCCTTTTATATCATATATAACCCATATTTTCTTTTTACTATCATTTCTTACAATAGAAATCGATCCTGTTATATCTGGAGTAAAACCTGCTACCGTTATATTTCCATTTAACTTAAATTTTAATGCATCATCCCCGACATGAGTTCCCAGCTTGCTAGTATCAATCTTTCCATCAGACTTATACGTCATATTCTGATTGCTTCCCTTGTACTCTTCCTGAAAGTAAGCATTTGCAGCCCTTCCTGTGCTTTCCAGTCCTTTTTCTTCAGTTCCAGTTGCTATCTGTCTTCCTGCCACTCCATTTACAATATGGCTTGCCTCTTCTGCAAGTGTTCCGATTAATCCTGCCTTTGTTGAGTTCTCTTCTGCATTTATGTTGATTATTATTGTATGTACTCCATCTTTTGAAACATATGCTGTTCCTGCCTTGTTTTTCATTTCAGGAGTATCTTCGCCAGTTGTATATTTTACATCAAGGTTGTATCCTAAATCCTTGTACGCATCTTTCCAAGCTGAAACTACATCTTCTGAGTTATCAGCCCTTTTCAACCTTTCACCAGCAATATTATTGACTGTCTCAGAAAGTCTAGTTTCTCTCAACTGTCCAAAGAAATTTCTGTTGTCATCTCCTGGGTCATGAATTGAATTATCAAGTGCCTTTGTAATATCCTTTATTTCATCTTTAGCCTTATTCAAATCTTCTTTCAGTTTAGCTGGATTAGTAGCATATTCAATAGTCTGGCTCTCAACATTAATATTCGTAGAATGATGTTCATCTCTTGTAACTTCATTAGCTTTTGTAACATCCCTATTTATTGGACTTCCAGAAGCTTCTCCTATTTCTACATTTCCAACTACCGTATTTCTAGTTACTCCCTGTTTATCCCTATCCTCTTGATTAAATCCAATGTTTGTAACTCTAGGAGACTTTCCTAATGAAGTCCCTACTGAAACTCCTGTTGTTGTCATTGTATCATAGTTTTGAATATCGTGGCCAATATACTTATCAACTTTAAATGTAGTACCATTTTCACTCTGTTTTCCAATAATTGCTCCAGTATTTTCAACTGTTCCAACATGAAGATTACTTCCTTCACCAACAATAAAGCTGCTTTGATTATCTACAAATGCTCTACTTCCGCTTGTTCTGCTTCCATTTACATTTAAAGAACTAGGAACTCCATTTGCACTTATTCCTACACTTGCTCCGCTTGATCTTCCAGTTGTCGTGCTTGTGTTCTGTCTACTTTCCACAACCAGTTTGCCGATATTACCTGTAACTTTTCCGCCTTCCTGATTAAATCCTGAAAGTGTCATTGTACCAGTATTGTTGTGAACTTCATTTACATTTTGAAAATTACCATTTTGATAAATAGTTTCAGTTGTATTCAAATTACTTCTATTTGCAGAAACACTTCCACCATTTCCAGTAATTTGTGTTCCGTAGCCATATCCAATTGTCGCTCCTGTATTTATTCCAAAGTTTGAACTTCTTGAACTGCTGCTGTTATGAAGTTCCACTGCTTCCTTCCGAATATTTTTTACATTGTTGTAGATAAATGTTCCGCCTTGTGCCTGTGTCCCCTGATAAGTTATGTTGTTTACATTGTTGTAAGTTATGCTTGAATTTTCATTCATTGGTTTCATTGTCGTAACTACGGCACTTTCATTGTGGGAGTTGTTACTATTTTTAGAAGTAGAATATCCTGCATTAACTCCAATATTTGCATAAAAGTTATTGTTTGCACTCGCATTTCTTACTTCACTTTGACTTAAATTTCCTGTGTGATAAGCCTGTCTTGTCCCTTGATTCCCTGCAAGTCCTGACACCATTCCAGTTCCTGCATTTACTCCAGCTACAAGACCACCTATCGTATCTCCCCTTCTAGCTTGCTTTACAGCTCCAGCTGCTTGCTCAACTCTATCTTTAATCGGACTGTTTATTCCAATTGACACACCAAAATTACTGCTTCTTGAAGTAGTTTTTACATCTCTTGTATCAATTCTTGCGCCATATTTTACATCACCATTATTAATTTGAATATTTCCATACTCAAAATTTGTTGCCGTAATTTCCGCTCCGTTATTCAGCACACTTCCATCGCCAATTCTTAAATTTGATTTGGCATTTATCGTATCTTTTTCATCATAGGTACTGCTTGATTTTCCATAATTTAATGAAGCCGTTCCATGACTAATTCCTGCACTAAATCCTCTGGACGTATTTTTTTCATAAAAACTATTATGTAATTCTCTCGAATCTGTTGTCAATTTCCCACCAACAAAGGTATTTTCACCTAAATCAATGTTACTTCCAATTCCTGTCAAGTTTCCTTCGATTCTTGCTCCGCTAAGCTGTAAATTTCCTGCAACATTTTCTTCCTGATGAGATTTTATGTATGTACTGCTTTTAGAAACTATATCTTTATTCGTCTGTTTTGACTCCAAGTCGTAACTGTTTACAGCAGATTCCACATTCACTTTCCCAATTTTCAGACCTTGTGTATCTCCGCCAATAAATGCTGAGCCTGTAAGGTTCAAATCTCCTATTCTTCCTGAAGTAGAATTTGCAGTTACTTCTCCGCCTAAATGTTCTGTTGCGCCATATTTTGTGTAATTATTGTTGCCCTTGCCGAATTTATCTTCACCGCTTAAAGACAATGCCGATACATTGAATTTATTTACATCAAGTTCAAGATGATTTGTGTTTAGAATTCCTCCTGTTGACTCATAGCTGTTACCCTTAATAAAAGTTAAGCCATTTGAAGAAATTTGCCCAATTGAGCCTATTTCTTCATGCCAGCTTCTGTCAAACTCGCCATTATTGAATCCT
>ERZ772764.1596-NODE-1596-length-14106-cov-5.378051_pt1 | contig 14106 bp, 8 predicted proteins | sample MGYA00512163_ERZ772764 | MGnify/ENA primary metagenome ERZ772764 (study PRJEB29015, sample SAMEA2737903) | human oral metagenome | biome: human oral; feature: human-associated habitat; material: dental | place: China | collected 2094 ... | reverse complement strand
GGAGGACCAGGACAAGTTCCGCACCTCCGGCATCTTCCGCGACGTCTACCTCCTGTCCCGCCCCCGCACGGCGCTAGCCGACTACGTCACCACCACCTCCCTGTCCTCCGGGGCCGCCGCCGTCACCGTGCGCGCCTCCTTCCGCGGCGGGTTCGTCCCCGTCTCGCTGAGCCTGCACGACGCCGACGGCGCGCTCGTGGCCGACGGCGCCCTCGCGCCGGCCGCGGACGGCTCCGAGCTCACCCACTGCGCCGTGCTGCACGTGCCCGAACCGCATCCGTGGACCCCCGAGGACCCCTATCTCTACACCCTGACCCTCACCGCGGACCACGAGGTGATCACCGACCGGGTGGGCCTGCGCGAGGTCGACGTCGTCGACGCCGTCCTGCGCCTGAACGGGCGCCCCCTGACCCTGCGCGGCGTCAACCGCCACGACTCCGACCCCGCCACCGGGCCCGTGGTCGACCTGGAGCACATGGAGCGCGACCTGGCCCTCATGAAGCGGCACAACATCAACGCGGTGCGCAGCTCCCACTACCCCAACGACCCCCGCTTCTACCAGCTGTGCGACGAGTACGGCTTCGTCGTCATGTCCGAGGCCGACAACGAGAGCCATGGGACCCAGGCCCGCGTCCTGGCCGACCCCTCCTGGGCCAGCCAGGTCGAGCACTGGAACGAGCCGATCGCGGACAACCCGGCCTGGACCGAGGCCGCCCTCGACCGGGCGCGCAGCTGCGTGATCCGGGAGCGGAACCGCCCCTGCATCATCTCCTGGTCGGCGGGCAACGAGTGCGGCTACGGGTGCACCTTCGAGGCGGCGCTGGCCTGGATGAAGCAGACCGACCCCACCCGGGTCACGCACTACGAGAGCGCCTACTACCGCGACTCCAAGCGCACCTACGACTACTCCAATATCGACCTGTACTCCCGGATGTACCCCTCCCTGGAGGAGGTCCGCGACTACCTCGGCTCCGACCCTGACAAGCCCTTCATCCTGGTGGAGTACTGCCACGCCATGGGCAACGGCCCGGGAGACCTGGAGGACTACTGGCAGATCATCCTCGGCGACGAGCGCGCCTGCGGGGGCTTCGTGTGGGAGTGGTGCGACCACGCGGTGCTGACCGGGACCAGCCCCGACGGCCGGCCCGTCTACCTCTACGGGGGCGACCACGGCGAGGCCGTCCACGACGGCAACTTCTGCGTCGACGGGCTCGTCTCGCCCGACCGGGTGCCGCACGCGGGGCTCCTGGAGCTCAAGAACGTCCAGCGCCCCGCGCGCGTGGTCGGCTACGACCAGGAGCGCGGGCTGGTGACCGTCCGCAACGACCTCGACTTCACCGACCTCGACCAGTACGCGTCCCTGTCCTACGAGCTGTACTGCAACGGCGACGTCGTGGAGAGCGGGCCCCTGGAGCTGCCCGGGCCCGTCCCGCCCCACACGGCCGTGACGCTGGCCTGTGCGCCGGAGGTGCCCGACGCCGGCCGCTGCCACCTGGTCGTCACCTCCCGCCTGCGCCGCCCGGCCCCGCTGCTGGAGGCCGGCCACGAGCTCGGCTTCGACGAGATCCCCCTGGCCAACGCCGACCCCCGGCACCGCGCCGTGGCCGCCCTGGGGCCGGTCGCCGGCTGCGCGGGCGCGGCCGCCGTCGTCGAGTGCGCGGCCACGAGCACGGCCGACGTCGAGCAGGACGGCTGCGAGGTGACCCTGGCCGGCGGTGACCTCGCCGTCGTGCTCGACACCCGCACCGGCCTGCCGCGGTCCCTGCGCGCGGGCGGCCGGGAGCTGCTGGAGCGCCCGATGGAGCTCAACATCTGGCGCGCCCCCACGGACAACGACCGGCACGTCCGCAAGCAGTGGGAGCGGGCCGGGTACGACCGCGCCGCCGCGCGGGCCACCCGGGTCTACTCGGCACGGAGCGCCGGCCAGGAGGGCGCGGCCTCCCTCCACGCCGACATCTCGGTGGCCGCCGACGCCGTCCAGCCGGCGCTGGGCGTCCACGCGGTCTGGACGCTCACCGGGGCGGGGGAGCTCGCCGTGAGGCTGCGCGCGCACGCGTCCGCGGGCTTCCCCAGCCTGCCGCGGTTCGGGCTGCGGCTCTTCCTGCCGCGGGTCATGCAGAAGGTCGCCTACTACGGCCTGGGGCCGGGGGAGAGCTACGTCGACAAGCACCGCTCCTGCCGCCACGGCGAGTTCACGACGACGGTCGCCGAGCTGGCGGCCGAGCTCCACCGGGGCTGCATCCGCCCCCAGGAGAGCGGCAGCCGCGCCGACTGCGACTACGTCACGCTCTCCGACGGCGACCTGGGGCTGACCGCCGTGGGCCTGCGGCCCTTCTCCTTCAACGTCTCGGCCTACACCCAGGAGGAGCTGACCCGCACCGCCCACGACGTCGAGCTCGCGGAGTGCGGGAGCACCGTCCTGTGCCTCGACGGCGCCATGGCCGGCATCGGGTCGGCCAGCTGCGGCCCCGAGCTGCGGCCCGAGTACCGGGTCGACGGCGGGGCGCTCGGCCTCGACCTGGTTCTCCTGCCCACCCTCTTCTCCCCCGTCCCCGCTCAGCACAATGAGGTGAACTGATGAACGACAAGAAGTACCTGAAATGGTATAACAAGGTCGGTTACGGATCCGGCGACATCGCCGGGAACGTGGTGTACGCGCTCCTGTCGGCCTTCGTCATGATCTACCTGACGGACACGGCCGGGCTCAATGCGGGCGTGATCGGCACCCTCATGATGCTCGCGCGCATCTTCGACGGGATCTCCGACATATTCTTCGGCGCCATTATCGACAAGACGCGCACCCGCATGGGCCGGGCCCGGCCGTGGATGCTGTGGGCGTTCTTCGGGTGCGCCGCCCTGATCGTGGCGATCTTCGCGATCCCGGCCGGACTGGGGAACAATGCGAAGTACGCCTGGTTCTTCATCGCCTACACCCTGCTCAACGCGGGGTTCTACACGGCGAACAATATCGCCTACTCCACGCTGACCGCGCTGATCACCAAGAACAGCGCCGAGCGCGTCCAGATGGGATCGATCCGGTTCATCTTCGCCTTCAGCACGAGCTTGCTCATTCAGACCGTCACCGTCAAGGGCGTCGAGATCCTCGGAGGCGGCGAGCAGGGGTGGCGCACCATTGCGATCATCTACGCGCTCATCGGGCTGGCGGCCAACACCATCTCCGTCATGTCCGTGCGCGAGCTGTCCGACGAGGAGCTGGAGGACCGCACCGGGAGTGAGACGGACGAGAAGGCCGGCGCGGGGGCCGACACAGAGTCCGGCGCGGGGGCCGACGCCTCCGACGCGGAGTCCGACAAGCCCACCGCCCGGGAGTCCGCCCGCCTGCTCCTGGGGAACCAGTACTACCTCATCATCCTGGTCGTCTTCGTCCTCACCCAGGTGTTCACCGCGACCCTCAACATGGGCATCTACTTCATGACCTACATCCTGAAGGACGCCAACCTGCTGGGCGCCTTCGCCTGGGCGATCAACGTGCCGCTCATCGCGGGTCTGGTGCTCACCCCCGCGATCGTCTCCCGGTTCGGCCGGATGCAGGGCGTGACCACCACCGGGTACGCGATCGCCGTCGTCGGGCGCCTGGGCGTGGTGGTCGCCGGATACCTGGGCAGCGTCCCGCTCATGCTCGTCTTCACCGCCGTGGCCTCCATCGGCATGAGCCCGTTGCAGGGCACGCTCAACGCGCTCATCGCCGAGGCCTCGGAGTACACCTATCTGCGCAGCGGCAAGCGCATCGACGGGATCATGTTCTCCTGCACGTCGCTGGGCGTGAAGGTCGGCGGCGGCGTGGGCACGGCCATGGCCGGCTGGCTGCTGGCCTCCAGCGGGTACGTCGCCAACGCCGAGACGCAGCCGGCCTCGACCATCTCCATGCTGTACTTCATGTACCTGTGGATCCCCGCGATCGCCAACGGGATCATCCTCCTGCTGCTGTGGCGGCTCGACGTGGAGAAGGCCAACGACCGCCTGCGCGCCGAGCTCGCCACTGACGCCGCTGATGGCACTGGCGGCGCTGACGGCAGGAACACAGTGGACGCCGCAGTCGGCGGAGGCGCCGCAGGCCGCGCGGACGCCGCAGGGAGCAGCGACAGCGCAGGCTGAGACTCCGCCTCCGTCCAACAGCGCGGTCGTGCCGGACGGAGGCGGTGGCGCGGCAGTGCCGGGAGGCCGCGCAGAACGGCCCCGGGTGCCGGCCGTCGTCGAGCGGACAGACGACGGCCTGCGCCCGGGGCACCGGCGTCGGGGCCGGTGCAGCGCCCACGCCGGCGGGGCCCGACGCCGTCGGGGACGGAGCCCTGCCGGGACCCGGCGGCGCCGACCCTGCTCAGCGGGGCGGCGCCGTCGTCGTCACAGGTTGACCTGCCGGGAGATGATGCCGGCCTTGGCGCGGCGGGCGGCGGCATCCAGCGGGGCGTCGTCGGCCAGGGCGGCCTCCAGGCGCTCGGCCATGGCCCGCATGGGCTCGGTGAGCTCGTCGGCCTCGGTGCCGGGGACCAGCTCCCACACGGGGATGGCCAGGCCGCAGGCGCGGAAGGCGCCCACGAAGCGGGCCCCCTCCTCCAGGTCGGACTCGCGGGCCGCGTGCACGCGCGCGAAGGCGTTGAAGAAGGCGTCCTCGTCCTCGCCGCGCACCCAGCGCACGAACTCCTTGCCGTTCATGCGGCACCAGTAGGCGTGCTCGACGCCGGGCACGGGCGCGGTCGGGGCGATCTCCTCCTTGGCGTCCTCCAGCGACCGCAGCACCTCCGGGTTCTCCGCCGTCTCGGAATCGAGCCAGAAGTCGAAGGTCTCGCGCACGTCGAGCCCCCCGACGGCCTCGGCGTCGAGGATGTCCTGGAGTCGTTCGCCGGGCTCCGGCAGGCCGCTGGCCGTCAGCGCGGTCCCGGCGCTCAGGTCGAGGGCGCTGAGCAGAGCGGCGGCGACGTCGCGACTGGCGTCTCCGGAGTGCATGCTGGTCTGCATGGCGACGAGGACCTCGCCGTCGGCGCGCTTGAGAGCCCGGGCGAGCTCGGGCAGCAGGGTGACGAGCCTGACGTCGCCCCCGCCGTGCTCGGCGTTCAGCCGCACGATCATGGTGGCGGCCGGGAGGATCTGCATCATCGCGACCAGGTCCTGCTCCCCCGCGAGTCCCTCGAAGGGACGGGCCACGAACGGGATCTGCTTCTTCTTGGGGGCCTTGGTCGCGACGTCGGCGCGACGCCGCTGGCGGTTCTTCTTCGACATGCCGGTCAGACTACCGGGAGGCCCGACGACGACGGCGCACCGGTCGCCGAGCGGTTCGGGCCTGCGCGCGCCCTCCGCGCACCGGCTGCTGAACGACTCCGAGGCTCGGACTCGCCCGCCGTGCACCGACTGCTGAGCGGTCCGGGATGCGCGTCCCGCGCGACGGCGGGGCGGCGTGGCACGGGGAGGCTCCCGCGCCGATGCGTCTGCTCGGTCCCGCGCACGAGGGCGGGACCCGACACCGGAGCGCATGAATCGCTGATTCGCAGCTCGGTCCCGCACGCGAGGGCGGGGCGACACCCTCGGCCTGGTGCGGCATGCCGCCATCACGACCGCCCCGGAGACGGGGCGACACCATCTGGCCCTTCATGTGCGAGGGCGCGGTCGGGGTGGGCGAGTGCCGGTGGTTCGGCACCTTGGAGCCCTGCGCGGTCGTACCCGGGAGCGCGCGGTCGTACCTTAAAGACCCTCTAAGGTACGACCGCGCGGCTTTACGTACGACCGCGCGCGCCGGGGGTACGACCACGCGGCTTTACGTACGACCGCGCGGGACCGATGACGCACAGCGACGAAGCGGCATACACTCCCCGGCGCCCCGGGCTCCACAGGCCGACGGCGCACGCCGCGCGGACCAGCGGCGCGGGACTGCGGGGCCTATGGAACGCAGCAGAACCCATGCCGACGCCGATGCGCGCACCCGCAAGCAACGCGCGACGAGCACCCGGGACCTCCGGGACTCATTCGCGCAGGGGCGCGCCCGGAACGCTCTTAGCGCCGAACGAACCCCGCCGGCGGATAGTGCGGCGCGGGCCGACGTCCTCCGCGGAGACGACGACGAGCGGGCCCCGCCGGCAGGACGACGCAGGCCCGGGACCCGCGCCAGCACCCACCCCGGAACCATGCCCCCCGCACCGGGGACCGGGACCGAACTACGCAGCCTCACGCCGAGCAGCAGGAACCATGCCTCCCGCACCGGGGACCGGGCCACACCCGCACCCGCCCCGGAACCATCAACCGGCATCCCGAGACCCCGGCGAGGGAAGACCCGAACAACCCCACCACCACACCCCCACAACACGAAGAACCGCAAAGGTGCGGTCACGCCCTGGGACCCCTCCGGGCGGATCCTGCGCATCCCCGGCGCGGCCTCCGGTGCGCTCACGCCCCGGGAACCTTCCACGTCGCCCGGGGGTCACGCGGGGAGCGGCCATCGCGCTCGACCAGCCCCTCATCGCGCAGGGCTTTGAGTCTCTTGAGCGCGGTCTGCCGCGTCACTCCCATCGCCAACGCCACGTCGGCGGTCCCGAGCGGCCCGGTCCACCGGAGCAGGGGCACGATGTCAAGCGCAGCATCGCCGACCCGCTGCGCGACCGGCTCAGCGATCCGCGAGGATGCGTCGAGCCGCACGATGACGCTCGTGGAGGTCTGCCGGTAGACCGGGTCCCCCAGACCCGACTGCCGCATCTCCCCCACCATGCGTCGGATCCCCTCTCCGAGCTCCTGAGCATAGCCGAGATCGGAGCACGCCCGGGCGATACGCGGATTCCGGGCGTAGCGCGCGATCTCCAGAGGGCGAGAGGGATCGATGAAGCCGGGGAAGCGCCCGGGCGACGAGACCTCGATGCGGTGCGGGAAGATCGAGATCCTGATGTGGTCTCCGGCCATCGAGTAGGAGCGATGGATGACAGCGTTGACCACCGCCTCCATCCAGGCCTCCCGCGGGATCACATCGACAGGTCCGAAACGCCCGTCCGCCCTCAGGGCCCGACGACGTGGCGCCCACTCGTCGACGAGCATCCGGGCGGCGTCGATGACATCCGGGATCGCGCCCTCCAGACGCCGGTCGCCGTCGGCGATCATGGTCTGCCGCGAGCCAGCGCCGGCTTCATCCTCCTGGTAGCGCAGGACCCGCACCAGAGACTGCGGGAGATACCGCTGGGGATGCTCGCCGAGAAGAAGAAGGCCCGCGATGGTCAGCCTGTCCTCCGCTGTGACGAGGCTCCTGGCCCGAAGCACGTGCAGGTCATCTCCGAGCGCACCAATGCACTGGCGGAGTCGATCCACGTGCCCGGGATCGATCGCGCTCATCCCGACCGGCGCCGGTTGAGCCTCGTAGCTGTCCGCCTCCCGATCGTAGACGAGCTCCTGCCACGCCGCTCGATTCAGTGCGATGGTCGAATCGCCCGCCCGGATGAAAGCCTCTCCGTCCGTACGCTGGTGGGCGTGCCGGCTGGGCGCCACGACGAAGAGCAGGACGCGGCCGGAAGTCCCCTCGCCGTCGACGACCTCGACCTCCTCGGTTCGAAGCAGCAATGGGGGCTCCACGAGCTCCACGGGAGTGCGGCGCAGGCGATTGATGCGACCGAGGTCGGCGTCACCGCCCTCAGCCCTCCCCTCGCTCAGTCCAACGGCGACGATCCCGCCCTCGGCGTTCGCCATGCCGATGACCGCGGCGGCCAACTTCTTGGCGTCAACGCGGAAGGCCTTGCGCTCGAACCACTGCGACTCCGGGGCCGAGAGGAGTCTCGCACCCCTCTCATCGGGATCGAGTCCGAGCAGCACGTCGAGATCAATCCAGTCCACAGAACCGACTGTAAAAGAATTAACAGTAGTTGTCAGTCGGGTTGTCAGTACTGCCAGAGCCGTCAACGACGCCACCGGTGACCGTCTGCGGTCCCCGGCAGCTGCCCGGCTGCCCGGATGCGGGTCTCCCGGCCCGGTGGCTCCCGCCCACGGGCCGCCGCTTCCGATGGTGCGCGGGTGCCCCTCACGGAGTCCAGCTCCGCCCCCGGACCGCCGGGCCGCTCCGCCCGGGGGTACTCGGGCCCACTCAGAAGTGCGAGCTCGACCCGGAGGAGCCGCCGCCGGACCAGTCGCCGCCGGACCCGTCACAGCCGGACCAGCCCGAGACGGAGGGCGACCATATGGCCGCTGACGTGTACGTGATGACGAGTCCCGAGATCGGCAGTGAGTACTGCGACGAGTCGCCCGTTATCGGCACGCGTCGTCCGACTGCGCCCGAGCGACCGGCCTCCGGCGAGGACGGGTTGACTCGAATGGTCGAGGCCGGATCGTATGAGCCGCTCCTCCCGTTGAGACTCCATCTGCCCGAGTACCGGCGGGAGAAGTCGCCGGACCACGACTCCACCCCTTTCTCGAACATCCGGAGGCGCTCAGCGTGCCTGTGGGAGCGGTCGGCGTCGATCGCGCTCCTGGCCAGCTGCTCGGCCCAGAAGCGGATCTGACCGGAGATCGAGTCGAGCCGGTCCAGGGCCTCCGCGGGCCCCAGCCCGCCCCGGCCCAGCTCGACGGTCATCCGGTCCAGTGCACGCGCCTGCTCGCGCAGCCACATGCGCACGACGTGGATGTTCGTGCTCAGGGGGCGCCTGGCCTTGTGCATGCGGGGAGTGCCCGCCCCATCGCACAGGTTGTCGAGAACGGTCAGGTCCTCGCGAATCGGCCCCTGCTCATTGGCCCAGGCCTGCTGCCATCCGGCGGATCGCGTGAACAGTGCCGAGGCATGGGCGATGACACCGTTGAGCGAATCGAGCTCGGCCGCCCGGCGCTCCAGGTCCTGCGCCCTCGAACGCACCGTGAGCACCGCCCACTGCGCCCCACGCGGTCGCCCGAAATCGCCGAGGCGTCGGGGAAGCTCGACGTAGTCCCTCTCACACGGACGAAAGCGGGCGAGGACCTGGGCGCCGTGGGCGTCGTCGGCGGGGATGAGCCCCGCCCTGCTCCGCATGACCTCGTAGTCGCGGATGACCCGGGCGCAGTGACGACACGCCCGCTCGAAGGCGCTCCTGCCGCTGATGGAGATCCGGACGAGCGCCGAGAGCTCGACGACCCCCAGGAGAACAACTCCCGCCGCCACCATGATCGCCTTGAAGGACAGGAACCGGCTCCCGATCGAGCTCGCGGTCTCCCGCGCCATGTCCTCGAAGCCGCCGGCCCAGTCGCCCGAGCGGAACGCTTTCTCGCCGGCGGACCGGATATCCCCCTGCGCATCCGCGTCGACCTCGACATCCTCGCCGACGTAGCAGCCGACCCAGCGACCGGACGGCGAAGCCGCCAGGACGATCACGTCATCGTCCCACTGGCTGGAGCCGGAGGAGAGGAGCCACTCGGGGTGCTCCGCGCGCGCGTAGTCGAGGACCTCACGATCGAAGTCGGCGTCGTAGTCGACGTCGAGCGTGAGGACCACCAGGTGGACATCCTCGCGGAAGTCGACCTGTTCGAGCGAGGCCCGGACGGCGTCGTCCTGAAGGAGCCCGGCCTCGTCGTGGACCTCGACCCGAGGGGGATGCGTGCTGCTCGACGACATCCAGATGACGACGATCGGCAGCACGATGAGGGCGACGCCCAACGCGACCTTGAGGGCGAGCACGCCAAGGGCCCGACGGCCCCCGAGCACCTCCATAACCCTCACGATCACGCACCGGCCCGCTCAGAAGTGCGAGCTCGACCCGGCTCCGGAGAAGCCCCCGCCGGAGTACCCGCCGCCCGAGAAACCGCTGCCGCCGCCCGAACCGGAGGAGGACGGCGACCAGCTGGCCGCCGAGCTGTAACCGGTGACGAGCTCGGAGATCGGCGTCGAGAACTGGGAGGCCGATCCGGCGCCGACCCACCGCACACCGGAGGCGTCGGCGGCCGGGGAGGAGGGGTTGATGCGGATCGTCGAGGCCGGGTCGTAGGAGGACTGGTGCCCGCCCATGGCCCACCAGCCCGCGTAGCCGTTGGTCCTGCCCCACCCCCAGCCGCTCTGCGCGGACTCGTAGCGGCTGAGGCGGCCATCGCGATACGAGGACGTATCGGCCTCCAGCGCCCGGCGCGCCAGCGAATCGGCGCGGGCGCGACGTCCCGGGAGATGACGTCCAGCTCGTCGAGGGCCGCGGAGGGCGACAGCCGCCCCGAGGAGAGCTCGTTGGTCATGGCGGCCAGTCGGTTCGAGCGCTGCCGCAGCCAGTCGCGATCCTGCGCCGTACTGAGGTGACCCTTCGCCTCCACCGAGGCGCACAGGCTCTGGAAGGAGGCCAGGTCCTCATGGACGGGACCCTGCTCGTTGGCCCAGGCCTGCTGCCATCCCTCGGACATGGTCAGCAGGGCGGAGGCGTGGGAGATGGCGTCGTCGAGGGAGTCGAGCTCGCTGGCCCGGGTGTTGAGACCCCTGGCGTCCATCCGCCGCCTCCAGGAGAACCACTCGGCGCCGCGCGGCTCCCCGAAGTCGCGGAAGGCGCGGGTCAACTCCGCGTAGCGATCCTCGAACCAGGCGAAGCGGGCCAGCACCTGGGCGCCGTGGGCGTCGTCGGTGGGAATGAGCTCCGCCTTGATCTGCGTGCCCTCGTAGTCGGCGGTGACCTGCGCGTAGTGGCGCCGGGCCCGGGTGAAGGCCAGCCGGGCGCCGCTGCGACTCACGAGCATCAGGATCCCCAGGGCGCCGCCGCTGATCACTCCGAGCCCGGCGACGATGATCGCGCCCGACGGCGAGACGATCGGGCGGCCCATGACCTCGGCGGCATAACCGGCCATCTGCTCGATCCCCAGCGCCCACCGCTGCTCTCGGAAGGAGTTCTTGCCCGCTTCCTGAATCGCCCCCTGGACGGCGGTATCGACCTTGACGTCCTCGCCGAAGTAGCAGCCGGTCCAGCGGCCCGACGGCGAGACCGCCAGGATGACCAGGCCGTCCGCCCAGTAGTTGGAGTCGGAGGAGCTGATCCACTCGGGGTGCTTCTCGCGCGCGTAGCCGAGGACCTCGCTGTTGAAGTTGGCGTTGGGCTTGGCGTCGAGAGTGAGGACGGCGAGCTTCACGTCCTGGCGGAAGCGCAGGTTCTCCAGGGAGGAGGCGGTGGCGTCGGCCTGGAGGATCCCGACCTCGTCGTGGACCTCCACGGCGGGCGCGTGCACCTTGCCGAAGGGCCAGTAGGCGAATAGCGGCACCCCGACGACGAGCAGGATGACAACGAGAATCCTGAGGATCAATGACGCCACGGCGCGGGAACCGCCCCAGCGGATCAGTATGTTGCTCACGGGCCCCACAGTAGTCAGCGACGACCGCCCTCCGCGGCGGAAGCGGGCGACCCGCACGGGGAGGGCTGCCCCGCCCTCGCCCTTGGGGAGCGGATCTGACCTCGCCAATCCCGTCGCGCTCGCCTCTGACCCCTCCCCCCGGCGACGGGCCCGCGTCCGAGGGCGGCCGACGCGCTCAGGGCCGGACGGCGACCGCCTCGATCTCGACTCGGGCGCCCAGCGGGAGGGCGGCGACGGCGAAGGCGGCGCGAGCGGGCAGCACCGGAGCGGTGAAGAAGCGGGCGTAGACCTCGTTGACAGCCTTGAAGTCGGCGATGTCGGCGAGCAGCACGGTGGTCTTGACGACGTCGGCGTACCCGAGGCCGGCCTCGACCAGAATGGCCCCCACATTCTTGAGAACCTGCTCGGCCTGGGCCTCGACGCCGCCCTCGACGAGCGCACCGGTGGCCGGATCCAGCGGCACCTGCCCGGAGATGTAGACGGTGCTGCCGGCGGCGGCGCCGGTGGACACGGCCTGGGAGTAGGGGCCGACGGCGGCGGGGGCGTCGGCGGCGGCGATACGACTGACGGTCATGGTCCCTCCTGGGTACACGGGTGCGTTTCCGGTGCAACGGCATGGGTGCGCGAGCAACCGGGTCAGACTACCCATGCCCCGGGCGCCCGCCGACCTCCTAGACTGGGCGGCAGCCGTTCGCATCGCCCCAGCACTCACCCCTCATCCTTCCCGCTCTTCTTCTCATCGTCGAGGACCACCGTGAAACTGCCCAACATCCCGTCTCATGACGACCTGACGGCCCGAGCTCGCAGCCTCACCGGCCAAGCGGCCCCGAGCGCCGCCGAGGCGGCCGGCTCCACGTCTCGGACCTCGGCGGAGACGGGCCGCAAGGGATTCCCCGACGCCGTCGAGGCCGGACCCGGAGGCGCGCGGGACTCCCGCCCCCGCTTCACCGGAACGCCGCCGATTCCGCCCGCGACGCCGATGAGCGAGCCCTCCCGCCCCCGCTTCACCGGCACGCCCTTCGCCCGAGCCACCGCCACCGCCTTCGCCTCGCGCCCGCACGCACGCAGTCTTGGAAGCACGTTCCTGGGCTCCGACCTGTTCCGCACCGGTTTTCGTCTCGGCGGTCGTGAGAGCAAGCGGCTCAGGAACAACGGGTTCGCGCCCGAGACCATCGGCGCCTCCGGCATGCCCGAGCTCGATCTCAACGAGCTCATCCACATTCACGGCCGCCGCCTGCCCTCCCTCATGCGAAGCGCCTCCTCCCGACTCATCAAGCGCGATACCCGGGGAATCGTGGACAGCGGCTCGGCCACAGGCTCGCTGCACCAGGTCACCGTCTCCGAGCGGGAGCGGGCCCAAGGGGCCATGGGATGGACCCGCCTGTGCGTGGACACCGATCAGAACGAGACGTTCCAGCTCATCACGGACCATCATCTCGATGTCGTCATCGCCCCGGTCGGTCGGGACCCCGGCGAGTACGCCGCCGACATGGCCCTCATCCTGCCGCGGGGGATACCGCCCGAGGCGTGGCGGGCGCTGACGACCGATCCGGCGCACCCGACGGCGCGTCTGCACCTCCTGGGCCAGGACCGCATCGGAGTCGACACGGGCGACCGGGCCTACACGCTGTTCCGGAACGTGCCGCACCCGGTGCGCGGCTCCCTCCTCGTCATGGGCAACCGGGTGACACGGGCCGAGCTGTGGGTGACGGACCGCCGCAACGTCACCATGTGGGACTGGATTCCCGCCTAGCCCGGGCCGTGACGACGCACGGCGTCGTCGGGCCCGCCCTCCCCGCGAGCACGGGGGTCCGCTTAGGGGATGCCGATGGCCGCGCGCGCCATCCCGGCCCTCCCCGCGAGCACGGGAGCCTCATGCGCGGATGAGACCGGATAAGCCCGGCCGAGGAACGCGGGGAAGGCGATCCCCGCACGATCTCACATCCGACTTTCGGGATTCCCAGGACACACCCAGTGATCGGTGACACACTGACCCCATGCACCCACGCGCAGGACAACCAGCACAGCCCGACGACCTCGTCAACATCGATGAGGTCCTCTCCGCCTACTACGACCTCGTCCCCGACCCCGCCGTCCCGACCCAGAAGGTGGTCTTCGGGACCTCCGGCCACCGCGGCTCCTCCCTGGACACCGCCTTCAACGAGGCCCACATCGTGGCCATCACCGCCGCGATCGTGGAGTACCGGCGCTCCCAGGGCACCGACGGCACCCTCTACCTCGGCCGCGACACCCACGGCCTGTCCGAGCCCGCCTGGCGCACCGCAATCGAGGTGCTCACGGGCGCGGGCGTCACCACCGCCGTCGACGCCCGCGGGTCCTACACGCCCACCCCGGCCGTCTCGCACTCCATCCTGCGGGCCAACGGCGCGGGCACCGAGGCCGGCGTGCGCACCGCCGGCCCGGGTCTGGCCGACGGCATCGTCATCACCCCCTCGCACAACCCGCCGCGCGACGGCGGCTTCAAGTACAACCCGCCGCACGGCGGCCCCGCCGGCTCGGACGCCACCGGGTGGATCGCGGACCGCGCCAACGAGCTGCTGGCCGGCGGCTGGCGCGAGGTGCCGCGCGTGCCCATCGCCGAGGCCCTGGACGGCCCCTACGTCACCAAGCACGACTTCCTGGAGACCTACGTCGCCGACCTGGAGAACGTCGTCGACATGGACGCCATCCGCGAGGCGGGCGTGCGCATCGGCGCGGACCCGCTGGGCGGCGCCTCCGTGGACTACTGGGGGGCCATCGGTGAGCGCTACGGGCTCAACCTCACCGTGGTCAACCCCGAGGTGGACCCGGCCTGGCACTTCATGACCCTGGACTGGGACG
>ERZ772764.1595-NODE-1595-length-14112-cov-29.724479_pt1 | contig 14112 bp, 6 predicted proteins | sample MGYA00512163_ERZ772764 | MGnify/ENA primary metagenome ERZ772764 (study PRJEB29015, sample SAMEA2737903) | human oral metagenome | biome: human oral; feature: human-associated habitat; material: dental | place: China | collected 2094 ... | reverse complement strand
AATTACGCAACACAACACCGCACACAACGGCTTGATTCCGCCCTTGTGTGCGAACGACGTTGCCTAATTCAGGGCCCTTGTGTGCGCACCTCACGGTAGAAGGGGACCGGAGGAGCACTGACGACCCACCCGCACAAGGCGCCACCGCAGCACCGGCCGGACTCCGCCCCCCTGGCACCATGCCCAAGATGCTCCCGGGCAACACGACCGCGCCTCAACGCACCTGATGGTGCAGGGTACTTCCTGACCGATACGATATTCCCCGCTTTGCAGGGCGCTATCGACGTCTCAATGCACCTGATGGCGCTGGGTGTTCCTTGACTACTCGATGCGCAGGCCGGAGCGCCTGGCCTCACCCGTCTTAATGCACCTGATGGTGCTGGGTGCTCCCTGACAGCGCGCCTCTACGGCCGCCTGAGGCGGTACGAGGGGGTCTCAATGCACCCGATGGCGCTGGGTGCCCCCTTAGCGCGCAGTTCCCGGTTACGCACACAAGGAACGGAATTACGCAACACAACACCGCACACAACGGCTTAATTCCGCCCTTGTGTGCGAACGGCGTCACCTAATTCGGGGCCCTTGTGTGCGCACCTCAGGGCAGAAGGGGACCGGAGGAGTGCTAACGGCGCGCCCGCACGAGGCGCCACCACGGTGTCGGTCGGCCTCTGCCCCCTGGCACCATGCCCAAGATGCTCCGGGGCAACACGACCGCGCCTCAATGCACCTGATGGTGCTGGGTGCTCCCTGACAGCTATATAGTCGGCCGTCTTCATAAGGCCAAGGTCGTCTTAATGCACCTGACGGCGCTGGGTACTCCCTCACCCGCCCGCGCCCTGGCGGCAGTCGCCGGAAAGGAGGCGTGGTCTCAATGCACCTGATGGTGCTGGGTGCTCCCTGACCAGCTCCAGACGCCCTACTACCTGACGTTCTACGGGACGTCTCAATGCACCTGATAGTGCTGGATGCTCCCTGACAGTAGGTGAAATGAACTTCTTCACCGCTGCTGAGTACACGTCTCAATGCACCTGATGGTGCTGGGTGCTCCCTGACTCGCCTCCCTATGGGACACCGGAGTCCTCGTCGAGTACGTCTCAATGCACCTGATGGTGCTGGGTGCTCCCTGACTCGATAGCCGTTTCGCTCATCGCTCGGGCACCTCCGTCTCAATGCGCCTGATGGTGCTGGGTGCTCCCTGACGTGTGAACAAGGTCTCCACGGTGGACGGTCAGACCGTGTCTCAATGCACCTGATGGTGCTGGGCGCCCCTGACTACATACCGGCAAATCTTACCGAGGCCCCTTGGTGTGTCTCAATGCACCTGATGGTGCTGGGTGCTCCCTGACTTTCCTTGGTGGAAACCGTGCTCTGGGAGGCGCGTCAAGTCTCAATGCACCTGATGGTGCTGGGTGCTCCCTGACAAGATCAAAACAGCCCGTGGGTGGGCTGTGTTCAATTCTCGTCTTAATGCACCTGATGGTGCTGGGTGCTCCCTGACCACTCCCATGACCGCACCACTCACCATCTAGGTCGGCGGGTCTTAATGCACCTGATGGTGCTGGGTGCTCCCTGACAAGAGCGAATGATCGTTGAAGAAGCTACTGGTTCGGCGGGGTCTCAATGCACCTGATGGTGCTGGCTGCTCCCTGACATCAATGATGAGATTAGACAGCAACGGCGAGACGTCTCAATGCACCTGATGGTGCTGGCTGCTCCCTGACCGCCGTTCAACGGTGGCTCCGTGAGCGTGCCTACACCGTCTCAATGCACCTGATGGTGCTGGGTGCTCCCTGACCCGTGTTGTCCGGCACTCCATGGGCGCGCAGGAGGGGTGGTCTCAATGCACCTGATGGTGCTGGGTGCTCCCTGACCATTGCAATGGCATATTCTTTGAACAGCATTGGACAAAGTCTCAATGCACCTGATGGTGCTGGGTGCTCCCTGACAGGAGGATTTAATGGGACGGGTTAGGGATCTCCCAAGTCTCAATGCACCTGATGGTGCTGGGTGCTCCCTGACCCCTCGGCGTGTCGAACGGCAGCTGACCTGCGCGAACTCCATGCCGGATCGCCAGTGGCCGAACAGGAAGCCCTCCGGCCGGTGGGCACGGCCCCAGTTTAGGGGACTTTTCGTTGGGAACACAAGGGTCGCCACCGACGCCCGAATCGGCTCCCGGTCTGCCGGATTCCAACCGCTTTCCAACGGAAAGCCGGCGCCAGCACTCGCGGAATTGTTACACACATCACCACCTTATTTACCGCACAACCCTATTCCTCTGCTCCGAGCGCGCCCCTCACCAGGCCGTCCAAGGATGCGCCGGGATCCGCGCCGCAGCGGGCCTCCAGCTGCTCCACCGTGAAGGAGGCCGGGCCCACCAGGAAGGCGACGCGCGCCTCGACGGCCGACTCGGGAACGCCCGCACGCTGGGACCAGGCCCGCCGGTACAGGCGCAGCTGGGTGATGAAGTAACGCAGCTTCGCGGGATCCGTCCGCCGGTCCACGGCCCTGCCTGACTTCCAGTCGATGACGACGAAACGCGGCCCGCCGCCACTGGTGCGCTCGAAGACGGCGTCGATGCGGCCCTGCACGGACACGCCCCCCACCTCCACGCTGAAGGGCTCCTCGATGCCGACCGGGGAGCAGCCCGCCAGCTCCGTGGCGACGAACTCCGTGAAATTCGCCCGCAGTACCTCCAGCTTCGCCCGGGACCGCTCGTCCAACGCCGCCTCCTCGACCACCTGGGGGCCGCCGCCCAGCGACGCGTCCACGCCCCCGTCGGCCCCCGCCTCGTCCGCCGGGAGCAGGGAGCCCACCGGCCCGACCCCCGGAGCGGCGGGATCGACCTCCGCGGGCTCGGGCGACGCCAGGTGCAACTGGCGCTCCGCCCACGCGTGGAACACCGTGCCCAGGGCCGACGACTCCGACGGCTCGGCCGGCATGGGGCGCCGCACCCGCGCCGCGAAGGCCTGCGGGTCGTCCAGCAGCTCCGACACTGAGGTCGCCGGCACGCGGTCCTGCCAGATCTCGACCACCGGGGCCTCCAAGGACACGCGGTGCTCCTCCAGCAGGGCCACCGTGTCCGCCACTCCCGGCTCCCCCTCCATCTGCACCAGCAGGTCGAACACGTCCGCGTCCGCGCGCATCGACGCGATCTCGCTGCGGACCTGGGCGGCGGCGCGCGCCACCGCGGCGCGCGAGGGCCCCGGCCCCTCGGGGAAGGCGGCCTCGGCCTCAGTGAGCGCCAGGCGCCCCAGCTCCTCCTCGTCCGGGCGGGGCACCACCAGGGCCGACCCCACCCCGGGGACCACCAGGGGCCCGCCCGCGCCGGACACGGCACCAACGCCCGCCCCGGCCCCGGCGAAGAGCTCCGCGTGGGCCTCCATGAGGTAGCGCGACGGGTGGCGCGGCGAAGCGCCCGTGCGGTACATCCACGAGCCCACCAGCAGTTGCGCGCTGCGAGCCCGCGTCATCGCCACATACGCCAGGCGGCGCTCCTCGCGCTCCGCGTGCTCGCCCAGGCGCGCCTCGTAGTCGCCCTCCAGCCACTTCTTGAAAGCGGCGGACGGCTTCGCCTCGCCCTCCACGTCCAGGTCGAAGTCCGGCAGGTCCATGTGGTCGCCGCGCAGCGGGTAGGGCAGTGCGCTCGCGTCGCGCACCCACCCCGAGTCCGTGGGCGGACCGTCCCGCCAGTCCACGGTCCTCCTCTTCGAATGCGAGGGGAACACGCCGTCGTCCATCGCGAAGACGACGACCCCGTCCCATTCCAAGCCCTTGGAGGCGTGGACCGTCATGATCTGCACGGCCTGCGGGTCCGGCTCCGACACGGGGGCCTCCAATCCGTTCTCCCGCTCGTCCGCCATGTCCAAGTACGCGAGGAACGAGGACAGGGAGGCGCCCGGCACCTCCGCCTCGTAGGAGGCCGCCACGTCCACGAAAGCGTCCAGGGCCGCCCTCCCGCCCGCCGCCAGCGGGTCGGAGACCACGTCGTCGAGGATCCCCATGATGGAGACCGCGCGCTCGACCTGCTCCACGACCGAGCGGCCCGCGCCCGCGCGCACCGCGCGCAGCCGAGACCCCAGGGTCCGCACGCGGCGCACCGCCTCCCCGCTGATCGCAGGGCGCCCCCGCGCCCCGCCGCTGGCGCTCCACCCCGGCTCCGGCGGGTTATCCACGGCGTCCAGCAGCACCGCCCGGTGGGGGTCGCGCCCCTCCTCGCGGGCCAAATGGCGCGCCCAGTCGCCCAGAGCCACCAGGTCGGCGGCGCCCAGGTCGATGCCCGCCAGCAGCCTCGCCAGCCACGGCGAGGCCTCCACGTCGTCGGCCAGCACCAGGGCCGCGCGCGCGTCCTGCACGGACGGCTGGTCCAGCAAACCCCCCAGGCCGACGATCTGCGTGGGCACGCCCGCCTCCCGCAGAGCCATGTCCACGTAGGGGAAGTCGGAGCGCCTGCGGCACAGGACAGCGGTGGTGGGCCGTTTGCCCTCCCGAGTGCCCCGCGCCCTGTGGGCGGACACGAAGTCCACGACCGCGCCCAGGGCCGAGCGGTAGTCCTGCGTGTAGGCGACGTCCACCCTCCCCTCCCCCGCCCCCGGCCTGGTGCGCAGCACCGGGGACTTGGCGGCCCGGGAGTGCTCGCGCAGGGGCGCGGCCACGCGGTTCGCGGCCCGCAGGATGTTCCGGTCGTTGCGCCACGCGGTCGACAGGGTGAGGGTCTGGCCCGGCCGGGCGGGCCCGTCCTGGAAGCGGTCGAGGAAGCGCTCCAGGGACGAGGCAGACGCGCCCCTCCACCCGTAGATCGCCTGGTTCGGGTCGCCCACCGCCGTGACGGCGTGGTCGTGGAAGAGCAGGGACAGCAACTCCATCTGGATGACGGAGGTGTCCTGGAACTCGTCGAGGAGCACCGCCTGGAACTCGTCGCGCACCTGGGCGCGCACGGCCGGGGCCTCTCGAACAATGCGGGTGGCGAGCACCAGCTGGTCGGAGAAGTCCAGCAGGCCCCCCTCGCGCTTGCGGCGCTGGAACTCCTCGACGGGTCCCAGGTAGGCGAGGCGCCGCGCGTTCGCCCGCGCCGTCCTGCGCGCGGTGTCGTTCGTGGCGCCGATCTGCTCCAGGTCCCGCCCGAACCCCTCCAGGGCGTCTCGCGCCTCCTCCACCGTGTAGCCGTGCTCGCCGACCTCCCCCGCCAGGTGCAGGCAGTGCCCCACCACCGCCGACGGCGACAGGTCCTCGTCGAGGTCCGTGGGCCACCCCTCGACGATCTGCGTCATGAGGTCCACGGCGCCCGCCTCGGTGAGCATCGTGAAGTCCGGGTCGATGCCGATCCTCATGCCGTGCTCGGCGACGATGCGCTCGGCGAAGGAGTTGTAGGTGAGGGACACGGGGTCCTCGTCGAGGCGCTCGCGCAGTGAGGGGACCCGCCTGGCCAGCAGGGCGAGCCTCTGGCGCAGCCTGTCGCCCAGCTCGCCCGCGGCCTTGCGCGTGAAGGTCAGGCCCAGCACAGACGAGGGGGCGATGTCCTCGTGGTTGGCCACCAGCCACAGGACCCGCATCGACATCGTCTCGGTTTTGCCCGAGCCCGCGCCCGCCACCACCAGGAGGGGGCGCCGGGGCGCCTCGATGACCCGCACCTGCTCGTCGGTGGGGGTCTTCCCCGGGTCGACGAGGGCCTGGATGCCCAGTGCCGACAGGTCCTGGACTCCCAGAGCGGACAGGTCCTGGCGCCCATTCGCGCTGCTCATGTCAATCCACCGTCTTCCTGCCGCGGTCGCGAGCCGGGCACAGCCTGTCGAAGGAGCAGAAACGGCACGCCGCCTCGGAGGGGGTCGCCCGGAAGGAGGGGCCGCGCGCCGCCTCCCCGACCCGGCGCACCGCCGCGCGCCACTCGTCAAGCGCCTCGCCGTGCAGGGCGGGCTGGTCGAACGCCCGTTCCTTGTCGCCGCCGACCAGGGCGATGCGCCCGCCGACCACCGGCTGCCCCAACGCCAGCAGCGCCATCTGGTAGGCCGCCAGCTGCGGGTTGTCGGGCACGCTCTTCGCCGTGTACCCGTAGCGCCCGGTCTTGATGTCCGTGACGCGCACGCCCCCGTCGACGTGCTCGACGCGGTCCATCCGGCCGCGGATCGTCACGCCCTCCACGTTGGCGGCCACGGTCCCCTCGACGTCTACTGCGCCGGGCACGCCCTCCATGTAGGAGGCCAGGTTGTCGATGACGGCGTAGGCGTGCGCGTGGTCGCGCCTGCCCGCCCAGGTGCCCAGGTCGTAGCCGAGCTCCCCGATGCGCTCGTCCAACGCGGCCCGCAGCTGCTCGCGCGTGCCGTTGGGGTGGTGCTCGGCGATGTCGTGGACCAGGGTGCCCAGGGACTGGGCGGCCGTGCCCGGCCCGTCTGCGCCGATGGTCGTGAGGAACCACCGCAGGGGGCACTGGAGGGCGCTCTCGAACTGCGAGGGCGAGAGCACCACCTCGCCCGTGAGGGCGGCGTCCGTGGTGGGCGTCCCGCCCGCCCCCATCCACCGGTCCGGGTGGGCGGCCCGCACGCCCTCGCGGGCCAGCAGGGCCAGCAGCCGCACCGCCGAGGCGGCCCGCTCCGACCCGTCCGCGCGGGCGGCGTCCTGGCGCAGGGCCGCGATGTGGCCGCTCAGCGACAGGGGCGCGGGCACCTCGTCCAGGGGGACGACGCCGCCGGTCCTGGGGGTGCCGGCGTGCGTGGCCACCAGGTCGAAGAAGGCGGAGGGCGCCTGGTGCTCGTTCCTCACGGCGCCCGCGTGGATGAAACGGGTGGCGCGCGACAGGGCCGCGACCAGCAGGCGGTACTCCTCGTCCAGGACGGATTTGCGGGCCGCCCTGGTGGAGTCGATGAGCGCCTCGTTCCCCTCCGGGTCGGTGGCGGTGCGCCCCGCCCCCACGTCGGCCAGCAGGTCCGCGCGCAGGATCCGGTCGCGCAGCCGCATGTTCGGCCACGCCCCGTCCTGCAGGCCGACGACGGCGACCACGTCCCAGTGGCGCCCCACCGCCTGCGCGGGGGTGAGCACCTCGACGCCCTCGGGCCGTTGCCCCACGCGGGAGATCGTGTCGATGGGGACCGAGCCGCCCAGCAGCTCCTCGGCGAAACGGCCCGCCGCGCCCCCGGGGTTGCGCTGCTCCCACACGTCCGCGACGCGCATGAGGGCGACGACGGCGTCCAACTGGTCGTCGTACCACCCGGACTCCGCGTCGTCGGCCATCGCCCGCGAGCGCCACTGGTCGGCGACGCCCGCGGCGCTCCACATCGCCCACAGCGCCTCCTGGGGGCGCCGCTCGGCTCCAGTGGCCGCGGCCTCCCACACGGCGCCCGCCCTGCCGAGCGCACCCGCGAGTTCCGCTGCCGCTGCCGCGCGCCTGCCCTTCCGGTCCGCCTCCTCCCGTAGCGGGGGCCCCCAAAGGGCCGGGTCGGCGACCAGGTCGGCGGTGTCCGGGGGCCCGCAGGGGCGCGGCGGAGCGAGCTCCCCCGCCCCGGCCTCCGCAGCGGCTCCCCGCCGCCCGTCGTATGCCGCGCTGTCCCCCGGACCGGCGTCCGCGGGGCCGCCCTCCGTCACCGCCCCGGTTGAGTCCGCGGGCTCCCCCGCCGTCCCCTCTGCGGCCGTGGGCTCCTCCGTCGCGCCCAGCGCGCGGCCCCCCGCCCCGGCCCCACCGGGCCGCTGCTCCGCGAGTCCGCGCAGCAGGCGGTGCACGGCCAGCATGTCGGCCCCCACCAGGGCCGAGGCGAGGAGGCGCTTGGCCAGTCCCGCGCGCGCCGCCGCCTCCGCGGTGGACCCGCCCCGGGGCGCCACCAGCAGGTCGAGCATGAGGCGGGTCACCGGTTGGGAGGCGAAGTCGAAGGCGCGGCCCCCGCCCGCCACGGGAACGCCCCCGCGGGACAGGTGGCGGCGCATCTCGTCCACCATCGACGCCGAGCGCACGATGACGACCTGGCCCGACCACGCCACGGCGTCGTGGAGGCGGTGGGCGCGCAGTTCCCGGGCGATGAGGGCGCCCATCTGCGCGGGCGTGGCCGCCAGGTGCGTGCGCAGGGGGCGCTCCGCGTCGTCGCCGTCGGCCCCGGCCCGCCGGCGCGCGGAGGGCCCCGACTGGGTGACGCGCGAGGCGGCCTCGGCCACCAGGGCCCTGATCCGGGGCGAAGGACCGTGGACCCGGTCGAGCTCGTCGATGCCCGCGCCCAGCAACGAGGCGAGGCGCAGGTCCAGGTGCGGCTCCCCGCCCCGGTACCCGGCGACCGCGACATCCGAGTCGGACAGGGCGACGACCCTGGCGCCCGCCGCGCTGCAGGCGCCCAGCAGGGTGATCGTGGAGGGCGTGCAGTCCTGCAGGTCGTCGACGACGACCACGTCGGGCACGGGCGGGGGCGCGCTCACGCCCGCAGCCGCCCCGTCGCGCTCCCACGAGCCCACCAGGTCGGCGGCGAGGGCCTGGATGCGGGAGAGGTCGACGCGCAGGGCGCCGGGGCACTCGGGGCCGGTGACGGAGGCGTCGAGCAGCTCGCGCAGCAGGTGCCCGGCGGCCACCCACTGCCCCTGCCCGAAGCGCTCGCCCGCTGCGATGAGGGCGTCCCCGTCCATCCCCGCCTCCCCGGCCCGGGCGAACAGGTTGCGCAGCTCCGCGCGGAAGGCGGGCATCGCCCGCATCTGGGCGGGGATCTGGTCGGGCCAGGGGGCGGGCACCAACTCGATGAGGCGCGCGATCGCCTGGTCCTGGGCCGAGCCCGTCACCAGTTCCACAGGGCCCAGCGGGGAGCGCCTCTGGGTGCGCCACGTGGAGACGACCTGGTAGGCGAAGGAGGCGGGGGTGCGCACCGGGCGGACCGCGTTGGGCGCCAGGACCTGCGCGCGCGGGGCCAGGTGGTCGGCGCGGCCCCGGTCGGGCACCAGCAGGACAGCGCTGCGGCCCCCGGACACGGCCTTGGCCAGGACCGCGAGCGCGACGGTGGTGCGCCCCGAGGAGGGGGCGCCCCGCGCGATGACGTCGCGGTGGCGCGCTGCCTCCACGACGGCGGCCTGCGCGGGGTCGAGGACGGGCAGCCGCGCCCATCCCCGGGGGCGCGGGCGCAGCCTGACATCGATTTCGCTCATGACTGAATACTGGCAGACGCCATGCGCGTCTGCGGCGCATACGATGGGGCCGATAGCGAAACGCGACCAGGAGGCCCCTGATGAACATTGTGATCGGCGTGAGAGACTCCGCCCGCGAACTGCCCCTCGAGATCGACATCGACGAGGCGGCCCTGGTGCGCACCATCGAGCACGCGATCGCCTCGGGCGGTGTCGTCTCCCTCACCGACATGAAGGGGGACCGCGTCCTGGTGCCCGCTGCGGCCATCGCCTACGTGCAGATCGCGCGCAAGTCCGACCGGCGCGTGGGCTTCGCGGTGAGCTGACCCGGGCGGCGGCGCCCCCGTCGGCCTGAGGGGCCCGGTCCCGGCCGTCGGTGCCCGCCCGCAATGACCGCGAGACCCCTCTTGCGCGTGGACTTCGCGGTGAGCTGACCCGGGCGGCGGCGCCCCCGGCCCGCGCCCGCTACGCCTTCAGGTGGATGCCCGCCAGGCGCTCCCCGTGCCGCTTCGTGATGTACGCGGCGATCTCGTCCGACGCCTCGGGGCTGCCCGACAAGTCCGGGTGGGTGAACAGCGTCGCGCGCACCAGGCCCAGCACTTCGCCGGCGACGCGCCTGGACCACAGCGACAAGCGGGCCGCCAGCTGCGGGTCCTCTTCGATCTGGGGCGCCAGGTGCTCGCGCACCCACTGCTCCTGCTCGAAGGGCCACATTTCCTCGCGGTCCTGGAAGAGCCCGTGGATCTGCGAGATCCGCAGCAGCATGTCCCCGATGATGCCCACCGTCACGAAGGTCTTCACCGAGCGCTCCGACCAGGTCGACGGGCGGGTGCGCGCGTCGAGGTCGTCGTAGAGCCCCGAGTACTGGCCCGCCGCCTCCTCCAGGTCGACGCCGCGGTGGGCGCTCCACACCTCCAGCTGCTCGAAGAGCCCGAAGGCCCTCGCGCTCATGCGCGCGTGCGTGATGTGCGCCTCGATACTGGGAGCCTGGTCGCCGTCCTTGGCGAGCCTGGTCATGATCGCCAGCGCGGAGAAGGCCAGAAGGCCGATGACGTCTGCGTCGGTTTCCGACACGGGTTCGTATTCGTGTGCCATCCCCCCAGGATAGTCCGCGCGCCCTCCGTCGCCCACCCGCGCGGAGCGCCCAACTGCTCACTCCTCTCCTCCTCGCGCGCCCCGCCCGCCCCTCCCCGAGGGCGCCGACCAGCGGGTTCGTGCTGTTGCGCGCCCGGGCTGCGCGCGCACCGGCGCCGCCCACGCGCACCCCCTGTGACCAGCGCCTCCAGCCCGATCCTATGCGTACCCGGTAAAATCGATGGCGACCATGGCTGACCGGTCGCATGAAACGAATGAGAACGCGCGCCGCGGCACTGCCCGCCCGGCATTGACAATGCGCGATCGGCTGCCACCCCTACCCCGGCACTGCCGGGAGACAAGGCAGATCGTGACTTCCACGAACACCCAGGGCACCGACGAAGCGACGGCGCCCACCAACCCGGCCCCCGCCTCGGACCACTACTCAGCGGGCGTCGTGCGCCTGGGGAACATCGTCCCCGCCGCGCCCGAGGTCCCCGAGGCCACCCCCGACATCTCCGAACGAGGCGACGAGGACTTCTCGCGCAAGTCCTTCGCCGACTTCGGGGTCACCGACCCCATCGTCGATGCCCTGGAGGACCAGGGCATCACCCACCCCTTCCCCATCCAGGCGCTCACGCTTGGCCCCGCCCTGGACCGCCACGACATCATCGGCCAGGCCAAGACCGGCACCGGCAAGACCCTCGGCTTCGGCATCCCCGTCCTCGAGGACGTCATCGCCCCCGACGAGCCCGGCTTCGACGACCTGCTCAACCCGAACAGCCCGCAGGCCCTCATCGTCCTGCCCACCCGCGAGCTGTCCAAGCAGGTCGCCTCGGACCTGCGCGCCGCCGCGAAGTACCTGTCGACCCGTATCGTGGAGATCTACGGCGGCGTGGCCTTCGAACCGCAGATCTCCGCCCTCAAGAAGGGGGCGGACGTGGTCGTGGGCACCCCCGGGCGCCTCATCGACCTGCTGCGCCAGGGACACCTGCACCTGTCCGGCGTCGAGACCGTCGTCCTGGACGAGGCCGACGAGATGCTGGACCTGGGCTTCCTGCCCGACGTGGAGACCCTGCTCTCGCGCGTCCCCTCCCACCGCCACACCATGCTCTTCTCCGCGACCATGCCCGGTCCCGTCGTCGCCCTGGCGCGCAAGTTCATGGAGCACCCCACCCACATCCGCGCCCAGGACCCCGACGACCAACACCAGACGGTGAACACCGTCAAACAGGTCGTCTACCGCGTCCACTCGCTGAACAAGGTGGAGGTCCTGGCCCGGATCCTGCAGGCCGAGGGGCGCGGGCGCGCCGTGATCTTCTGCCGCACCAAGCGCACCGCCGCCCGCCTCGGCGAGGACCTGGCGGCGCGCGGCTTCGCAGTCGGCTCCCTGCACGGCGACCTGGGCCAGGGCGCGCGCGAGCAGGCGCTGCGGGCGTTCCGCAACGGGAAGGTGGACGTCCTGGTGGCCACCGACGTGGCGGCCCGCGGCATCGACGTCGACGACGTCACCCACGTCGTCAACTACCAGTGCCCCGAGGACGAGAAGATCTACATCCACCGCATCGGGCGCACCGGCCGCGCGGGCAACTCGGGCACGGCTGTGACCTTCGTGGACTGGGACGACACGCCCCGCTGGTCGCTGATCTCGAAGGCCCTGGGACTGGGCGTCCCAGAGCCCCTGGAGACCTACCACACCTCCCCCCACCTGTTCACCGACTTGGACATCCCGGAGGGGACGACCGGGCGCCTGCCGCGCGCGAAGAGGACCCGCCCGGGCCTGGCCGCGGAGGTCCTGGAGGATCTGGGCGGCCCGTCGCGCGATCCACGAGGCAGGGGCCGCTCCGCGGGGTCGTCCCGGTCCCGCTCGGGGCGGGCCCGCTGCTCGAAGGACGGGGACCAGACGATGCGCCCCGGCAAGCAGGGGCGCTCGGACCGCGGCGCACGCGGGCGCGGGCGCGGAGAGCACTCCCCGCGCGCTGCCGAGGCGCCGGCCCAGCGCGCTCCGCGCAAACGCATCCGCCGCCGCAAGAGCGCCGAGTGAACTCTTGACCGCGCGCCTGTCGCGGGCGCCCGCAGCTGTCGGGCGCTCCGCGACTCCACCGCGGTGATGCTGCAAGGGGTCCCGGACCGTACGGCCCGGGACCCCTCCTTGTAGCGCCCGTCCCCTCCCCACGCCCCTGTACCGCACGCAAAATGCCCTCGGGGCGCCCGCGGCACAGCTCCTGCAGCGTCCACTCCCCTATGCCGCACACAAGGGACGGAATCAGGAAACATTGCACCGCACACAAGGGCGGGATCAAGCCCTTGTGTGCGACTCGTGTTGCGTAAATCGGGGTCCTTGTGTGCGTAACCGGGCGGGCTGGGGGAACGGCCTCGAGCGCGGCCGGGACACGAACGCCGACGCGCGTTGTCGGCACCGCGAGGGGGTTGTTGACATTGTGAGGGGGTCGTCGACACCGTGAGGGGGATATAACGCGCGTCGGTGTCAACAACCCACTCCTGTTGTCGACAACCCACGCTCACGCAGCAGCACTCACCGCCGTCGGAGGTGTTCGCCGGCACGGCCACACCCACTGGCGCGGCAGCACCCTCCCGCACGGCAACACCCTCCCGCGCAGCAACTCCCGTCAGCGGCCCACGTCTGGGACGTCCGTGGCGATCAGCACCGGGTTGAGGCGCGCCCAGCGCACCGCCAGCCTGACGAGGTCGTCGCACGCCTGGGTCTCCATGCTCTCAGCTTTCAGCGAGTCCACGGCGGCATTGGCGCGCTCGACATCATCCGGCGACAGGCCCGTGCGCGAGGTCACGATCGACAGGAACTGGTCGAGGAGCATGTCGAAACTGCTCCCCCAGTTGACGCAGCCGTTGTCGTAGACCTCGTAGCCGACTTTCCCCGCGATCCGGATGACCTCGCCCTGCAGGAAGGCGGACTGCCCGCTGACGGGGACGAGCCTGTCCCACAGGTCGTCGAACTGACGGCCGACCGAGGCGGACTCGTCGAACACCAACCTCTCCCCCAGCACCGGCGCGGGCACCGCCTCGCGCTGCTCCACCCCGAATAGGGCGCACAGCTGGGCCAGCGCGGCCACCGCCTCGTCGAAGAGGGAATCCGGGACGCCTGAGTGCCCGTGCGTGATGAATGCGCAGCGCAGGCTGTCCATCGAGCGCAGCGACTCGCGTTCGCGCTTCCCGGTGCGCGCGCGGTGGGCGAGGAGAACGCGGATGACCCCGAGGGCCCGCGGGGCGTCGAGGAACACCTCTTCGCCCAGCGCGTGCTCCGTGAGCGTCACCTTCCCGTGGAACCGCGTCTTCGCGACCGCCCGGGCGTTCGCGCCCCAGGAGATCATCCGCTCGACATCGCTGGCCTCTAAGATTCTGACGGCGTCGAAGAGCGGTGTGCGGTCGTCCCGGTCCCGGGCGTTGATGTCGGCGCCGCGTGAGACGAGGTAGGGGATCTGGTCGACGCGCCTGTTCATGACGCGCCAGTGCACCGGGGTCTGCCCGTAGCGGTCCCGGGAGTCGATGTCCTCGCCGCGCTCCAGCAGGAACGCCGTGATCTCCTGCGAGGCGGGGAAGTGCATGAGGCGTGGCTCGTAGGCGCGGCCCCGCAGGAAGGCGCCGACCTCGCAGCCCTCCACCGCACGTGCCACGGCGCCGAGGTCCCCCGACGCGATGATCCCTTCGATGTCCTCGGGCAGGGTCTTGCGCAGGCGCATGTCCCCGCGCTCCTCTCGTTGGTGTCCGCAGTCCAGTCTACCGGCGCGCTGGCCGCGCAGTCCCTTCCGCGCAACCAGACCGGGAACGGCAGCAGGGGGGCACCGCGCTGGCCGCGCAGTCCCTTCTGCTCCAGCAGACCAGGAACGGCAGCGGGGAGGCGCCGCCGCCTAGCCCCGCAGCGCCTCCTCCACCGCGCGGGGCAGGTGCGCCGGCCGCTCGCGGTTGCGCAGGACGAAGTAC
>ERZ772764.1594-NODE-1594-length-14113-cov-6.588775_pt1 | contig 14113 bp, 10 predicted proteins | sample MGYA00512163_ERZ772764 | MGnify/ENA primary metagenome ERZ772764 (study PRJEB29015, sample SAMEA2737903) | human oral metagenome | biome: human oral; feature: human-associated habitat; material: dental | place: China | collected 2094 ... | reverse complement strand
ACTATTTATCGCCTGGAGAGACCTAACGAGATAATTCGTTGGATGGTGAAAGTAGAAATAGGCGAGTGGAGAGAAATCTGAAAAAGGAGGATAGGCGTATAAGAAAATAAACAAAAATGCGGGAGTAGATGAACTACTGAAAATAAGTTACATATGGCACCTCAATAGAGCTACCTTATATAAGGTGGCTCTATTTTCATATGTTTTTCATTAATGCTAGTGATGTGCTATAATAGACCTAGATTTAACTCTCAGAAAACTAAATCTGCACCGTTGTGATAGTGGCGCGGTTAAACGGCATTGTTTTAGCTCGCTAAAGTGCCTTTTAGGGTAGATTTACAATCTCCGCCGTTTTTGGCATTTTAGAACCAGTAAATATCTGTTGTTTCAAAGACAGGGTTAAATTAAATAATCCCCATTAGGGGACGGAAACCCTTAGCCAATTCAAACGTTAAGCCTTGACGGTAGATGTCGAGTGTTAAATTAAATAATCCCCATTAGGGGACGGAAACTTGGAGGGATAATTATGAGAGCCGAATTTTCTGCCACTTATGTTAAATTAAATAATCCCCATTAGGGGACGGAAACAAGATGGCCATCTTGTACAGTGACACATGTAACATCATAATCGTTAAATTAAATAATCCCCATTAGGGGACGGAAACTTCATCACACGTTTTACTGTGTGATAAATCAACATACCCATAAGTTAAATTAAATAATCCCCATTAGGGGACGGAAACCATTTCTCAACTCTTTGTGTAATTGGTAATTGATAAAAAGTTAAATTAAATAATCCCCATTAGGGGACGGAAACACCCTTGACATTTGCCAATGGTAACACAAAATTAGAACCTTTAGGTTAAATTAAATAATCCCCATTAGGGGACGGAAACTAGATTTTTCATAAGGAACATGGAAAATGCTTTCATATTCTTGTTAAATTAAATAATCCCCATTAGGGGACGGAAACATACTGTAAGTGATTAACAGATTGAAAGACTTTGAAATAATCATGTTAAATTAAATAATCCCCATTAGGGGACGGAAACAGCAGTTTGTAACAATTCAAGGAATTTCACTTGTACACTCGTTAAATTAAATAATCCCCATTAGGGGACGGAAACTAGATATCGAGTAATTTCCCTTGAATTATTTTAGTTTGTATAGTTAAATTAAATAATCCCCATTAGGGGACGGAAACCACTGAACCTGTTGGGTATTTACCCTTAATCTAAAGTTTTCGTTAAATTAAATAATCCCCATTAGGGGACGGAAACGCCACCCCATAGCCCAATACCAATGCAAAACCCATGCACAAACGTTAAATTAAATAATCCCCATTAGGGGACGGAAACGTGATGTGGGTATTTCTATAAGTTAGTTAGTGCGGTATGTAAGTTAAATTAAATAATCCCCATTAGGGGACGGAAACTTTTGATGTAGTATTGCTATAGCGTTCTCTATCTATATACAGTTAAATTAAATAATCCCCATTAGGGGACGGAAATATGCTTTCAAGTGTTTTCATATCATTCCTTTTTCTTTCATGTTAAATTAAATGATTCCCATTAGGGGACGGAAATTAGTATTTTATTTTTGTCATTCGTGTCGGTATATGTGTTATGTTAAATTAAATGATCCCCATTAGGGGACGGAAACACTCTTTAAGCATGATGCACCTCTATTTATTTTTCGCTAAAAAGTTAAATTAAATGATCCCCATTAGGGGACGGAAACTTACGTTCCATACAGTATTGTTTAATGTCAGAGATAGTTGGTTTGTTAAATTAAATAGTCCCCTGATGGGGACGAAGATAACTTATCAAGCAGGCGGTTTTCATACTCTAACTCGCCCTCATGTTAAATTAACTGCTCCCCTGATGGGGACGGAAATAATTCATTATCTAGAGCAACGAATTTATATTTTTTTAGTGGCAAGTTAAATTAAATAATCTCCATTAGGGGGACGGAAACCAGTAGTAGTCCACTTGTTTGATATGTTTCGCTGGACGAGATAGTTAAATTAAATAATCCCCTAATGGGGACGGTAACTTCGGGTTAACGATATGTTATACTTTAAATGGATGTTTTTCGTTAAATTAAATGATCCTCATTAGGGGACGGAAACTCTTTTTATCTGTTTTATCGATAATAATTTGAGAGCTATATTGTTAAATTAAATAATCCCCTGATGGGGACGGAAACTCACTTGCTTTAAGTTCTGCAAAAGAGGCTTTCGCTTCGTCAGTTAAATTAAATAATCCCCATTAGGGGACGAAAACACAAAAATCGGAGTGCATACGTCAAAATGTTCTTTCATAGGTTAAATTAAATGCTCCCCATTAGGGGACGGAAAGAGATTACCCAATAAATTAACATTGTTCATGCTTATTCTCCTTGTTAAATTAAATGATCTCCATTAGGGGACGAAAACAGGGTCTGCAACCCTACGCAATGTGGACATGGTACATAAATTGTTAAATTAAATGATTTCTATTAGGGGGCAGAAACATCCATAATTTGAATACGTTGTTCATCGGTAGCAGATGTTATTTATTAAAGTGATTCTCTGATGAATACGGAAACCCGTAAGCATCTGTGATTTGTTTTGTAATAGATTTGCTGGGTTGTTAATTTAAATAATCCCCTGATGGGGACGGAATCACGTTTTCTTCTGTTACTACAAGTCCTTTGTATTTTTCTAACTGGTTAAATTAAATAATCCCCTAATGGGGACGGAAAGGGACAAGATAACTTGAATGATAATTTATCTCCTTCGTCTTGTTAAATTAAATGATTCTCATTAGGGGACGAAAACTTATTAGCCATTTCATTCACTATTGGCTCATAGTTAAAGCTAGTTTGTTAAATTAAATAATCCCCATTAGGGGACGGCAACAAGTTAATATCATGTCCTGGATTAATAAATACTTTCATCGTTTAGTTAAATTAAATAATCCCCTTACGGGGCCGGTTCTTATGTCAAAAACTCATATAAGTACAAAAATATAGCCAGTATATTCTTTTTAGTGAATATACTGGCTTTTTTGTATAAATCAAATGGTTTTTCTATTGGTTTTAATCAGAAATGAATATATAATGAAGAAAACAGGTTTTTTATTTCTTAAGTAGAGTTTGGAGGCGATGTGATGGGTAAATGGGATGCACTGGTAAAGGGTGCATTGCTTCATGATATCGGCAAAGTTGTGTATCGAGCTAATCAGGGAAGCGATGCACATTCTAAGCGCGGCGCTGTTTTCATCGAGCCATATTTCTCCGATATGGGCTTGAAGCAAAGTATTACTCATTGTTTAAAGTATCATCATGGGAAAGAGCTTAGTGCAGCTCAACTAAAAAATGATGATTATTCATACATTGTGTATGAAGCAGATAATATTGCTGCTGCTGTAGACCGTCGAGATCTTGATGAAGGTGAGAGTACCACTACACAGAAGTTTGATAAAGAGTTACCACTTCAATCAATCTTCCGCGTATTTGGCGGTAAAACTAGCACTCAACCTTTACAGTATTATCTACGTGGTATTGATGTATCTGACCACTTTAATTATCCTGAAATCGATAAAACTATATGTGCATCAAGTGATAAATATAAGGCACTATATGATGTATTAGTACAGAACTTTCAGCAACAACCAATAGATAAGATGTCCGTTAATGAGTTGTTGAGAATTTATGAAGACACTGTGTCCTATATGCCATCTAGTACGGCAACAGATCAAGCTAATGATATCTCTTTGTATATGCATTCAAAGATAACAGCCGCAGTGGCACATAGTATGGTGCATTATTTTGAGGAACAAGGTATTACTGATTATAAAGAATACTGTTATCAGAATTCTAAAAAGTTCCGTGAAATGCAAGCGTTTCGATTAATATCTGGAGATATTTCGGGCATTCAGAATTTTATTTATACGATTCCGTCTAAAGGTGCATTGAAATCATTACGTGGTCGTTCATTCTATTTAGAAATTTTGATGGAACAAATTGTAGATGAGCTATTAGATGCATTGCAGTTAACTCGGGCAAATCTTATTTACAATGGTGGCGGTCATTTTTATGTATTGGCTCCTAATACAACAAAAACTTGTACTGCTATTGAATCTATGGAAAAATCCATTAACGAATGGTTTTTAACCGTATTTGGTACTAAATTGTATTTAGCACTTGGTTCCGCTACCGCAACAGCTGCCGAGTTAATTCAATCGCAACGTACATTATTCCGCAAGGTGAGCCAATCTGTTGGTGAGGCTAAGTCTAAACGATATTCTGAACAGCACCTAACAGATCTATTTAATCCTAATAGTATGTATAATACAGTTCTTCATGGGGAACGGGAATGTTCCATTTGTCATACTTCAACAGCAACACTATTGCCTTATGGTAAGGATACCGATGCTGAGGCTTGTTCAATTTGTAATGGCTTGTATCGCCTAGGGGAACAGATTGTTGACAGTCGAGATACTGTCTTTGTATTAGCTCATCCAAATAATAGTGATACTTGTGAAAGTATTCCAAAGGTTGAAGTATATGTTAACAACTGGAATGATGATGCGGACAATTTGAGACTCTATCTCTATGTAGTTCCTGAAGCATCATTACAAAAGTTTGAAGCTAATCATGAGATTCTAAGAATCTACTCTAAGAATACAGCCAAAACAGGACATAATGTATTCAATCGTATTTGGCTAGCAGATTATGTAGCACGTAAGGACAATGGTCAAGTTTATGAATTTGAAGAACTTGCTGCATCTAGTGGCTCAAGTGATGATAAAGGTATTAAGCGACTTGGTGTATTACGAGCAGACGTAGATAATCTTGGAGCGGCATTTATTGGGGGCTTTATTTCTGAAGGATCAGATCAATTCAAATACGGCACCCTATCACGCTATGCTGATTTATCTCGTGATTTAGCTATGTTCTTTAAAGTTGCTGTTAATAAGATGGCTCAAGGTGATGTACAAGGTTTCGGCACATCTGTTATGCCATTTACTATTTGGGCTAATAAACAAGTTACAACTAGAAAAATCCATGTTATCTATTCTGGTGGGGATGATGTATTCCTCGTTGGTGCATGGGACGAATTGTTAGAATTGGCAATTGATATTCGTGAGAAATTGGCAGAGGTTACAGATAATAAAATCACTATGTCTGCTGGTTTGGCTTTATTCTCTCCATCTTACCCTATTAGCCAAATGGCTACTATCACAGGCTTACTTGAAAGTGTAGCTAAAGATAACGACGGCAAAGATAGTATCGCTTTATTTGGATTTGAAACAAACTCAAACGGTGAAGAGCGCATATGCCGTCATGTATATAAATGGGATGACCTCATTAAAAATGTTATTAAAGAGAAGTTATATACATTAGATCAATTGTTTGTTATTCCAGGTATTAATGAGGCTCAAGATTCAAAAATGAAATTAGGTAAAGGCCTAATTTATAAGTTGATGGAATTGTTACAAGGTATATTAAATGATAGAGCTTTAGGTAAACATATTAATGTGGCCCGTATACTCTATTTACTAGCAAGATTAGAGCCTAAGAAAAATAATCCTACCTATGAATCATATAAAAACTTTGTTACAGCTATTCATAGGTGGATTCAATCAGAAAAAGATTGCAAAGCGTTATTAACAGCTTGCAACCTCATTGTTTACTATATGCGTGATACGAAGTGAGGATAATTATATGGCACAAGATACATTTAATTGGAGTTTAGACCTTGTTAAGGTGGCGGAGGCCGTTATTAATAAGTTAGATAAGAATAAAAATGGTAATGCTTTTTTATTAAAATATGCACAGTTACGTAAAATTTTATCAAGCGTAGTAGCGATTAAAAATAAATTGAGTGTTGCTCAACGAAGAAGCAAAGCTTTTGATAAGTTACCTGATGATATTGCAATGGATGTACGTTTTTTAAAAACTACACTTTTGTACCAAGCTGGTCGTATTGAAGAATCTGTTGGTCGTGGTAAAAAAGTTTATCCAGTAAAGCAATTGATTGATATTAGTAAGCTTTTAAACATGATTGAAGATATTGGAACAGATATTAAGCGTTTTGATTTACTTTGTAAATATGTAGAGGCTTTAGTGGCGTTCTATAAATATCGTTCTGTAGAGCTATCTCAATCACCAGAACCGGCATTTAATACTAATCAAAATAATCGTCCATCAGTTGGTAATCGATAATAGGAGGAGCTTAACATGGAGAGCAATGATAAATTAAAATCCTTACGTGGTAAATTACTAATTACAGGTACTATTAAACTAGAAACAGGTATGCATATTGGAGCTAGTAATGATTTTGCACCTATTGGCTCCGTTGATACACCATTTATTCGTGATGTAGTTACTCAAGAGCCAATTATCCCTGGTAGTTCTATTAAAGGCAAATTACGTACCTTACTAGCTAAGAGTCATTGTGACGATTATATAATGAATGATATTAAAGAGGATAAAGAAGAAATTAAACGTTTATTTGGTTCTGTAAATCCTGTAAAACCAGCTCGGTTACAGTTCTATGATTTATTTATCACAGATGAAACTCGTCAATTGTTTGCTAATATAGATACTGATACGTATATGGGTGAAATCAAGTTTGAAAACGTTATTAACCGTGTTGATGGTAGTGCTAATCCTCGCCAAATTGAACGTGTCCCAGCAGGTACTGTATTTGCTTTTAAAGTAGCATATAATATTGAAAATGAAGCTGAAGTCACTGAAGACATGCAGATTTTACAAGAGGGTCTTGCATTGTTAGGTATCGACTATTTGGGTGGCCATGGGTCTCGCGGCTACGGTCGTGTAAATATTTCTATTGATGATGTGAAGCCAGTAGGTAATAGTGCTATTAATACGCAGGATTTATTAGATATATTAAGAAAGTAGGTTGTTATTATGAACTACTATCTATATCCATTGCGTTTTGTTACACAGGTACATTTTGGGGATACCTCAGAAGGGGGTAGTTTAGAAACTATTTCCCTCATATTAGGATCCGATGCATTATTTGGTGCATGTTGTCATGAAATCAGCCATGATACAGGTTTATTACAATCTTTTATCGATTCTGTAAAAAATCAGCATATTGTGCTATCTAGTTTGTTTCCATACTGCATAGATAATGGTGAGTATCAATTGTATGTACCTACACCTATCATGCAAATTGATTCAAAAGAGCTATCTATAACAAGTTTTGCAGAGACAAAACGGGTAGCTACAGAGCAAAAGAAGATTAAGAAAATTGAGTATATTCGTGCATTACAGTTACAAAATTTTAGTCAGTATATAGAGACCGATATCTCACAAAAATATATGCCTAGTTTTGGTGCAAAACAAACATCTACACAGGTAAATATGCGTGGAGAGAAAAGTAGACCATATTATGTGGGAAGCTATCAATTTATGTCACATGCGGGACTATACCTTATTGTAGGATTTAATGACGATACAAGCCGGGAGTTATTTGAATGTATACTTGAAGTTTTAGGCATATCTGGTATTGGTGGTAAACGCAGTGGTGGTTATGGGAAATTTGAATTAGCTGATGATCCTATTGAACTAGAGGCTCAAGGTATCTATAAAGATATCTCTGCTTTATATGCATTGATTCATAATAAGCAAGGAAAGATGATGTGCATTAGTGCCTGTGTTCCAACTAGTGATGAAGTGGCTACTTTAAAACAAGGTTCTTATAAATTACAAAAGCGTGGTGGTTTTGTAGGCTCTACTGGAAGTGAGACTCAAGTAAAGCGTAATTCCTATTATGTTGTTAAAGAAGGATCTGTTTGTCCAAAAGCATTAGTCGGACAAATGCTTACTATTACGGGGGATAGTTTACCACATCCTGTATATCGTAATGGTATGGGCTTATGGATTGGGGTGGATTATGAGTAATCGTATAGATCATGCACAACTATCGCTCACTATTGTGAGTCCTACCAATATTGGTGGCCCTGAAAAGCTAACGACTAAGGATTATATGTACAATTACGATGCTGGTGAAGTATACCTACTTAATAACTACGAGTGGTTTCGTTTTTTAGCACAGCTTAATAAATTAGCTGAATTTGAAGCATATATGCAGGATGAAATGGTAAGACCAAATGGCCGAACTATGTATGATTGGGCAAAAAATACTATTGGTGCATCTCAATTAACAAAAGATACATTAGGCCCTGCTATTGGCTCAATCATGAAATCATCGATATATAATAAAGGGCGTAAAAACTCATTGAATGACATTACTCCTCAGATTCGTGGAGCAAATGGGGATGTTTATATCCCTGGTAGCTCTATTAAAGGTGTTATTGATAGTGCTATTGTTTCACATATGCTCTGTATAGACGCCAGGTTTAGAGCTACAGTGCAACAAAAGCTAAAGGAAGTTTTACAGAAATATAGAGATTTTCAATATGATAAGAAGCGTTGCAAACGTGAAATCGGTTCTGTATTACGAGAAGTAAACAAGTTGATTGATCGTAATATACAAGTACTGTTTCGGAATTCAGAAAAGAGAGTTAATGGTATTTTAGCCAGCGCTTTCCGAGGCATTTCTGTTTCTGATGCTATGCCTATGAGTGTGATTCAAACAGAGGTATTAAAGAAAGAGGATTCTTGTGTTGAAGAAGATGGAACTCATGATATTTCTGTACATCGTGAGTGCATTTTACCAAATCAACAGTTCTCCTTTACATTAACCCTTGATACAGCTATGACTAAAGAAATAGGGATTACTAGTATCGATCAAGTATTAGATATTTTACAGGAAGACTTCGATGCTATTCATAAGTTATTAGCCTCTAATTTTAAGAAGGTTAATCCGTCTGTCTTTAAAGCACTAGACTCAGCTAATGCTTATATTGGGAGTAATACAGGGTTTATTCAAAAGACTATTATTATGGCTGCTTTTACGGATGACGAAAAAACAGGAATTGATATTATTAGCGCTATTTTAGATGTAAATTTTCAAAAGGCTAAACATGATACTAAGGATAAATTATTGGCACCACGAGCGATTAAATTAGTAAAGTGGAATGGCAATTATTATGAGATGGGGGGCATTCATATTGGCAGATTATATTGAAATTATGGCCATTGAGTTAGCAATAACAGCAGATCCATCGATTAAAGTTGTACAGTCCATAGGTAGCGTGCTACATGGCGTCTTAATGGAGTTAGTAGGGACAGAATACGCAGGCCAGTTGCATGAAACGGGCCTGCGCCCTTATAGCCAATATATCTATTTTAATAAAGAAAAAGGTCAATATATTTGGCGCCTTTCCGCTGTAACAGCAGAGGCTGTTGAGCGTATATTACGACCAGCACTAGATATGCCTAAAAAGATTTTTTTGAAACAAAAACGAGGGCATATTTACATTCAAGATAGAACCATTTTAGAGGAAACCTCCTATGAAGCATTAATGGCTAAGTTTTGGAGTGGTGAAGCAGAATATACACAAGTGAAATTGAGGTGCGTGACCACAACAAGCTTTAAGGTAGACCAACAATATACAATATTCCCTGAAGCATTTCGTATCTATCGCTATTTGTTGCGCCAATGGAACCAGTTCACTACATTTGAAATGATGGATTCCGATGATTTATTAGCTGCGCTTGAATCGGCAGCTTTCATTCGCGACTATAATTTGCGTATGGGCATGTATGGTTTAGAAGGGGTTAAAATCCGTGGTTTCCGCGGAGAGATTGTTATGCAATTTAAGCGAAATTTAGTGATGCAACGCATCTTATCTCTATTGGCCTACTATAGCCAATTCACAGGGCTCGGAATTAAGACCGCATTAGGCATGGGTGGCGTACAAAGTGAGGTAGTACAATGAGAATTCTTTATACCCCCGTAGGGGATACAGATCCTATTCGTGGTTGCTATGATGGAGGGATGCTTCATATCGTGAGGCATTATAATCCCGATATGGCAATCCTCGTATTGAGCAAGGATATGGAGCAAAAGGAAGCATCTGACAGCCGATTTTCTAAGGCTTTAAAACATGTGAAAGCCGATTTAGATATTAAGCTTATACATACAGGTCTTGAAGATGTACATCGCATTGACACTTTACAACCATTTGTTGACCATTTCTATGAGATGCTTTCAAAGTATCCTGATGCAGAGATATTGATTAACTTAAGTTCTGGTACACCTCAAATGAAGTTAATTATGTCTTATCTCAGCGTAGAGCATGATGCGGTACGTGGTATTCAAGTTGATAGCCCTCAAGGTGGTTCTAATCGTTCTGAGCCAGCAGTCAATGATGACGAAGATATTGAAATTATTATTGAAAATAACCTTGACGATCAAGAAGGTACTGAAAACCGATGCCATGAACCTCAGATGGGATATATTAAGCGTAACAATCTTAAACAATCCCTTCATACGCTTATTAATAGCTATAAATATAAAGAGGCTATAAGTCTTTATCATGGCTATAAAAGAACCTTTAAAGATGGTGTTGTTATTGATGTATTACCACTCTTAGAACATGCTCAATTGCGATTGGGTTTAGATTATGATAGTGCTTTACAAAAGTCTCGTAAAGTAGGCTCTATAAACTTATCTTCTATATTTACCGATAAGGTGCTACGCAAATTACATGAGTTTTTAATGCTTATGGAAGTGCGGTTAAAACAAGGTCAAATTGAGGACTTTATTTTAAAAACCACTCCATTTATGTATGAGTTGATGCGTTATTATTTCACTAAGGAATTTAGTGTAAACTGGCGTCAAGTTGAGAAAAAAACATCTAAGGGAGTGCGCCTTGACATGGTAGCATTTAAAAATCAATATCCTAAACTTTATAAATCATGGCAGGAGAACTCTGATACTCCGTATCTACAAGAACTTCAAGTATCTTTTTATCATATGTTACATATGTTAGAAGACTATGATACAGTTGATAGTTCTTTATTGAAGCAATTAAAAGAGATACGTAGAATTGAGAAAAAAATTCGCAATAAAATGGCTCATGAGGTTGTTGTATTTACAGAACAAGATATTTGTAGTGCTGCAGAGATTCAATCATTGCAATCTTTCTTACATCAGATTAAGGATGTCTTCTTTATTATTACTGGACAAGAAAAACAGAATAAACTAATTTACGATACCATCAATACATATGTGTTAGAACAAATTCAATAGTGTGAAAACGCATTAAACTATATAATTTTATAGATTATCACCTTTAGACCTAAATTGATTCCTTAGCATATTCATTTGTATAAAAGGAGGCGACTATATGTCATCCCTATATGTTACAGAAGCAGGATCGTTTATCAAGCGTGACGGTGGTCATGTTGTAGTTGGTCGTAATAATGAGGTATTGTTCGAGGTTCCTTTAGAGCGAATTGAAGATATTACTGTCTTTGACTCAGTATCTATAACAAGCTCATTGGTAACTGATTTTATTGAACGTGGCGTACCTATTACATGGCTATCAGGTTATGGAAAGTATTTTGGTACTATAATCAATACTAATACTATTGACATTAACAAACATAAGAAGCAATTTGATTTGTTAGATGATAATGCATTTAGAGTGGCTATGTCACGTAAAATTATTCGGGCAAAGGTGCGTAATCAGCTCACTATTCTTCGTCGCTACGCACGAAATCTAGAAGAGGATATCAATATAGATGTGCAAATTGCGAATATTAAATCTGTACGTAGCCATATTGGTGAATGTATGCGTGTATCTGAACTCATGGGCTATGAAGGACTGATAAGTCGTCTTTATTTTGAAGCACTAGGTAAAATTGTGCCATCTACCTTTGCTTTTACAAAACGTACAAAACAACCGCCTCGAGATCCTTTTAATGCTATGCTCGGATTAGGTTATAGTATGCTGTTTAATGAAATCTTGGCTGGTGTTATTAATGCAGGTCTCCATCCATTCGTAGGAGTTATGCATAGCCTAGCTAAAGGTCATCCAGCCCTCGCATCTGACTTAATTGAAGAATGGCGGGCGCCAATTATAGATTCTATGGTGCTATCTATGGTGAGCCGTAATATGGTAGATTTATCCGAATTTGATAATTCTGATAAAGGTTGCTACCTGACAGCAGAGGGGCGTAAGGCATTTTTAATGGCCTATAATAAGAAAATTCGTTCTGAGAATCAATATATTGATGATCGTAAAAGCTATCGTGAATCTATCTATAAACAGTGTAAGCAATTTGCTAGTGCAATTATACACGAAGATGTAGATTTGTATACGCCATTGGAGATTCACTGATATGAAAAAGTTTATCGTCCTAGTTATCTATGATGTGGTGGATAACAAAACGCGTAACCGTCTTGTTAAATGCTTGGAGCGTTATGGCGTTCGTGTCCAAAAGTCTGCGTTTGAAGCATTGCTTAATAGGAAGCAATATGATGCTATGATGCGGCGTGCTAGCAAGATGATTAATCCTTTAGAAGATTCCCTACGAGTATATGTCCTTGATGACATTATAAATATTTATACTTGGGGGATTGGAGAACGTAAGGAACAAGACTGCATCGTACTTTAAATATAAACAGTTACTCTCGATTAATACTGTTACTATGTAGAGGTGTAATTAACAATAATAGAATCATTAATATTGGTAAAAGTATTTCAGGATTTGATGTTTTGTATTGATGATTCTATTATTGTAGTATCTATTTCTCTATATGATATAATGGGTCTAGAATTTAACTCCTGAGAAATTAAATCTGCGCCGTTGTTATAGTGGTGCGGTTTAACGGTGTTATTTTAGCTTGCTAAAGTGCCTTTTAGGATCAATTTGTAATCTCCGCCGTTTTTTGTATTTTGGAACCAGTAAATATCTGTTGTTTCAAAGACAGGGTTAAATTAAATAATCCCCTGATGGGGACGGAAACAATTCATCAAACCCAATGTATAAGTTTTCATAATCCTTCCCTAATGTTAAATTAAATAATCCCCTGATGGGGACGGAAACCATCCTACGACTGGGATTTCGATGAAGAAGGCGATGAAATTCTGTTAAATTAAATAATCCCCTGATGGGGACGGAAACCATAAGATAATGCAGATGCCAGCCATCAATAAAAATACCAACCAGTTAAATTAAATAATCCCCTGATGGGGACGGAAACAAATTTCTAGTTCATTTTTTGGTTGATATTTCATTCTAAGTCCGTTAAATTAAATAATCCCCTGATGGGGACGGAAACAAAGTAACCCTTTTTCTTTAAGCAACGCCATAAGCATCGCATTCTGTTGTTAAATTAAATAATCCCCTGATGGGGACGGAAACAAACGCTTTATATATGGATAATCGAACGTTAGAAACAACGCGTTAAATTAAATAATCCCCTGATGGGGACGGAAACCTTTCGTGAATATGGTCTGATATTCATGGATCCTGTAATCTACAGGTTAAATTAAATAATCCCCTGATGGGGACGGAAACGAGTTTTAAAGACACACCGTACATCGTTGGAGTCTCATATGGTTAAATTAAATAATCCCCATTAGGGGACGGAAACTAATGCCATAGCTTGTTTTAGGATACTAACCGCAATCGATGTCTTGTTAAATTAATAATCCCCATTAGGGGGCGGAAACGCTTTTGCTGTCAAAAATCTTTTTGTACATTGTGTGATGTCCGCTAAATTAAATAATCCGCATTAGGGGACGGAAACGTCAATGGAATGTTGGACGCTTCGATTAAGTTCAAGGCTTTCTGTTAAATTAAATAATCCCCATTAGGGGACGGAAACCCATTTTTCATGGCACTTGTAATACTCCAACTTTCACATGGTGGTTAAATTAAATAATCCCCTAATGGGGATGGAAACTCTAAGCCATTTGCTAATAGCTTTGTAGCATATGTATGTCTAAGGTTAAATTAAATAATCCCCAATGGGGTCAGAAAAGCACTATCTTATTATTTGTAGATAGTGCTTTTTTCTTATTTTATATAAATATTAATTTTTTAAGGCTGCCATTTCGAATATCCAAATCCCATCATAATAATGCTTACCACGAGCATGCCGTTACCAAGGGTAATAGCGCTTTCACTTGTGGCTAGACAGGTAATAAAGGATCCGATGCCCATAATGATTGTG
>ERZ772764.1593-NODE-1593-length-14120-cov-9.486811_pt1 | contig 14120 bp, 7 predicted proteins | sample MGYA00512163_ERZ772764 | MGnify/ENA primary metagenome ERZ772764 (study PRJEB29015, sample SAMEA2737903) | human oral metagenome | biome: human oral; feature: human-associated habitat; material: dental | place: China | collected 2094 ... | reverse complement strand
ACCATGGTAGCGTCACCATCGACGGAATTAACCGAGTCGGACAAGTATTCACTGCCCGTATTACCGATGCTGATGGCGTGCCAGAGAGCGGTATTACTTACAGGTGGTACGAATTTTACGGCAAATTCTTAGGAACTGGTAAAACTCTCGTACAAACCAGAGACCACCTCGGTATGCAAGTCATCGTCCAAGCCAGTTACACCGACAAGAAAGGACACAAAGAGAGCGTCACCAGCGGATTTAGCGGGTCAGTCGTCGATAATTCAGGCGGCGGCACTGGCGCGGGGATAATCAGTCCTGCTGCGACTGCGCCAAAAATTACTCTTCATGGGCCAGCCAGCGTCAAAGAAGGCGAAACCGCTGTTTACACGGCAACTTTAGACAAAGCAGCCAGTACCGATGTTAGCGCGGATATCAAAATCACGCACAATACTAGCAATCCAAACAATCTCAACGTCCGCTGGGACAGCCAGCGAGTGGTTATTAAAGCCGGAGAGACTAGCGCCAAATTCTACGTTGATACCAATGCCGGCACTGGCGGTAAAGGTAAAACTTACACCGTTTCTCTTAGCAACGCTGTCGCTGGTATGGTTAATAAAACAAATACTAGTACCTATACTGCGGTCAATGCTCAATCGGTCTTTATGCTATCATACGTCTATCCGCTCGCTGAGGCTGGCGGCAGCGAGTTCTCTGACTACTGGAAAGCGATTCATGCAGCAGGCAGCAGCAAAATCCCGTATACGCTCATCATGGCAGACGGCAGCCCTAACGCCAAGCTCGACCCAGGCTATGTGCGGCTGCTAAAAAAGAACGCCGAGCTTGGTTTCAAAACTGTCGCTTACATCCGCACTATTCATCAAACTCGCCCGATTGCCGAAGTTAAAGCCGCGATGGCTAAGTTCATTGAACTTTACGGAGCGGACAAAATTCACGGATTCTACTTCGACGAGATATCATCCAGAAATAACGGCGCAACGGCTTACATGGCAGAATTATACAACTACACGAAAAGTACCTACGGCAACAAGTTGGTCGTCGCCAATCCTGGTACGCACATCACCGACGCGATTGCACCATACGCCGATATTTTCATGACTAACGAAGGCACTGCTGACGAATATATTAATAACTATAAGACCGCTTACTCTGCCTTTGAAAAAGATCCGGCAAACTCCCATCGTATTTTCCATACGATTTATGCCGCAAAGGCTAGCGATTACCAAAAAATAATCAATTTATCGCGCCAGCGCAATGCCGGCTGGGTATTCATCACCACCGATAGTACGATACCTGATGGCAGGCCGTACAATGATTTGGCAGCTAATTTCTCTACCCTTGTCGATAATGTCAATAATTTGAGCAGACGACCGTTTGACCCGAACAGGAACACAACGCAGCCTTTGCTGACTGGCGCGATAATCGCATCGGCAGACGTTAAAACAACAATTACAGCAAAGTAAATTCGCTAGCTAAGATTGGGTGCCGAAGCCTTGGGTGTCTGTTGGCGGAAGCGGTGCTGGCTGCGAAACTTCTGATGCATCAAGCACCTGGCTAATTTGCTGAGCAGTAATAGTTGCTGTCGAACCCGGCGCGATCAGACCAGCTAGCATCTGCTTGGCGATGGTATTCTCAACTGCTCGCTGGACAACGCGGCGCATCGGACGCGCGCCCAGGCGCGGATCGTAACCGGCTTCAACCAATAATTTCTTACCTTCCTCCTCAACCGCAACCTGAATTTTTTGCGGCGCCAAAGTTTTATTAACACCAGCCAAAATCAAATCGACAACCTGCAATAGCTCTTCCTTGCCCAGCGGACGAAATAAGACAATTTCGTCAAAACGGTTCAAAAACTCCGGCCGGAATAGATTAGCATTAATTAGCTCATTGATAAATGTTTGTTCAAACTGTTCCAGCTGGTAACCACGTTCAATATATTCGCGAATCCTATCCGCTCCAGCGTTCGATGTAGCGATGACAATCGTATCGCGAAAACTAATTTCCCGGTTATTTTCATCGCGCAGGATGCCTTCGTCCAACAGCTGCAGTAACGTTGTTAAAACTTGCGGATGGGCCTTCTCAATTTCATCCAGCAGCACGACTGAAAACGGCCGCTTCTGAACCTGGGCAGTCAAACTGCCTGGATCATGCGCCCCATCAGCAATCAGCCGCACTACGTCATCTGGGCGGACAAACTCGTTAAGATCCAACCGAATCATGCTGCCCTCGCCGCCAAAATAAACATCCGCCAGCGCCTTGGATAGTTCAGTTTTACCAACGCCAGTCGGGCCGAGAAATAGGAAAGCGCCAATCGGCCGGTTTTGGTTTCTGACGCCAGTACGGGCGCGGCGAATAGCATCGGAAACAACTGTCACCGCCCGCGACTGATTAATCATCCGCTGATGAATCAGTGTTTCCAAATTAAGCAATTTCTCACGCTCGTCGCCGGTATTCGCTGTAGATATTTTTATACCCAAGGTTTTTTCAATTGCATCGTCCACCGATTGCGCTGTCACCAGTCCATTCTGAGCGCAGCTAGCAGCTGACTCTAGAATCTTCAAAGCTTTGCCTGGCATCGCCAAATCTTGAACATAGCGATCACCGACCCGATAAGCCTCGGCCAAAGCTTGATACATATATACCACTCGGTATTGCGCCTCAAAAAAGAAGAGTTGGTCGCGCATAATCTTCATCGTTCCCGCCTCGTCGGTCGGACGGATAGCGATTGTATTCAGCGCGTGCGCCAACTGCGGTTTCATCTGGGAAATCTGCAAAAACCGCTGCTCGTCCATCGCCAAAATCATGCGCAGCCGCCCCGCCTCCAGAATCGGCAGCAGGACATTGCTTAAATCAACCGATCCAACGCCTTCCTCAAAGAACAACTGCGCATTATCCAAGCATAAAATAACATTTTTCGACAAATAAGCCTCGTTGATAATCATCGTCACCAAATTTTCCAAATCACCGCGGCCGGACGCCGAACTCACCAGCGACGAGGCATCCAGCATAAAAACTTGCTGATATAGCAGATGTCGCGGCACGCCTTTATAACCGTCAATTAGCATTTCGGCAAAAGCCGCCACTACCGTAGTCTTACCTGCGCCGTCAGCGCCAACCAGCGTAACATTTTGCCGCCCGCCGGAACTAAATGTTGCCAGCATCTGCTCAAGCGCATTATTATGCATGTCAAGCTTGGTCGCCATTATACCGCCGCTCACCTGCGCGCTAATATTCTGCGCGAAACGGCTCAGTAGCGGCGTATAGCCAAACGACCAATCCCGGGCAATACCGCCCGTCCGAAGCGGTTTAACCTTGCGCTGCTCGATTAGCTCTTTGCTTCGTTCATACCAGCGAATTCCCTCCATTACATCTTGAAAGTCAATTTTCATATTTGCCAGCAGCGCGTCGTGTTGCGGCAGCTGCTTGACGATTGCTGCCGCTAAGACTGCACCGGTAATCTTTGGACTGGCGGTTTCCTGCCAAATTTCAATCGCTGTTTGCCAAATCGCCTCAATATCTGCCGGATTTTCCGAAGCGATATTTTGCAACAAATTTGGCGTCACGCCCAAACGTACCGCCAGAAAAAGCCCGGCACGCGTCCCAGCGACCGCCAGAGCTACATCTTTCGGCGTTGGCTGAGGCGATAACTTTCCTAAAACATCCGCGGCCATAACATCATCAATTGTTTGCGGATTTTTACTAATTTCAGCTGTTTTCAAATCTTTTTCCCACCAAATTGCCAGCATAATAAGCGGGCCGCTCAAGCCGATTAACAGCCAGCCGGCTGCGCCATGCTTAAATAGCGACCAAACCCCCAGCAAAAGCAATCCGCAACTTAAAACGCCAGTCAGCAAATGCCAAGCCTTGCCGAAACGAACGGAAAAACGCGCTTTTTGCGAACGTAAACTGTGATAATTAAGCCTTGGGGCAACATTCATAGCGTTATTCCCAATCGCCATAAGATAAATCCGATAACTGGCAGCACTGGCAAAACTAGCCACGCCAAAACGCCTATTAGTTCAAAAATAACCACAATAGCAATCGCTATAATACCGATAAAAATAACCAGCGTACGAACAACCGCGCCGATTATTCTGGAAATCAACCTGTCAAAAAAGGCTCTTAATTTGACTGGCAGCGGACCGTCAACATAACTGGCGGATATTTGGCGAAACGGGTTAAATAATGTCCTTAGCAACAACCCAACAGAGAAATGATCGGCCACTCTTAATACTGTCACGAAGCTTCGCCTGGCGTAATCCCACAGGCCGCTGCCATACCACCATTGAAAAATCCCCACCAAAAACATGTTTTTATTGTAGCATATTTGCTAATCGGGTTATAATAGCTAGTATGCAAAGGCAGATGATCAGTACGATTATTGGCAAAAGCGTAAAAAAAGTGGCGCAATTACGCGGCGGCGGATCGGCTTTGCCGGGTCTGGTGGTGGAAAAAATTGATCCGGATTTTATCAGGCGCACCTTGGAGGATTTACCGCAAGGAGTAGTAATTATCAGCGGCACTAACGGTAAAACAACTACCACGAAAATAGTTGTCGAGCTATTAGAATCAGTCGGAATGAAAGTCTTTACCAACCGTACCGGTAGCAATTTTTCCCGCGGCGTAGCAGCAGCATTGTTAAACGAAGTTGATATTCATGGCAAGCTGGACGCCGACATCGCCGTACTAGAACTAGACGAGGCTTGGGCGGTTAAGTTTGTTAAAATGGTACAGCCGCGGTTCTCCCTGCTGCTTAATGTCATGCGCGACCAGCTAGATCGTTTCGGCGAGATTGATACAACTGCCAAATTATTAGAAAAAATCGCCGCAGCGACAATTGACACGGTAGTATTGAACCGCGATGATCCAAGGATATTCGCAATCAGCAAAAAAATCCGGGCAAAATCCGTTTTCTTCGGCACAACCAGCGAGTTATTACAGCTAATGCCGACCGACGACACACTCAAATCCGGATCAGCCAGAGCTAACAGCCGAGTAATTGCCGACGTACTGCTATCAAAAATCGACGGGCAGCGGGCAGTCTTCCGAATATCCGATAAAAATGCACTTATTAGCACGCAGCTGACTGGCGTGTATAATTTATTGAACGCCGCGGCGGCCATTGCCTTAGCGCGGCAGATTGCCGGCAACGAAGTAACTGGCGCGCTGCTTCTGGCGCTAAAAAACATCCAGCCAGCGTTTGGCCGCGGCGAAACTATTATGCTACACGGCGTGCCAATTGAACTAATCCTCGTAAAAAACCCCAGCGGCTTTCGCCTGGCGCTACTGTCGTTTGCTCGCAGCCAGGCCGCGATGATGATCGCCATAAACGATAATTACGCCGACGGCCGCGACATGAGCTGGTTGTGGGACGTTGACTTTTCAAAAATAAAAGCCGTGTCAACTGTCAGCGGTATCCGCGCCTACGACATGGCTTTGCGGCTGCAATACGACGAAGTGCCGGTTGAAAAAGTCGAACCGAATCTGGCAAAAGCATTGGATTATTTTATAGACAATAATCCAGATGAACCTAAGCAGATTTTTTGCAGCTACACTGCCATGACAACGCTCAGGAAATTACTCAGCGATAAAACTGAAGTGGAGAAAATATCATGAAGCCTATAACTATCATCCAGCTGTACCCACGCGACATGAATCTGTACGGCGATTGGGGTAATACATTAGTCTTAAAAAAACGCTTGCAATGGCGCGATTATCCGGTCAGAGTTATTGACCACAATCCAGGCGATTCTACAGATTTTTCGACAGGCGATATTTTCGTTGGCGGCGGCGGCCAAGATTCCGGCCAAAATGTTATCCAAGAAGACCTGCTGCGGCGTGCTGCGGAGTTAAAAAGACTCGCCGAAGACGGCGTGCCGATGCTCATGATTTGCGGCATGTATCAATTATTTGGCAAATTTTTCGTCACCAATAGCGGCGAAAGAATCATCGGAGCAGGAATACTGCCAATCGAGACCAGAGCTGGCGATGAGCGGATGATTGGCAACATTACTTTGGAGAGTAAAGAATTCGGCGGAATCGTCGGCTATGAAAACCACAGCGGACAAACTTTTTTGGATGAAAATATCCTGCCTTTAGGGCGAGTTGTTAGAGGCGCGGGAAACAGCGACAACGGTTACGAAGGCGTAAGGTATAACAATATCATCGCTACATACCTGCACGGGCCGCTACTGCCGAAGAATCCGCAAATTGCCGACTTTTTGATTGATACCGCCCTGAAGCGGCGCAACCTTGAAATTGCTAATTATTTTATTGACGACAGTTTAGCCAGAAAAGCGCGAGAAACAGCTGAGAAACGCCCGCGATGAAACAAACTCAATCAGCAGCCAAACGCTTTGCTAGCTTATGCCATAAAATTCCCGGCTGGATATATCTTATCCCAATATTACTTTTAGCCGTCCACGCCCGGCTGCTATACCTTACTAAAGCAGACATTTGGCACGACGAAGGCTACACCGCCGCCCTCGTTAAGCAGCCGATCGGCGACATTCTATCCATAACCATCACCGACGTCCATCCGCCGCTTTACTACATGATTATGCATGTTTGGCAGCTGCTGTTCGGCGGATCAGCCGAATCGCTACGTGGCTTTAGCGTTGTTTGCGGAGTTGCTACAGTAGCACTGCTTTTTTTTCTGCTACAAAAACTATTTTCCAAAAAAATCGCTGTTCTGGGAGCGATTTTCGCAGCAATTGGGCCGTTCTTAGTTCGTTACAGCAACGAAGCCAGAATGTACGCGCTGGCTGCGCTCATCGCCTTGGCCGCCACATATGTTTTTATTCAAGCAATTGATCATAAAAAGCAAAAACGCTGGTGGCTGCTGTACAGCGCCTTAGTTGCCGCTGGAATTTACACGCAGTATTTTTTGGCGCTTATTATTCCAGCCCACTTTATATATATATGGCTAACCTTCGGCGGCAATAAAAAAGCCTTCCTGAAAGTAATACGAAATAAAAATCTCTGGCTAAGCGCTGGTTTCGGAATGTTGTTATTTTTACCATGGCTGCCAATTATGATCTCCCAGACAACCAAAGTCGGCGGCGGTTTTTGGATTCCGGAAGTTGACAGATTCAGTATACCAAACACCTTATCAATGTTCATATCATACGATTACCGAATAACCAAATACTTTGGCTTAATGCTAGCGCCGATGATGATCGCCGTATCGTATTGCCTGGCAAAACATTACCCGAAAAAACGCGCCGCAATCTGGCTGCTAACATCCTGGCTACTTGCACCGATGATGATCGTCTACTTATTAAGCTTGCGCCAGCCAGTATATCTTGACCGCTATTTCACCTACTCAGCGCCAGCGTTTTACGCATTGCTGGCAGTTTATTTGTGTTTAATCGGCGCTAAAAAATGGTGGAAAACAGCAATAGCGCTCCTCTTAGCTATATACATCGGCAGATACATGTGGAACGTAGGCATTCATGAGGTCGCGGAAGCGGCCTGGAATAATACAAATACGGCAATGAGTCATATCAACGGCGGAATTAAGCCGGGCGACACGATATTATCGACAGAAATTTATACATACTTCAATACATCTTATTATAATAAAACCGGGCAGGAAATCGTGCTGCTAGCACCGGAAGGCGACGACGGCTGGGGCGAATGGGGCTTGGTGAAAAAAACAAAAACGCCGCAAATCCCGACGATGGACAGTGTGTCTTCAAGGCGTATTTGGCTCATCAGCCGCACTAAAAACTACGACCAATTTATGGCTATCGTACCGAAAAATTGGCAGCTGCAGCAAGAATTTCGCGACGGTGATTTGATTATTGGGTTGTACGAGAAAGGTTAGAAATTTTCTCAATCGCTGCCGCAACACTAATTTGCGGCCAGCCCGTGTAATAGGATTAGATTTCCAATTCAGTTCCCAGCCAAGACGCGAGATTCTCCAACGCCGTGTAAACGATTGAATCATCATCGAATCCAGGTTCTTTCCAATACTGAATAATCTTGACTTTTCCTTCTGACCTTCCAACATCTACCCGTGCAACAATACCCTGCGGCGAAAGTATCGGCAGAACATAGTATCCTAACCCAAGAAGACTACGCTTTTCTCTCGAATAGTACATTGTATTCACGTAATGAAATTGAAACAACGCCTCCGTTCGAGCTCTTTGCCAGATCAAGCTATCGAATGGCGACAAAGCAACAGGAGAGAAATCAGAGATGTTTGATTGCTCTAGTCTCTCTAGTCCGCTAAATGTTGCGAACCAGGATGAATGATCGAAAGTGGGCTGAAGTACAATTATCTTTCCAGAAGAAACAAGCCTATTAATACTAGTCCTAACCTCTTTGATAGACAATCGGTAAAAATCAGCAATGTGAGGCATGGACCCGCAGCCAAGAGACTCAACAGAGCGCAGCACCATTTGGTCTAAAGAAGACTCAATTTCCGATCTAGTAAAGTCAGTACGAGTAGGAAGACCGAGCAGTTCAGGCCGGCAATAAAACGGCATATTTGTTGTTTTATCTCGATGGTGAATAGCCAGCCTTCCTTGAAAATGTAAGGCATCTAAGGCAATTCGACTAGTTTTTCGTCCCCACCAGCTTCCAGCTGATTTGTCAGGTAATATAATTTCAATCGAATTAGCAGATGCTACGGTGTCTTTTTCAAAAATATCTTCAATCTTCTGAAGAATACGCCAAGGGTTATCACCTAGAGCTTTATGGTGGCTTCGACGCAATGAGCCGCGTCTTGTTGAAAGATAGGGGTAAAAATCCAAGAAATCAGTTTTGCACAGTAAGGACGCCGCGTGATACTCTCCTTCTACGACATCGGAGTATGAACTTAGTGCGATCCGTGCGTCACCTACGGAATTAAAGATGCCTCGACTTGCCAAAACCAGATAATGGCTCTCTATAATACGAGAAACAAAATCAAGCTGTAAAGCACCGAGCCTATAAACAGCGCCGCTGATACTGGAGTCTAGAGCAACTTTCCCAAACCCTTGAGCAGTCAGAGCTAGAGTCTGGGCGTCGATCCGGTCTATCGTTCGCACAGGCGAGAGTCTTCCCATATTTTAAGTATAGCGACAATTCCACTTTAATCACACCCCCGGCACCGTCCAATACTCCTGAACGATTGCTTGGACTTGTGATGGTTGGGTTGTTAGGGCTTGTTCCCAGGTCATGCCGGTGTCTTTTTGGAAAGAGGACATGGCTTGGATTAGGTTTTCAATTTGGGTGTGAGTAATGGTGCTGCCGGTGGCGGATTTGAAGGTTTCGATTTTATATTGATTACTATTGTTTGTATACCATGAATTGATAGTTACCGAATCTGATGAGCCGATCATACGCAGACGCAAATTATTGCCAAACTTTTCAAACATAATGTCTTGGGAATCATAGTCCAGTATGATATTGTCATCGTTACCGTTAGCGTCATACACTATATCAGAACCGTCGCCTTTGTTAAAGACATATGTATCATTGCCATAATATCCGTCCAAGTAATCATCTCCTGCGCCACCGACAATTAGATCGTCGCCTTCACTACCAGATATACGATCGTTGCCAGTACCACCATAAAGTTTGTCGTTTGACTTCGATCCATAAAGATTGTCATCACCTCCCAGACCGTAATAAGTCACCGCGTCGTCGTCAAAGGCTTGTATAGTCTCGCCATCCTCGGTGCCAGTAATGTTATGTACTTTACTATTGATCGTATCCTGAGTCCAGACAGTACCATCGGCGAAAACTACTTTTTCGATCAGACTTTCCGGAGATGGCTTGTGAAAACCACTATAGCTATAGTATCCAAAGTAGTTTTTTACAGAGACTTTATCGCTCGTTCCTTTGAGAGATAATTCAAGAACATAACCATAATCGCTACCGCTTTTATATACCCGCTTGACATCGACATCATCTGGAGTAATTCCCTCGCCGAACTTGATTGTATCCTTACCGCCGCATTCGCTAATCACATCAGAGCCGTCGCCTTTGTTGAATATATATGTATCGTCGCCGCGAGAGCCGCTTAATTCGTCATTACCCCTACCGCCAACCAGTAGGTCATTGCCCTCCCCGCTATATATTGTGTCATCTCCATCATCGCCGTAGAGTTTGTCGTCGCCCATAGTTCCTGCGATGTAGTCATCGCCGCTACGACCGTTATAAACCACCGCCGAACCGCCAGCGGCATGGAAATTATCATTACTATCCGTTCCAAACATGACATGCGCCCGGCGGTAAATCTCGTCAATGCCCCAGATTGTCCCATCGGCAAATGTAATTTGCTCTATTTGCGCGCTCGGCGAGGCAGTATCTCCATTTGAATAGGAATAAGTACCAAACTGGCGGCGAACGGTAATTTTATCGCCTGTTCCTTTGAGTGACAACTCAAGCGAAACTTCGTTACTATTTACCAATGAGACCCGGGCAACGACATCATCCGGAGCAATACCTTCACCCAAGCAAATCTTATCAAACCCATCAGCTTCTTCTATTATATCTATTCCGTCGCCCTTATTGAACATATAAGCGTCGTCGCCGGCACCACCTCTAAGCTCATCATTGCCTTGACCGCCGATTAGAATATCGTTGCCAGCCTCGCCAAGAATATAATCATTGCCGGTGCCGCCGTCAATCAAATCATCGCCGTCTCTGCCAGCAAGAACATCATCGCCATCGTCGCCATACAATTTGTCGTTTCCCTTGCCGCCATGGAGCGTATCGTTGCCAGCCAAGCCATGATATACAACGTCGCCATCGTCATAAGCATATATATCATCTTTATCATTTGTACCGGTGATATCATGCATTCTCTGATAAATTGTGTCCTGTGTCCAAACCGTACCGTCGGCGAAAACGACCCTATCTATCTTTTTCTGCGGAGTTTCCGAAAATCCAGAATAATAGTAGTGTCCAAAATAATCTTCAACCACTATCCGATCTGTAGAATCTTTTATAGAAAGCTCCAAGTTATAATGATCACCCTGAGCCACCCTTTTTATACTGACGTCATCCGGGCGAATACCTTTACAAAATTGAATAGTGTCTATACCGCCGCCGTCTGAAATATAGTCTACCCCGTCGCCCTTACTAAAGACGTATATGTCGTCACCAGCACTGCCATAAAGAATATCGTCGCCCTGACCGCCGATAAGTATGTCGTTGCCCTGACTACCAGACAAGGTGTCATTACCGACATCACCATAAAGAAGAGTGTCAGCCGCAGTCGCATAAAGCGAATCTGCTTTTTCACTTCCAATAATAGCATCTCTGTCAACAGCATATACTATTTTCGCTGTCTCTGACGATTCTGTCGCATAGTGTGCGCAAAAATCTTTTAGACTCTCGCTATCCTCTAGTCCTGATCCATAGGCAACCCTTAAGAAATCGTCTAACATTTGCCTTCCGGCAGCTGGATTTACAGCCAATTTTTTGTCAATTTCAGCTCTGATCCTAGACAAATCAACCACCAATCCAGATTCTACAGTAGCAGTATATTCCACTTTGTTAACAAGCTCCTTTAAGAAAGTATTGCCTGCAATTGACGCGTACAGACGGTTCATTAGCTTACGATAAGCTTTATTCAATAGCGGTGCGGCATTTTCATTCGGGTTAGCTCCATTAGACCCCGCGAAATCCGTACCCATAAACTTTTCCAAAACAGCCAAGCGGCGAGCATCAATGAAATTACCGCGGCTCTTTGGGTCAACCGTATCTGCGCCCGTCCATTTATATACAGCCTCTGTAAATAATTGATTACGGTTAACAGTATCGTTCGCATTAACCAAATCTGAGACTAATTTCTTCAGCCGTCCACTCGTATCTTTTGCCATAGCCACGCGCAGCGACGAAACATTGCCTGCACCCGGTAAATCTGGTAAAGCCAAAATGTCCTCTGACATAGTAATCTTGCCATCAAGCAAATCATGCGACTCAAGAGTGTTTCGATTAAGCAAATATTCGCCAATCACTCCGCCAGATCCGTCCGTTTTTATAAAACTACCAACGCGGCGCTGAATATTATTCATCACATCGGATGCGTTAGACGACGTTGAGCTTAAACTAATACTTGCGATATTATAGTCACTCAAACCTTTTAGCTCCTCAGCCTGAGATATGCCGTCACCATTCAAATCTCGCCAAATCTTGAGCTTAGAGTAAACTTCGTCTTTAGCGTCAATTCTCCCATCCCGGTTACTATCAAACTCTTTTAGAGCTTCAAAGCCGCTGGCAGCGCGAACACCGTTAGCCAGCAACGTCTGATCGCCAAACAGTTCCTGACCGCTGGTTATCTGACCATCATTATTACGATCAAGCACCAACAGTCCATCACTAGCATCCACCCACGCGGCTCTTTCAGCAAAACCATTACTATCCAAATCAAAATAAGTACGAGATTGATCAAGGCTCGTTGTTTTTATGTCGTCGCCGCCAAGATCAAATATCAAAGGATCGACCCGAACAGGGGGCGCCGCAGTTGCTGAATTAAAAAAGTCTTGTATGCCTTTTAAGCTGTTAGAAAACCAATCGCGAAAGAAACTGTAACCTCCCCACACGCCGTCAGCGATAAGGTTGCCAGTGGTATCGACGAATTTTATAGTGCCATCTGCTGCATGATAAGCCAGCCCTCCAATAACAAAACTACTGGTATCAATAAATTTTTCCACCCCTTCTGCGCCATAATAAGCTAAGCCTTCAATAACCTTCTCTGTTGTATTAACAAACTTAACACTTCCTTCATACGAGTAGTACAGCAAATCTCCCACGACTCCGCCCGTAACCTCAATAATCATCTCAATCGATCCAGCAATTACATATAGCGTCGCAACTGCTGCACCTGCCAAAGATGTGTTTACGGTTTGAGAGTTTTTCTTTGGCATAATGTTGTTATTTTCGTCAAAAAAATTACCTGTAGAGTGGCTTGGTAGAAATTCCCCGCCACTAACATTCCGACCGACGTTTTCCAGACTTGATCTATATCTTCTTTCTCTTTCCTTCATTGTAATTGGACTATCACGATAAAGCAAAGAAAAAACATAATCGCTGATATTTTTAATATCTGTATAGAAACGAGATTGAATATATTGCGTCTTTCCCAGTTGCTGATCATTAGCATAATTCCCTATAATATCGCTCTCGCTAACATAATCAATGACTAAATTATCATAATCTCTGGGGTTTACTTGAACGTTGTGTTTTTTCTCAATAACACCGCTGATACCTGGCGCGTCAAAAGTCGTTGCCTTCCCTACTCCTGGCGTACTATCAGTATTCGTCGCATACGTCATATACGACGCAATTGCTCCGCCCAGAGAATGCCCCGTAAAACTATAGCCCCTATTTGCATAAGCTGGGTTGTTTAACACTGAATAGACAAATTTTCTGGCATCGTCAAGATGACCCGAAAGAGTACCGTACGCATCTCGCATAAAAACACCAACATCTGCCTTAACGTCCACTCCGCCATCGCGGGATACTTCAGTGCCACGAAAGCTAAAAACAATCTCGCCCTTTTCCGTTACATTTCCGTTTTTATCCTTTTTATCCGGCGCTTGAAACGCCATAGCAGCAAACCCTGAAGCGGTATTAGGCTGAAAAGAAATTAATTTGTAAGAGCGAAGAGGATTAGAGGCATCTTTGAGAGCGGAGAGTCCGGGATTATCTATCTTAAGGTTATTGACATAGAGCTTATTATCTATAATATCTCCTATTTTGACATCTTCGGCGTCTTTACTAAAATCTCCATAAGCCAACGAGCTTAGATTCAAATAATCTTTTATATCTAGTGCCATTTTACTCACCCTCCTCACCTTGGTTAGTATTATTCAAACAGGTTTTTATACTGTCGTATGAATAGTCAAACGATTTATAGTATCTCCCCGAACACTTTTTTGTAGATCCTGTAGTAGTTTTTACTAAATAATCAACATTAAGGTTCTTAACCTCTTTATTTTTCTGAATAAAATCAGTGATACGTTTTGAATCAGACACTACATCGTCAAACGAAGAAGCGTCTACATTCTCATAAGACAATGTCACAGTATATGATAAACCATGATCTCGCTTTATAATCTCTTCCACTTTTGGATTATCTGGACGGGCGGTATCTGCTAATGGTTCTGCCAGATAGATTT
>ERZ772764.1583-NODE-1583-length-14197-cov-4.889832_pt1 | contig 14197 bp, 14 predicted proteins | sample MGYA00512163_ERZ772764 | MGnify/ENA primary metagenome ERZ772764 (study PRJEB29015, sample SAMEA2737903) | human oral metagenome | biome: human oral; feature: human-associated habitat; material: dental | place: China | collected 2094 ... | reverse complement strand
ATTCTTTGCTTGACTGTTTTTTATATTCTCTATTATTTCAAGGGATTCCAGCTTCTTTCAACATTTTTTTGCATTTCATTTACATTTTGAGGTGAACCTTCAACACTTATTAAATAAATCTTTCCATTATATTCAATATAGTTACTTATCCAGCTCTTTCCAGAAATTCTTTTAACTTTTACCTGTTTACCTTTATACCCATTTATTATAATATTCCTCATTTCAAGATTATCTCTTGCATGCCCAGCATTCAAAAGTCCATTGTATTGATTTTTTGCTACTTCATCTACTAAATCTATCAAATTATTATTTTTATTATTTAAATAAATTATATCAAGCGTGTAAATATCAAACCCATCTCTTGTAATTTGCATAGTTGTTTTACCCGAATCTGCGTCTACAAACATTTTCCATCCTCTCGGAAAATCAATAAATCCAACAGTTTTATTTCCAAATCTGCCATTTTTCAGACTTTCTTGCGATTTTTCAAAAAGTTCTGATTTTTGTTTTTTCATCTCATTTAATTTTTTCTTTCCAGTTTCAGTTGTTATATCTGTTACGCAAGTCAGTTCACCCTTCGGAATATAACATCCTTTTTTGCTATTTGTTGCAGCATTTGAATTAATCACAATTCCAAAATTTATTAGCCAAATTATTAAATTTATTTTTTTCATTTCAATACCTTCTTTCTTATTAAAAAATATAGTAATTTTAGCATAAAACAAAAGTAGAAAGTCAAACTGTATTTATAAAAACTCATTACTTTTATATATTTATTTCCGTTTTTAAGCGGATTGAATATAATTCCTACTTTATTTTTCAAACTTTTTAATATATAATATCTGTAAAATAAATTATTTAGGAGAAAAAATGTTAAACTTTATACAAAATATTGATATTTTTATTATTAAACAATTTTACAATTTTCAGCACAGCTTAAATTCTAAGCTACTAAGCAGTATACTGATATTTTTTACCAACTTAGGAAATCACGGATTAGTATGGATTGCAATAACATTATTTCTGCTTTCTAGCAAAAAATATCGAAAAATCGGATATTTAGCCATAATTTCATTGATTATAAATGCAATTATTGTAAATGTAATTTTGAAAAACCTTACACATAGAGCAAGACCCTTTACAGAAATATCTGACATTATTCTTTTAGTCAAAGCCCCAAAGGATTTTTCTTTTCCTTCAGGACATACCTCAGCATCTTTTACAATGGTATATATTTTTTACAAACATTTAAAAAAATATTTTCCAGCTGTACTGATAACAAGCATTATTATTGCTTTTTCAAGGCTATACTTAACTGTACATTTTCCAAGTGATGTTTTGGCTGGATTGCTTATTGGACTATTTGCAGGATTTTTGGGGGAGAAAATTTTTAATAAGAAAAATAATTTGATGAAAAGTTAGGATTTCCTAGCTTTTTTTGTATAAAAATTTATTTTTCATAATTAATACTCTGAACATTTTATAATCAGCCGCAGTATAAAAATTATAATTCCAAATATCATCCAGAAATTTGACTTTTTTCTTTCATAAGTTTCTTCCTTTATATTTCTGCCTTTAGAATTTTTTTCTATAAAATATATCAAATCGTTATCGTATTCAATTTCATAATTTTTTTCTGAAATTTTATCGCCCCTATATTCTCCCATTTCTTCCAGAAAATCCTGTGCATCTCTTATTGCTTCTCTCCCAAGTTCAATCAATCCTGTTTCATTTAATACTTTAAATGCCCATTCCTTTGATTTGTTCCCACTTTCCTGTCTATTATTGTAATATATCATATCACTAATTGCAGGAGCATATTTCATATTAGCGGCTTTTTCATATAGCTTGTATATTTCCTCTTCACTTTTTCCAAATTCCCTGCTGCATTCATAAAGTATCCCAAGTTTATAAATAGATTTTGCATCTCCCATTTCCTGTCCAATTTTATACCATTTTTCAGCTTCTTTCTCATTTTCTTCAGCTATATCAAAATATTTCCCCAGTTCATAAGCCGCCTCTTTCACTCCTAAAGAATAAGCCTTTTCATACATATCTTTGGCTTTTTCTCCATTGCCTGCAACATAATATGATTTTGCAAGCGACAAATATCCTCTTTCATTATATTGTGCCGCTTCAAGAAACAGTTTTTGAGCATTTCCCTTATCTTTCTTTTCCAAAAGTTCATTTCCCTGATTAATCAGTTCCACGTATTTTCTGTCTTTTTCATTTCCGAGCATAAATTCAATATTCTTTATTATTTCAGAATTCAATCCCATAATTTGCTTTTCATTTAACAATTTTTCCTGCCATTCTAGTATTTTTTCTCTTTTATTCTGCTTAAAGTAAATTCTTACAAGATTGTATATTAATTCAGCATTTTTTGTATCAGCAATTTTTAAATAAATACTTTCTGCTTCTTCATAATCCTTCTTTTCTTCAGCAATTTTTCCTAGCCTAATTATTGAATTAATTTCGCCATTTTCCGCACCTGCCACATACCAGCCTTTTGCAATTTCATAATTTCCCGATTCTTCTTCAATCAGCCCTATGTAATACATAGCCTCCTTTATTCCTGAATTGTATGCCAAATTTAATGCGTTTACAGCACTTTGGTTATCTTTCTCGCAATAATAGTAATACTTTCCAAGCTCGTAATTTGCTCTTTGGCTGAATTTCAAGGATTCAGCTATTCTATCCCTTGCTTCTCCAAAAAATCCTGACATTATAAATATATTCGCTGTTCTAATATTTTCTTGATATTCCTCGCTTTCCTTTTTATCATATTCTATAAAATCTTTCCCATAATCTTCTGTAACAATATCATCCAATGAAACTATCTTCACGCCAAATTTATCTACATTCGCTGTTTTTCCATTTTGTTTAGGCTCACTTTCTGAAGAAATTCTATTTTCATCATAATCACTTTCACTAAAACTCGCTCTTTCTTCAGCTTCATATTTTTCAATTTCACGAACTTTTCTTTTTCTTTTTTCCCTTTCCTGCATTTCTCTCGAAAAGTCATCAAATTCATCCATTTTTTTACGATTTCTAAAATTCATTATTATCAAAATTACAATTCCAATAACTACGATTAATACCGATATTAATATTTCCATATTTTATCTTCTACTCCTGCACTCACTGTTATATTTACGATTTTATCCATTATTTTAAACATTATTAATTCAGAATCTATTTTTATCATTCAATGTAAACGTTCATTATTTTTTATTATTTTCTTCCAAAATCTTTTATTTTCAAAAAAACAAAAACTATGACAGCACAAAAAATAAAAAATACCTCAAGATTACCAGCGTTATTATTGCTGTCAATACAATCCTGCCTTTCCTTAGCGTCAACAATACCTTCACAACTTCTCTGACTTGAACTTCCTGAATGAGATCTGTGACTTCTCCAAAAAGATGATGAATTTTCTTGTTCCTCGTCACTTGATTTTTTAGATTTTCCATTTCCTTCTCCATCCGAATGACCGCTCGAATGTTCTCCACTACTATGTTCTCCTCCGTGATGCCCACCACTATAATGATGGCTTCCACTTCCATGAGAATGGCTATGTCCTCCTCCGTGAAAATGTCCACCGCCACCTCTTCTTACTAATTTTTCCATTTGACCTCCTCTTTATCTACTATGCTTTCCTAAATAATAATTATTAAATATATATACAAATCCTATTCTCAAAAATTATGACTTTTATTAATCATAAGATATTTTTATTTATATTTTTCTAAAACTTATTTTTATCTTTTATCTGACAATTCTCATCATATTCATGATTTTTATCTTTTATTTTCACAATTTCTTCTCTATTTTCATCTTTTTCTTTAAAAATTCTGAATGTTTTATAATCCGCACCTTCTAATATTCCACCCTCACAATAAATATTCTTTCTGTCCTTTGCATAAGATGTATAGTCTTCTCCAACTTTAATCAAATTAAATGACTTTCTATCTGCCTCCATTTTTATTGGCATCATATATTCCAAATTTGGATACAAAAAATAAATATTGCTTTTATCCCTTGCATAGCCGTTCCCAATAACTTCAAATGTATTTGCATCTGCCTTTTGAAATTTTATAAATTTATTATCTTTAAAGAAATATACATTATTTTTGTCTTTTATAAGTTTATACTCCAAAGGCTTAAAAGTTTTTACATCTACTTGCTTTAATTCTTCAAGTTTAAAATCCTCTTCAGAATATGGATTAGATTTCATAAAATATAGTTTCCCGTCATTTTCGACAAATATTTTATCATAATCTGAATTATCTATAATAACTTTAAAATTTTTAGGAACTATTCCTTTTATTTCTGGCATACCAAGAAAAAATGATTGACAATAATCACCTGAATAACTACAAAATCCACCAGATAGTCTAACAAAATAAACTTTATTTTTATCTTTCACAAAACTTCCAGATACTTCTTTAAAAGTTTCATAATCTACATCTTGTATTCCAAAAAAAGATTCACCACCGAGTCCATACACAGCATATATTTTTTTATTATACTTAAAAAAATAAAAATATCTGTCTTTTTCTCTGCTAGGAATTAACTCAATCTTTTTAACATCATATTTTATTTCTTTTTGTTCTTCTTTTCTTTCTTTTGAAAAAACACCAATAAAATCTTTTGAATTTCTACCATATGGCGAAATTGTCCTATATCCTCTAAAATATACATTCTGACTATCTGCCGCAATTTTATCATTTAAAATCCTAAAACTCTTCATATCCTCAACCCAAACTTCTTTCCCATTATAAAAAACTTTCCCGTCTTTCACAACATATTCTGAAAATGTTAAATTCCCAATTAAAAATAATAGCATTAATATTTTCAATAACCGCTTTTTCATTCAAACCTCCTTTTACAAATCAGTATAATTTCAAACATTTACTCATATATTTATCACATCATATTTCCTCATATTTTCATATTCATAAGACTGATTAATCCCATTCATAAACATATCTCTACTTTCCACATCTTCCGTCAAATTCTCCTTCAAAAGCATCTTTAGTTCCAAATCATTAATCACACTTCTTTTCATCGCCGATAAATAATCATTTCTACTGATATTTTGCCAATTCACACACATTCCAAGCCTTTTTATCAACATCTGATCCAGCCAAATCCTAGTCGTTCTTCCATTTCCCTCATAAAACGGATGCATTATATTCATTTCAACATATTTTTCAATTATTTCCTCAAAAGTATTTTCAGGCATTTTAGAAACTGTCTTTAAATTATCTTCAAGATACATCGCACGACAAAACACAGTATCGCCTTTCCGAATATCATGTTCCCGTATTTTTCCTGCAGTTCCATAACATTCCTGAAACAAATACCAATGTATTTCCTTCAAGCCTTCAAAAGTTCCCACTTGAATTTTTTTCAATATCCCATTATCAAATAACTCTTTTGCCCTTTTTTTACTCAAAAATTCTTCATCATCTTGTGAAACTAACCTTTTTAAGATTTTGTCACTTTCGTTTTCCCAGCTGTATTTATTATTTGCCATTTGTTTTTCCTGCTTTCATAAAATTATTCTTATTTTTGAAAAACCATTGAATTATACAATGCCTCAAATAAAGGAAGTTTTACTACCGCTGTTGCCCTTTCAGAAAAAATTATTTCATCTTCTCTTGTTTTTATTTCTAACATTCCTCCAAAATTTCTGGAAACTTTTATTGGCTGTAGTCTATTCCACGGATAAATTGCACCATCCACAAGTAATCCTTCTTTTTTTATTATCAACTTATTATTTGGATTTTCAAAAACTTTATGAGCTTCATTTTGAAGTCTGTCAAGAGGCACAACTTTATCTCTCATAGCACGATAAACTCTATCTCTGCGCTTTCCAAGAAAATCTCTTTTACGGTAATCGGCTTTTATGTCTTCTTCTGAACGTACACCAAAAACTTCTTCCCCACCTGAATTTATAATTTCTTTGGAAACAGGGATTCTGTCAAGCAGATGATTTTTTAGAAGACTTTGTATAGTTTGTGATGGAAAAGCTATTTCAGATATTGTTCTCCAGTAATTCTTATTATTTCTATAAGCCAGGAAATCCCCTGAATATGTTGTTATTATAAAATATTCCAAAGATTTATAATCTATATCTTCATTTTCAACATTTGTAACAAAAGTATTTTCCTTCAATTCCACAGTTCTTATTCCATTAAACAATATCGTCATCAATATCGAAAAACAGCAAAATACCGAAACTATCACACCAAGCATCGCCACTTGAAAAAAAGGCATCAAAATCCCAGAAATTCCACCAATAATAACCCATTTTATTAAATTTCTATACGTAACTGTACTAAATTTTATAAACACTTTCTGATTGTCTGAAATATCCACACAGTTTACTATCTTTTCTTCTTTCCTCCCTAATTCTGATTGCTCTCTCATTCTTTCTGTTTCTACGTAACTTTTTTCATCTTTCATAATTTTTATCCTCCTAAGTTTTTTGTATTTTTATTTAAAAATTATTTTTCATTCCTTTTAAATTTTTTCCAAATGAAATTAAATCCTGCTCCAAACTCTCCAACTCCCCACTTTTCACATCCCACTCTTCCATCTTCTCCATCTCTTCTTCTTCCAGTTTGTCCAGCTTTTCCTGCACTTCCATCAGTTTTTCCATATTGTTTTCTTTTCCAGCCTTTTCGTATTCTGCGTTCAAGTTTTCTCTCATTTCTGTGATTTTTTCCATTTCCTTTTCCAGTTTTTCAATATCACGTTTCAATTTTGCGATTTTTCTTGACTGTTCCTTCTGCTCCTGATATGAAAGTTTTTTCTCTTCTTTCGTTTCGATGTCTGTTCCTTGAGAAGCTGATTTTGCTGTTTTTAGACTTTCTTTGTAGTCTTCATAATTTCCTTTGAATTTTGTAAGTCCGTTTTCGTCAAGGCAGTAAATTGTGTTGCAGACTGTGTCTAAAAAGTGTCTGTTGTGGGAAACGACTAGCATTGTTCCGTCAAAATCCTCCAAAGCGTCCTCCAGCACTTCGATGGAATAAACATCCAGATGGTTTGTCGGTTCGTCTAAAATCAGAAAGTTGGCTTTTTCCATGTAAAGTTTCAAAAATGCCACACGGACTCTTTCCCCACCACTTAGCATACTGATTTTTTTCTGCACATCGTCACCTGAAAACAAAAATCCGCCTGCAAGTGTTCGCAAATATTCTTCTGTCAAGTCAAGTGAATTGTTTATTTCCTGTAAAATCGTATTTTCTTGCGAAAATTCCTGATGATTCTGATCATAATATCCGATTTTTAGCCTTGTTCCAAACTCAATTTCCCCTGTATCCTTCGGCAATTTATCCAAAAGTATTTTTAAAAGCGTAGATTTCCCAATCCCATTTTTTCCAATAATTCCAACTCTTTCTCCACGGAAAAGTTCAAAATTTATATTATTCAAAACTTTTTTTCCGTCAAAGCTTTTAGACAAGTTTCTAACTTTCAACACATTTTCCCCGCTCATTTTAGCCGCTTCAAATTTTAGCCTCATTCTTTGCGGATTAAATACAGGATCTTCCATTCTCTCGATTCTATCCAGTATTTTTTGCCGTCCTTTCGCCTGTCTTGCCTTTATTCCAGCTCGAAATCTGTCAATATATTCCTCCATTTTCTTAATTTTTTCCTGCTCCTTCTCATATCGCTTGATTTCCCCCTTCAAAATCATCTCTTTTTGAAGAATAAACGACGAAAAGTTTCCATCATACTTGTGTAATTTTTTATTTTCCAACTCAAAAATTTTTGTACAGACATTATCCAAAAATATTCTATCGTGAGAAACAAGCAAAAACGCCTTATTATACTTTTTCAAATAATCCTCAAGCCACTCAATCGAAATCAAGTCCAGATGGTTTGTCGGCTCGTCCAGAATCAGCAAGTCAGGTTCAGACAAAAGCAGTTTTGCAAGCGAAACACGTGTTCTTTCCCCACCGCTCAAATCCTGCAATAACAAATTCTCATATTCCCCAGTAAGCTCAAGCCCTGTAAGCACCTGTTTAATCTTGTATTCAATCTCATAACCATTTTTTGCCTCGTAAATAGAAGAAAGTTCAGCAGATTTGTTAATCAGCTTTTCCATTTCATCCTCATCTGCTGTTCCCATAAGCATATTAACCTTCTGAATCTCATCCCAAATTTTTCTCTCTTCCTCAAAAATAGTCATCATTTCCTCATAAATCGTATTTTTTTCATCTGAAAACTCTGTATTCTGTGACAAATACCCAATTTTTGTAGCCCCACTTTTCACAATTTCCCCAAACTCATTAAGATTATTCTCATTCCCATCAATCCGCTCTTCCCCCAAAAGCATCCTGATAATTGTAGACTTCCCAGCCCCATTTACCCCCACAAGCCCAATCTTATCTCTTTCTTCAATCGTAAAATTAACATCTCTCAAAATATATTCCCCCGCAAATTGCTTATATACCTTGTTAAACTGAACTAAACTCATTAAATTTCCTTTCCTTTTATCCGTTATTTATCAAATTATTTTTATTTAAATTTATTTTTAAATTATATCATTTTTGATATTTGTTTACAATGTTTGTGAAATTTTTAAAATCATATAAAATACAATAAAAATCAAAATTCCTAAAATTACAAATAAATAATTATATTTAATAAAATCCATACTTTTAATTAAAAGTTTTGTAATAGCCGGTAATTCAATATTGCTGTCGTTAAAAATATCTAAAAATACAGGTATTACATTATTCAAAAGAAAAATTAAAACTATAACTGTAACCGACAATAAAATAAAGGGATAAGTTAGTAAGCTGATAAGTTTTTGTTTAAGTTTATACTTTTTTTCATAGTACAAAGATAGATATAGAAAAACTTCAGATAGTCTTTCCGAACTTTCCCCTGATTTTATCAAAGATAAAAATAAATTGTCAAATTTATTGACTTTTAAAAAGGAGTTATATAAATCATGTCCCTGCAATAAATTTTCATAAACTTCTGAAAAAATTTTCTTTAAATTTTTATTTGGCGAAGTTTTTGAAAGCAAGTTTATAGTTTCTGCAGTATTAATATTTGATTTTAAAAGAAGCCCTGCCTCTTTTAAAGAAATACTTAAATCTAATAAATTGTGTTTATTTCCTATTTCCATATTCAAAATATTAAAAACTTTTTCTTTAAATCTCATTTTAAAATTCTCCTAATGAAAATAAAATTTTATTTACTTCCTCAAAACTCGTTATTCCATCTGCAATTTTTCTTAATCCGTTTTTATATAAACTTTCATTTCCATTTTTCTTAAAATATTCATAAAGTCTTACACTATTACAATTTCCATTTATTATTTCTTTTATTTCATCATCTAAAATTAAAGATTCCAAAATTAAAGTTCTACCAATATATCCTCTATTACAATGTTCACAACCACATTTTTCATAGATATATTCAGGTGTTTCAAGATTATTTTTCTTAAAAATCTCTTTTTCAAAATTTGTTAAATCTCTTTTAATTTTACATTTTGGGCAAAGTTTTCTAACAAGTCTTTGAGATAAAATTGCTATTACACCTGAAGAAATAACATAATTTTCTATTCCTAAATTCAAAAGTCTTATTATTGCTGAAACCGTGTCTGCAGTATGCAAAGTCGTAAAGATAAGATGTCCTGTTATTCCTGCTCTTAGAGCAATATTTGCAGTTTCTCTATCTCTCATCTCTCCAACTAATCCGACTTCAAAATCTTGTCTTAACATCGCTCTAAGACCAGTCGCAAAGTCAAGTCCCAAAGCTGAATTTATATTTATTTGATTTATTCCACTAATTCTAACTTCAACAGGATCTTCCAAAGTAATTATGTTGATATTTTCATTTTGTAATTTTTTTACAAATGAATACAATGTAGATGACTTTCCACTTCCCGTAGGACCACTTATAATTAGAACTCCGTTTGGACTTTTTATTATATTTTCAATTAATTGCCTTTCTTCGTCATATAATCCTAGATTTTCTATGTCAATTTTAAAATTTCCTGCATTTAAAATTCTCATTACAATTTTTTCACCCAAAATTACAGGAACTGATGCAACTCTAATGTCAACTAAATTTCCATTATAATCAAAATCCAGTCTTCCATCTTGTGGCATTCTCTTAATTGTAATATCCATTTTTGAAATAATCTTTATACGAGAAATAATAATTGGGGCATTTAAACTATTTATTTGATAGACATCAATAAGCTCTCCATCTATTCTATATCTTATATAAAAATTGTCTTCTCTAGGTTCAAAATGTATATCTGAAGCATTATTCTTTATTGCATTTAAAATAACTTCATTTACAAAACTTTCCACATTTTCGGTTTTTTCAACAAAATTCTTTTCCATAATTTCCTCTAAACAAATTTTCTTATGGCTTTTGCAACCCCGTCATTTTTATTAGTATCAGTTATATAATCCACATTCTTCTTAACATTTTCCATTGCATTTCCCATTGCAACAGAAAGTCCACAAATATTGAGCATCGGTATATCATTTTCTCCATCACCCATTGCAATAGTTTCAGATATATCAATATTGTTAAGCCTGCATATTTCTCTTAAACAAGAGCCCTTATCCGTATCTTTTGCCATTAACTCAAGAAAAAATGGAAGAGAAAAAGAAATAGTGTATTCATTCTTTATGGTATTGGTAAATTTATCGTCCAATTCTTTTAATACATCATATTCTTGACAAATTCCTATTTTCAAAACTTTTTCTTCCAATTTATTATCTTTAATATATTGTTTTACATCTTTAACTCTAGCTATTTCAGGATTTATAAATTTAGAAATAATTTCAACATATTCATCATTTGAATCTTTGGTAAAAATAAAATCCTTCAAGAAAATAATAGGTGAAAAACCGTTATTTTCAATAATATCTAAAACATCAAAAATATACTTTTTTTCTAAACTCTTTACGAATTTTGGAACCTCACTATAAGTTGTAGAAATCAAACTACCATTTAAAGCCCCATAGTAAGTATCTAAACTTAAACTTTTTAAAATTTCTTTAACTGTAAACTCTTCTCTACCTGAAATAAAAGCGATTTTAACACCTTTGTTCATCGCATAAAATAAGCTGTCTTTAACTTCATCAGATATTTCGTGATTTTCGTTAAAAGTAGTGCCATCCATATCAAGCGCTATTAACTTATACATAATTTTCTCCTTTATATAAAAAAGGGACTTCCCAGTCCCTTTAAATCTATTCAACCGTAACAGATTTTGCTAAATTTCTTGGCTTGTCAACATCATTTCCCTTTGCTAATGATGCATAGTAAGCGATAAGTTGACTTGCAACAATCGAAATTATAGGCATTAAAATTTCTATAGTACCTGGAATTAATATTCTTTCATCAGAAACATCAAGATTATTATCTAATTGAGTTATCTCAAAAACTCTTGCTCCTCTGGCTTTTACTTCTTTTACATTTGAAATAACTTTTTCATACAATCTTTCTTGAGTAGCAATTACAAAAACAGGTGTACCGTCCTCAATCAATGCAATAGTCCCATGCTTTAACTCTCCGGCTGCAAAGCTTTCAGTGTAAATATATGAAATTTCTTTTAATTTCAATGCACTTTCCATAGCAGTATAGTAGTCAAGACCTCTTCCTAAATAGAAACAAGTAGTCTTATCCTTTAATTCCAATGCAATTTTTTTGTAAATTTCTGTATCTTTTAATAATAATTCTATCTTACTAGGCAATTCCTTTAGATGATTAATTATATTCTTATATTCATCGGAAGAAATTGTTCCTAAAATTTCAGCAAATTTCAAAGCAATCATATAAAGAGCTGTAACTTGTGTTGTATATCCTTTAGTACTTGCAACAGCAATTTCCGGACCTGCCCAAGTATAGAATACATTGTCAGATTCTCTAGCTATTGAAGAACCTACAACATTTGTAACACTCAAGATAGTTGCTCCTTTTGCTTTAGCTTCTCTAAGAGCAGCTAAAGTATCAGCAGTTTCTCCGGATTGACTGATTATTATAACTAAAGTTTTATCATCAATCATTCTGTCTGAATACCTAAATTCGGAAGCAACATCAACAATTACGGGAAATCTCAAAGCCTTTTCTAAAATTTCTCTACTTACAAGACCTGAATGGTATGCTGTACCACAGGCAACAACATAACATTTATTGAACTTTTTCAAATCTCCTTCTAATAGATTTTCCATTCCATCTAAAGTTAATTTATCATTTTCATTTAATCTTCTGCGGAAAGTTTCTTCAATTACTTTTGGTTGTTCATAAATTTCTTTTAACATAAAATGATCATATCCGTCCTTAGTAGCTGATTCAACGGACCAATCAATATGTTTAATTTCTCTTTTTACAACATTATTTTTTTCATCATAAATAGTATATTTTCCATCTTTAAAATGAATTAAATCTCCATTTTCAAGATAAATAACATCTCTTGTATATTTTAAAACTGCAATAACATCTGAAGCAATATAAAATTCGTTATCTCCAACGCCCACAATCAATGGACTTTCTTTTCTTGTTCCGATAAGTTCATTAGTATCCTGTCTTAAAATACCAAAGGCATAACTTCCCTTAACCTTATCTCTCATCTTGAAAACAGTGCTTAAGAAATCTCCATCATCTAAATCTTCCAATAATTGAGGAATAACTTCAGTATCAGTTTCAGATTTAAAAACAAAATTCTTCTTTAAAAGTTCTTCTTTCAAAAGTAAATAATTTTCAATTATTCCATTATGAACAACTGCAAACTTTGAATTCATACTCAAATGTGGATGTGAATTTTCATTTGAAGGAACTCCATGTGTAGCCCATCTTGTATGACCTACTCCAATATTTGAAATTTTATTTTTATATTCACTTTCTAATTTTTCTCTTAAATTACTAATTCTTCCAACAATTTTAACAACATCTATCTTATTATTATCTAAGAATGCAATTCCTGATGAATCATATCCTCTATATTCTAAAGTTTCTAGTCCATTTAAAATTATATCAATGGCATTTGAACTGCCAATATATCCAACAATACCGCACATAAAATTTCCTCCTAACAATAATTTTACTGCTACTTTTTCACATATATTATCATATTTTGCGATTTTTTTCAAGTCGCAAACTAACTTAGATTGATAAATTTGATAACCTACTATTTTAATGGTAAAATATTTTGATAATTGAATTTCAACAAAAATATAAATAAAAAAAAACAGCAAATTATGATATGATTTCCTGTCTTCAAATTTATTCTATATTTTACTATTTAATACACTTTTTCAAATACTTCACATACCATAGGAGCTTGTTCATAAAACTCTTTATTGCATTCTTTAAATTCTTCAGTAAAATATTCATCGTGAACTTTTTTCCAATACTCATAACTTCTATCACCCTCACCCTCAAGCCAAGCATGATTAGATGATATTAAATTATAAGCTAAAATCTCGACTACTCTTGTTATCGTAATACATTTCGGTTCTCCTGAACCATCTAAAATAATATTGTATTCACCAACCTTTGGAATATCTTCATCTTCTTCATATAGCTCATAAGCTCCAGTTGTGGCAGTTTTAATTCCCCTATTTACTAAATCAGCTAACTCATCAGCCATTTCTTTTGTGTTTCCGAAACTCCATGCTTCATATTTTGTATCCTTAGAAATATTCTTTTCATCACAAAATTGTTCCCAATATTTTTTAATTTTATCAGACATACCTTTAGCTCCTAAAAAATGTCACTTATTTACAACTAATTTTAATATTATATCTTAATTTACTTATCAGACAAATTTATCCAATATCTTTCTAAATAAACTTTATCTTTAGGCTCGTAAACAGTAGATTCATAAATTCCTCCATTGTTTATGATTACTCTCTTACTAGCTTCATTTTCCTTTAAACAAGTGATTAATATTTTTTCAAATCCCATTTTTTTACATACAGGTAAAATTTCTTTTAGCATTAAGGTTGCATAACCTTTTTTTCTTTCAGAATGACATACTGAATATCCAATATGTCCACCATATTTTTTAAAAAATTCATTTAGATAATGCCTTATTTGAATAACACCTATAATTTTTTTATCCAATTCTCTGATAAAAACAAATTGGGTTTGTGGGGCATATTCTTTTGGACATGTTTTTTCTGATGAAAAATCTTCAACTTGTTTT
>ERZ772764.1579-NODE-1579-length-14205-cov-7.431661_pt1 | contig 14205 bp, 9 predicted proteins | sample MGYA00512163_ERZ772764 | MGnify/ENA primary metagenome ERZ772764 (study PRJEB29015, sample SAMEA2737903) | human oral metagenome | biome: human oral; feature: human-associated habitat; material: dental | place: China | collected 2094 ... | reverse complement strand
ATAAGCAAGGTGTAATAAGACACAAACAGTGAGGGAAAAATGAAGATTCATCAGCAATATAAAAGGTTTATACCAAAAGTTGTCGGCATTACTGCTGCTGTCATTGTGGCGTTTGGCGCTATACTGCTGCAAATACCGTCGACCAAGGCGGCCTCTTTGCATAAAAAATACCAGTTTATTGACACAAACTACAGTATTCCCTCCTCTAATGTGGCGTGGGTGGCTCCGAACGGTAATGACGCTACGGGCAATGGCAGTGAGAATTCGCCGTATAAGACTTTTGGTAAAGCTGTGACAGCTGTTCCAAGCGGCGGTACTGTAGTTGCGAAAAGCGGTATTTACCGCGAGCCGCACTTTTTTGTGTCTAAGAATAATATTACGTTGCAAGCCGCACCGCATGCTGAAGTTTGGCTGAAGGGAAGCGATATCGTTACCAATTGGACGAGCGACAATGGTGTCTGGAAGACTACAGGTAATTATCATAATTTTTGCCATGTTTGCACGACGAATTCTGATCCTGGCAAAGAAGGCGTAGCCGCGTATCCGGAGCAAGTGTTTATCAATGACGAGCCAATGCAGCAGGTCGCTACTAAAGCCGAGGTGACCCCGGGCAGTAATACGTTTTATGTCGAGGATAAAACACCGACCACGCTAAAAGTGCCGGGTGACAATTCCAAGGGTTATAATATCGGCGCTCAGGATAATATAACGTACTATATTGGTAAAAATCCGGCTGCCAGCCAAGTTGAGATTTCGGAGCGGCCGAGGGCGTTCACGGCTACTGGTCAAAACTTTACAGCCAGGGGTATCAACGTCGCCCAATACGCATCAGTCCAGGCGTGGGGATTTGCAGATCCTGTATATGGCAAGGATATTTCCGGGCCGACAGCGGTGAGTTTGAATGGCAACAACTCGCTTGCGCAGAATATGATTATCACTCAAAATTCAAACCAGGGATTGTTCTTTAATCAAGCGAAAGCTTCGGCTAACGGCGTTAAAGTTATTGACAATGGCGGCTCTGGGGCTGGCGCTAATAAAGCCCACGATTCGGTATTCGAGAATAGCGAACTGCATGGCAATAATGCGGCTGGTTTTATAACGTCAGGTTGCGGCGCTTACTGTACGATGGCTGATATTAAGGTGGCGCATACTAAGAATTTTATATTTCGCAATAATATTTTAGACAATTCAAACAGCGGCAAAGTGCAATCCGCGCCTACCAATGTTGATAATGTCGGTACAATTAATTTTTGGTGCGATGAAGGTTGTATTGATACGAAAATTGTTAACAACTTCTTTACAAACTCGTCGCTGGCGATTATGTATGAAGTTTCAGGCAGCGCCGTCATTGCTTCAAATATAATCGAAAGTTCCGGTACGGGAATCCGCGTATCTGGCAGCGAGAATGTCAAGCTGTATAATAATACAATTTCGCGCACCTACCGGCCGGTCTATCTTTTTGAAGATTGGCGGATGAATGGCTGTAACGCTTGGAATGCCGCCGGGGTGTGTACCGCGAAAGAAAATTGGTCGGTATCGCAAGGTCTGAGCTGGAATACTTCTGGCGTTGAGATGTATAACAATATTATTTCATCGCGGCCGCTGGCGGACTCAAATGACCTGGCGGGCGGAGCGTACCAGCGCGCTTATTCGCTGCGGGTCGAGGGCGCAAAAAATGAACCGAAAGGACCGTATGTCGATGCGAATAGTATGCTGAAAGGCTTTGATTATAATGCGTATTATCGGAATGACGCCAAGGATGTGAACTTGTCGGTTTGGGATTTTGAAAGCGTGCCTGGCAAAACGGATACTGTGCTTAAAAGCGTGGCAGAAATATCGTCGAGCAGTAAGCTGTCAGGTACTATTGACGGCAGGGACAGTCATTCGTACGATACGTTTGGCGCTCGCGCCGCAAATCCGTATTTCATAAAAGAGGCTGCTGCTAATACAGATTATAACAAAAGCAATTACAACTTAAAACCTGGCAGCAGGGCTATTGGATCTGGAAAAGCTTTGCCAAACGATGTTGCGCTGGCGATTGATCCGTCCGGTGTTAAGGTAAAACCTGGAACGGCAGTAAACCGCGGAGCGCTGCTTAATGTAAAGATGAACGCGGCTGGCGGAACTACTCCAGCAGTCGAGGTTGTCCATATCCCAGACGCTAATCTAAAGGCTAAATTGAATGCGCTATTAGCGAAAAATAGCGGTACGGCACGCGCTGATAATCAAGACATAACTAAGGACGAGATGAAAAGCCTAACAGTCATCTCTCTTAAGGCTGATTCAAACACTCCGGCTAATAAGAAGATTTCCGACATCACTGGACTGGAAGAGGCTGTGAATGCGTCGCAGCTGTCGTTGGATAATAATGCTGTTTCTAATTTGTCGCCGATTGCTAATCTTGCGAAGCTGCAGGAACTGACCTTTTCTGATAACAAGGTAACGTCTTTAGCAAACATAGCTTCTTTATCTAAACTTACGGTACTGCATGCCGCTGCAAATCCCATAAAGTCGTTCTCGCCTGTTTCCGGGTTGTCAAAGCTAAGCGACGTGTCTCTGTCTGGAGAATCGCTGGAAACTCCTCTTGATATGGCTAATTTCAGCGCTAGCGCTGCTACGATTAAGTCGTTCAAGTTTTACAGCTATAACAATAAAATAACTGCGAAGAATATCGCCGTGCTAAAGTCAATGCCTGGCTTAAAGGCTCTTCGCTTAAGCGGCGTGCCTTTGTCTGCTGGCGACGTAAAATCTATCGGCGGTATAGTGCAGTTGACTTCTTTGGAGATTGACGGCAGTACGGTGGCGGATATATCGCCGCTGGCGGGGCTAACTAATTTGACTAAGCTTAACCTGAGTAATCAGAATGTATCCATGTCTATTACTGCCGTGTCAGCGCCGTCGCCGCTGATAGGCAAAGGCGGAGCTGTAGTGCCTATTTCCGATAATAGCCAGGTTGCTAACGATAGCGGTACTCCGGGGAATATTAAGCTGGTGTCGCCTGTGTATGATGGAAATTCTCATAATGTCAGCGCCGTGTGGTCTACTCCTGTAACTATCAGCGCGGCGAGTGCTAACTTTAGCGGCAATCTAAACATTACATATAAGCTAAGCAAATCTGATTTGACTGCACTGAATAATGAAATCGCCCGCGCTAAATCATCGCCAAGCTACATCCAGAACGACGCAGCTGTCAAATCAGCGCTGGCGGTCGCTGAAGCCGTTGCCGGCAAGCCGTCGCCGTCTCCGAATGAAATAAAGACCGCTGTCGAGGGATTGAAACAAGCCTTGGATAATGCCTATAAAAAGGAAGCTGACGCCCAAGCCAAAGCGCAGGCTGCTGTTAATAAAGCAAAGAACAGCAAATTGCCGGCGGATATTCAGGCGGCAGAAAATCTATTGAGCAAGGTTCAGGATACAGCTAAAAAGAACGAATTACAGAATGTTTTGAACGGTATTAAGCAAGAAATTACTAATGTGCGCACTAGTCTGTTGCAGCTGGTAACTGATGCTAAACAGGTCTCGACCGACGGCATGACAGCAGCTTCGGCGAATGCCTTGCGAGCTGGGATTACTGCTGCAGAATCGGTAATTGCTGATCACGGCGCTTCTCTGGGCCAATTGACTGCCGCTAAAGACGCATTACAAGCGGCGCTTGACGGGTTGCGTGCCGACAAAACTAGCTTGCAAAAAGCTATCCATGACGCCGAAAGCGAACCAAGTTATATTAAAGATCAAGGCAGTGTTAAGCAAGCTTTGCAGGAGGCAAAAGCTGTCAACGCTGCGTCAAATCCGACGCCCTCAGTAGTGCGTACTGCTGCTAAGAAGCTTAATGACGCCGTGGCCGCTGCCAAGCAAAGCGAAGCTGCTATCCAATCGGCGGCGTTGGCTGCTGTCGTTAAGGCAGAAAACGATAAAACCGCTCAAGCTAAAAATGATGCCCAAGCTTTAGTTAATCAGGTAAAAGACCCGCAGAAGAAGGCCGAACTGCAGCGGCGCTTAGATAACGTTGTCGTGCCGGCTTCAGTGAGCAGGGTAGCCGTTGCCCAGCCAAATGGTAAAAACACTATCATTAATGCAACTGGCGACAAGTGCTATAACATAGCGAGCGCCAGTACCGCCGCGTCGCAGCAGGGAAAACCAGCGGGGTATCAGCTTGGCGAGTCGGTCGCGTTCAAAATTGATTGTGCCAACTATGGTAGTACTCAGTTTGGCTATACAACGAAGATAACCTTAGAGCTAACTAAAAAATACGCAAACACAGCTGGTGTAAGGGTAGTCAAGTATAGCGGTGCTGGCACAGATGCGGTTGATATAACCAGCAAAGTATCTTTCGGTGTTACAGCGGACGGGCAGCGGACGACGATTAGCTATTCGGTGACCGACGGCGGTTTTGGCGACCAAGATAAAACCGCAAACGGTATAATTGAAGATCCAGTGGCCGTGTACGAGCGTAGGAATGCTGTGAATCCAGCGCATAATAATTCAGGACAAACGAGTTCAGGGCAGATGGGGAGTAATAATTCAAGAGCAGCGACAAAGTCTGGCGGTACTCTTTCCGATACTGGCGTGAGTTTTTACGGTTATATCGCGGGCGCTGCGGCTGTAATAATTGTTGGCGGCGGTCTGTATAAACTAAGTAGCACGCTAAAAAAGCGCCGGTCATAAAGCCGGCGCCGCGGGTATTCTAAAAACTAGTTATATTTATTCCGCGTTTTTAGGTAATTACAATCTGGATTGGTGGGGGCGGCTGGGATCGAACCAGCGACCAATCGGTTATGAGCCGACTGCTCTAACCCCTGAGCTACGCCCCCGCCAGAAAATATTATAACGCATCAGAGATAATTAGAGAAGTTTTCCAGCAGCAATTCTTACGGATTCCGACCAGGAAGTGAAGCAGTGCGGCGTCTCCATGAGCTGTTTGCCAGTTAATTTATAGCGGATTGCCAAAGTTAGTTCAGCGATCATGTCGCTGGCATTTGGGGCAACGATGGACGCGCCAATGATAGTGTCTTTTTTATCGGTAATTATTTTTACAAAACCAGTTCGCTGATCAGTAATATTGCTGCGCGCTGTTAAAGTTAGCGGCGCTATTGATATTCTTAGGTCTTGTCTTTCGCTCGCTTCTTCGCCGACTCCTACTTGAGCGATTTCCGGCTGTGTAAAGGCAACCAGCAGGCGCGGCTGAATATCGGCCTTCATTGAATTTTTATGCAGCAAATTATGCGCGCACACGCGGCTTTGCGCTAAAATATCGTGCGTTTGTATGGTTGTATCGACAACGCTGCCTGCCGCGAAGACGTGCCGGGCCGAGGTTTGCAAATAAGCATTGGCGGATATCCCTTCCGCGGTATATTTGATGCCGGCATTTTCCAGCCCCAAATCAGTTGCCGGGCGGCGCTCGCTGGCGATTAATATTTCATCGACGCGTACTGAGCGTTCGGCTCGTCCTTGAACAAAGGTAACCCGTTTTTGCAAGCCAGATTTTTGTACGGCGATAACTTCTGTTTGTATCAATATATTTATACCGCGGTTTTCCTTCGCGTCGTCAATAATCAGCCTGCTCGCCTCATTATCAAAGTCGGCTAAAATTTGTTTGGAAGCCTCAGCCAGGTAAATTTTTGTACCAAGAGTGGAGAATAAATGCGCCAGCTCCCAGGCCTCTATACCCGAACCGATAATAAACAGCGATTTCGGCGGTCTAGCAAGGGAAAATATGGTTTTTGGCGTGTGGTGCGGCGTACTTTCTAATCCGGGAATTTCTGGAACGTGCCATTCTGATCCGGTGGCAATGAGAAACTTGCGGGCCGATAAATGCCGCCGATTGACCGTAATCTCATTTGGGCTTAAAAAATGCGCATTGCCAGCGAAAACGCTAATATCTTGCTTCTCGTAATAATGACGGTTTCCGCCCGCCCCGGTGCGTTTGATGGCAATATCTTTCCAGGATAATAAGGAAGGGTAGTTGTAACCGACAGAGCCGGTTCGTAATCCGAACTTCGCTGCCATCTTAGCGTTATAATACGTGCTGGCTGCGTGGATTAGGGCGCCTGCCGGAACGTCGCCCCAGTTTGGCGACTCGCCGCCGAACGTCGATTTCTCAACGATAGCGACTTTTTTTCCGGAATTTGCCAGGATGCTGGCAGCCGGCGAACCGCCTGCTCCGCTGCCGATAACGATATAATCATAGTCAAACGTCGGTTTCTGAGCCATACTGCCCCCTATAATATATTTTTGTAATTTTCATATAAATATGCCGCGTCCGGATGCAATCCTTTCAGTACTTGGCAAGCTCGCCGCCTGATGTCGGCAGAAGTGATTTCCGGGCGGGTTTCGCACCAGTTCATAACGTCCAGCGTTACGGTTTTGGCAATATCTTCAGCCTGTCCTTCGGGAATGCGAACGCTTAAACAGGTAGCAATAATTGAATTATGTATCTTATCCGGGCTGAATTCTTCGGCTGGCCGTTTGCCTCGCTTTATCACGTCGATTATCGGCGATTTTACCACAGGCTGCCTCCGTAGCTGGCAATGCCGATGACACGGTCAACGAACATAAAGCCAGCCAAGATTAACAAGCTGCCGCCGCTGGAAAATTGTAAGAATCTTTTATGAGATTCACGCCATTGCTGCAGGCTGGCGATGTTGCGACCAGCGCCGACCAGCGCCATCATAACCGCTAACGGTAAAATCGACACCGTGACATATAGTCCAACTCCGGCAATTTGCATCATAAAATCAGGCAGGGTGATAATTGCCAAGCTGGCAGCGATAACCGGCCCGATAATAAAAATAGTTTCTGCGGCTACGCTAGCCATGCCAAGTGCAAAACTCTCTGCGCTGTTTTTTGTCTTTTTCGTGCGTTTGGCTAAATAGTCGGCGAAACTTCTGGGTATCCACAGTGCTGTACCGCGTCCGCGCCGGTAATAGAATACCCAAATAGCAACTCCCAAGGCGATCATCAAGTCGCAGCAAATCGCTGCAATGTATTGCTCGGCGGAATCAATATGATTAATAAACAGGGCAAAATAATAAGAAACTGCGCTTAAAATCAGGCAAGTCAGTAACAGCACGCCGGCGGTAAATCCGCCCATTCGGCGCAGAACTCTTTTATAGGCAGTTTTTTTACCAATGGCATGACCGCTGAGCAGTGTTAGTACACTAATGCTGAGCTGAAAACTAGCGTGAATCAACGCCGCAAAGACGATGATGGCTAGAGACGATATCATTACAGGGGTCATGTTTGTATATAAATCCTTCCCTGTCAGTATAGCATAAGCAACATAAAAACGAAAGATTTTCATAAAAAGCTATTGCTTTTTTGTCAAATTTGTGATATCATGAAAATAGGTTAAATAAATTAACACAAAAAAGGAAAAAACCATGCGGATTAACGACAACGAATTAGCAGAATTTTTAGAAGCAACGAAAAAGAAGGAGCTGGAAACCTGGAATCAGGGGCGCAGCTCGCGGGAACTCAGCGGCTTCGTAGCGCGGCGGCTGGCTGCCTTGGACGGCGTTGAACTTGACAATTTTGACGGCGATTTGGAAGAGGTATTTTAGTAGGCAATTTAGTCAAAAGGGCGTTGCGATGGGGCGGGGACGCCTGGATCATTTCATACTGCGATTTCTTAAGTACATCCTTAGATGATCCTGTACTGCTGGTTTTGATGAATCGCCTTTGCTTAATCTCTGGGGGTCGAACGGATCAAATATCCGAACTACTCCTAGTACAATCTTGCCAAATCTTGTGTCGCTACCGCCATGTTCAAGGCTGTCTTGAATCTCATGATAAAGTTCGCATTTCTGTAAATACCTTTCATGATCTGATGGTTTTTTCCTGCCCAGCATAAGCTTATTCTATCATACTTATTATCTGAGGCATGAAAAAACCTCTGCCAATCAAATTGTTCACAGAGGTTTTTATAACTAGTCCTGGTAGCACCGGGTGGACCCGAACCACCGACCTCAGGCTTATGAGTCCTGCGCTCTAACCAGCTGAGCTACGGTGCCACGCCTCATGATTGTAGCAGATGTGCTTAATTTTGCCAAACCGCCGTTGGCGTGTTCTTCTGATTTTATGATTCCGCCGAGCGATAATGGCATTACAACGTAGATTTCGTTCGGCTCTGCGCGTAATTTGTGAGATAATGGTTATGTGAGATATGTCTTAGCGATCAGCGGCGGGGTTGATTCGGTAGTTCTACTGGATGTAATGTCGCGGACAGAAAAAGATATCGTGGTGGCGCATTTTGACCATGGTATTCGCCAAGATTCGGCTGCCGATGCGCGGTTTGTTGAGGCTTTGGCGGCAAAATACCGGGCGCAGTATATCGGTCAGCGGGAAGAATTGGGTGTTGATGCTAGCGAGGAGCAAGCCCGCGAACGGCGATATGCGTTTTTGAACGATATTGCTGCGGATTTTGGCGGTACTGTGGCGACGGCGCATCATCAGGATGATATTGTCGAGACAGTGGCGCTAAATCTTCGGCGCGGCGCGCGCTGGCGCGGCTTGGCGGGTATGAGCGATTCGCGGATTCTGCGTCCGCTGAGCAGTTGGACGAAACAGCAGATTTATGAATATGCTGCTAAGCACAGATTAGAATGGTGCGAGGACGAGACTAACAGCAGCGAGAAATACACGCGCAACATTTTACGCCGGCGCATACACCAGCAGATAAGTCCGGAGGTTCGGTCTGAAATATATGAGTTATGGCGGGCGCAGCGGAAATTGCGACGCACCCTTGAAGCTGAACTAAAAAGATTCGATAAACAAGTTCTGAGCCGGCATTTTTTGATACAAATCGAGGAAAATGTGGCGTTGGAATTATTATATTATTACGTCTTGCGGCATGCCGGCGCGTCGCTGCTGACTGCTCAGCTGGAGCGAATGCTTGTCGCTATAAAAACCGGCCATCCCGGGACAGTATGGCAGCTTGGTTCTGGCGCGGTGATGAAATTGACGGCAAGAGATGTTATAATAGACGAAGTTGATTAGTATAGGCGAAAGGATTATGCGAGAATGGCTGTTAAGATGCCGAAAAAAAATGGTAAGAACGGAATAAAGCAGGTTGCGCGATTTGGGTTGTTTTGGGCGATTATAATTTTCGTGGCGCTGATTTTTTATGCAGTTTTATTCCCTGCTGCTAATTTGAAAGAGGCGGCGCTGTCTGACGTGGTACGGCGGGCAAACGAGGGTAAAATTGCTAAGCTGGAAATTCAGGGCAACGACATAAAAGTAACCGCCAAAGATCAAAACAAACCGACTGAGCGTTCGGTTAAGGAGTCGGGTAGTATTTACGAGCAGGGCCTTAATAAGAATGCTAAGGTTGAGGTAAAGGTGATTCCGCCGTCAACTACTGGCGAAACGATGTGGAATTTGGCGGTGATGGTGGTGCCTGTGTTGATTATTGTAGTGTTCTTCATGTTTATGATGCGCCAGGCCCAAGGGCAGAATAATCAAGCGATGGGCTTTGGCAAGTCAAAGGCGCGGCTGTACGGCGAGGACAAAGAGAAAATTGTGTTTGAGGATATTGCCGGCAATGATAACGCCAAGCAGGATTTACAAGAGGTTGTCGATTTCTTAAAGCACCCGAAGAAATACAAGGAGCTTGGTGCCAAGATTCCAAAGGGCGTATTGCTAGTCGGTAATCCGGGTACTGGTAAAACCATGCTGGCGCGAGCGGTAGCTGGCGAGGCGGGCGTGCCATTCTTCTCGATTTCTGGATCAGAGTTTGTGGAGATGTTCGTCGGTGTTGGTGCTAGCCGGGTACGCGACCTTTTCTCAAAGGCTAAGAAAAATGCGCCGTGTATCGTCTTTATCGATGAGATTGACGCAGTAGGCCGCAAGCGCGGCTCGGGTATGGGCGGCGGCCATGATGAGCGCGAGCAAACCCTGAACCAGATTTTGGTGGAGATGGACGGCTTTGATGGCGACACTAATGTGATTGTGCTGGCGGCGACTAACCGGGCGGACGTGCTGGATCCTGCGTTGCTGCGCCCGGGGCGATTTGACCGGCGAGTGACGATTACCCTGCCGGAGCGCAAAGACCGCGAGGCAATTCTGAAAGTTCATTTCAAGAAAAAGCCAACTGACGAGACGGTTGACCTGGATAAATTGGCGGCCAAGACAGCCGGCTCATCGGGAGCAGATCTCGCTAATATGGCTAATGAAGCAGCAATTATCGCGGCGCGCCGCAACAAAAAGAAGATTACCAACGATGAATTGACCGAGGCATTTGAGCGGGTGGCCATCGGCCCAGAGCGCAAGGCCAAGGTGATGAACGACCATGAGAAAGAGCTGACGGCGTATCACGAGGCGGGCCACGCCATCGTCGGCCATGTCTTGCCAGATTCTGATCCAGTTCACAAGGTGACGATCATTCCGCGCGGCGGTACCGGCGGCGTCACGTGGTTCTTGCCGCCAGAGGATAAGAGCTACACCAATGTCTATGAGTTCAAGGATATCTTGGCGCGGGCGATGGGTGGCCGAATCGCTGAGCAGATTATTTACGGCGATGATGGCATTACGACTGGCGCTGGCTCAGACTTGCGTAAAGCCACCGAGATTGCCCGGGAAATGGTGATTGAGCAGGGTATGGGCAAGAGCTTGCGCGACCAAGTGTTCCATGAAGACAACGGCGGGCTGATGTTTGATAAGATGACCCGCGAGCGGCCGTACTCGGATGAGACTGCTAAATTGATCGATCAGGAAGTGTCGCAATTGATTAACGAGGCCAAACAACGAGCGATGCTGGTGCTCAAGGCCAACCGCACATTCCTTGATAAATTAGCCGAGGCGCTGCTCAAAGACGAGACATTAGAAGAAACAGCGGTGGATGAGATTCTTAAAGGAACGAAACTGCCAAAGGAAGCAAAATTACACGCGTAAATTGTTATGGGACGCGTCCGGAGAACTGTCGATAAGATAAATCAGCGACTGACAGTCAAGTTAGCTGCAACCATTTTAGCTGGCTCAACGCTACTGTCAAGCTTGCTGGGATTTTTCCGCGACCGGTTGTTGAACGCGGCGTATATGCCGAGTCCTGAGGCGGGATTGGCTGGCTATCCAGTCGGCTTGGATGCCTACACGGCGGCGTTTATGGTGCCGGATTTCATGTTTGCCGTGCTGGTGTCCGGCGCATTAAGCGTGACATTTATTCCAGTCTTTAACGAGCGCTGGATGAAGGGTAATAAACAGTCAGCGTGGCAAATTAGCTCCAGCATGATTAATTTTATGGCGCTGGTGACGCTGGCGGCGAGCATATTGATTATCATTTTTGCTGATCCGCTGATGAAATACCTAATTGCGCCGGGTCTGAGCGAATCAGGCCACGCCTTGGCGGTCAGTATGATGCGGGTAATTGCGGTTAATCCATTTATTTTTGCCATTGCTTCGGTAATTGCCAGTATTCAGCAGGCGGTCGGGCGGTTCATGTTCTGTGCCTTGGCGCCAATGATTTACAATATCGGCATTATCATTGGTACAGTGTGGTTTACTAACGGTATCAATCTGTTCGGCTGGCAGATCTTTGACGGCGGTATTATGGGTGTGGCACTGGGCGTAGTTCTGGGATCGTTTCTGCAGTTGATCGTGAGTGCTGTTGGTTTGGTTGGTTTAGGCTTTGATTATAATTTTAAGTTATATTGTCGGAACAGAGGTTTTCGGAAAGTATTGTCACTATTACCAGCGCGGTCGGTTGATCAAGGAATGGATTACGTAGTAAGCCTGGTGGAGGTCAACTTGGCGTCGCGGTTGGCGGACGGTACGATTCGCGCTTATCAGCAGGCGCTGACATTGCACTTAATGCCGATTAATCTTATCGGCGTGGCTATTTCTAATGCCGCCTTTCCGCAGCTAACCGAGCGGCTAGGCGAAGGAAGACTTGATCTGTTCCAGAAGGATCTGCGGTCGCTACTGAGGATTATTTTTTGGATGGCGCTGCCGACGTCGGTTGTGATATTTTTCACGCGCGGCTATATTGTCCACTTTATTCGCAATACTGGCGATCAACTGATGGCGGGGATATTAGGCTGCTTGGTGGTGGCGATTCTGTTTCGGACGATTTATCACATGGCGGCGCGGGCATTTTATGCGCGGCAGGATACTAAAACGCCGTTGTATATTTCTGTGTTCTCTATTTCTTTGAATATTGCTTTGGCGATTATTTTAACGATGAACCTTAATATGGGTGCGTACGGCTTGGCGTGGGCGCAGTCGACAGTAGCGGTGTTTGAAGTGGTGATACTTTTATTAGTGATGAGCAAGCAGATGCCGAGGATGTTTAATCGGGCGTTTGTCACAGCTATCGGCAAGATGATTGCCGCCAGTGCGGTAGCTGGAGTAGTATGCTATATCGGCGTTTCCGTGATGCCGTTCCGCGATACTGACAGCAGTTTTTTCAGTGCTTTTCCTAAATTTACTATTATTTCGATTGTTAGCTTCGGCGTTTATCTGCTGATGTCGAAATTGTTGCGTCTGCCGGAAGTTGATCCGATCTTAAAGAAGGGCAAGAAGCTGCTGTTTGGGCGGCTGGATGGCGTGTGGCGATGAATAATATTCGCAATTTTTGCATCATCGCTCACATCGACCACGGTAAATCGACGTTGGCCGACAGGATGATGGAGATGACGGGGACGGTGGAGAAGCGCGAGATGAAGTCGCAGCTGCTCGATTCGATGGATTTGGAGCGTGAGAAGGGGATCACTATTAAGTTGGCGCCGGTGCGGATGAAATATGAATATCAGGAGGTGAAGGTGAGCGGCACATCATCGCTCCCATCGTCGAAGACTCTTGCAGAGTCTTCACGTCGGTCGCTAGACGCGGGTCCTGTCAGTCGATTCGCCCCTTCTTCTGAAAAATCAGAGATTTCTTCAGAAGCGGGCGCTAACCCATCGACTGCCACCCGCTTAGCACAGTCTGATTCTCGGGCTTGTGCAGATGTTGGCGTGAATGGGCTGGTTCAGTCAACTGTCTACGACCTCAATCTCATCGACACGCCCGGTCACGTCGATTTTAGCTACGAAGTCAGCCGCTCGTTGCAGGCTTGCGAGGGTGCAGTGTTGGTGGTTGATGCCAGTCAGGGCATTCAGGCGCAGACGCTGGCGAATGTGTACTTGGCGATGGAGCAAGATCTCACAATTATCCCGGTGCTCAACAAGGTTGATTTGCCGGCTGCCGATGTGCCGCGCGTGTCCAAGCAGGTGATCAATCTGCTCGGCTGTGATGAAAGCGAAATTATTCATATTTCTGCCAAAACTGGGCAGAATGTCAATCAAGTTTTGGAGGCGATTGTTGAGCGAATTCCAGCACCAAAAGGCCAGCCGCACGACCCGACGCGGGCGCTGATTTTCGATAGCTATTATGATGATTATCGCGGGGTAATTTTATACGTCAGGGTGGTTGATGGCCAGATCAAAAAGGGTGAAGCGATTCACATGATGGCAACTGATGCGAATGGTTTGGCGCTAGAAGTCGGTCACCTCAGTCCCGGTATGATCCCCGACCCGTCGCTGGACACCGGCGAAATCGGTTACATCGTCACCAACCTCAAAACCACCCGTGAAGCGCGGGTGGGTGATACGGTGACGTTGAAAAAATATTTTGCGAAAGATTAATAATGACAAGGAGTGTAGCTAAGCAATGACGCTATTCATACCCCAGATAGCACAGCCTGCCGACTTGACATTGTCGGTTAGAGTTCTGCAATTAAAGGGAATTTTGCATGCGTACAAGTAGTGTTGAACTACCGTCAGCAGATGAGATCCGTGCGATAATAAGCGAAGAGTCGCCTCGGCTAGCAGCTCACCGTGACTATCTTTCTACACGGTCATGGTTATTTGCGGAACTTAGTCATGTAGCGGCGCAAGCAGGTATAGATGCGGCTGTTTTTGAGCAATATCAGGCATGGGATTTTGATAAAGTTGTCGATGCGCTACACATTTTTGTGTCGGAATATTCGGCTTATTTGGCTCAACATGTCGACAATATTAAGGCAGAGCAACTCTATGAGCCGCTTAAAACAGGAAATACTCCCAAGCAATCCGACGTTATCTTTGTGTTCGGTTCGGCAAAGAATATGCGGATTGCAAAAGCGGTGGAGTTGTATCATTCCGGTGTCGCTTCCAAAATAATGGTCACCGGTGCGGCACCGCGTTGGGCGGCTTCTCAGGGTGAAAATAATATAACCGAAGCGCAGCGTATGGCAGA
>ERZ772764.1578-NODE-1578-length-14212-cov-3.354736_pt1 | contig 14212 bp, 14 predicted proteins | sample MGYA00512163_ERZ772764 | MGnify/ENA primary metagenome ERZ772764 (study PRJEB29015, sample SAMEA2737903) | human oral metagenome | biome: human oral; feature: human-associated habitat; material: dental | place: China | collected 2094 ... | reverse complement strand
TCTGGCTGAAAACTTTTCAAAATTATTAAAATTCTCCTTATTTCCAGCATTTAAAGCAAAACTAAATAAAAGCCCCGTTAATATTATAAATTTTGATAATATGTTTTTTCTCATAAAAACCTCCTAAATAGAAATTTATTTTATACTAAACCCTGTTTAAAAATAGAAGCCATATTTCATTATTTGCTAATAAGGAATTATGCAACTAGTTTTCTATTTAAATGGAAAATAACATAAATTCATTATTTAAAGAAAATAAATTAAGTAAAAATATAATTAGAAGCAGAAAAAAAGGAGCTAATTCAAAACTCAATTTGAAAAAACTCCTAAAAAATTTTCAATTATTTTTGATTTGCAATTATAGCAATTTCAACTCTTCTGTTTTGAGCTCTTCCTGCTTCTGTTGCATTGCTTGCAATTGGCTGTTTGCTTCCGTAACCACGTGAAGTTATTCTTGAAGTTGAAATTCCTTGTGATTCAAGGTAAGATGCTACTGAACTTGCACGATTTACAGAAAGTGGATTGTTGATTGCATCAGTTCCTGTCGTATCTGTATGTCCCGAAACTACAATTGTTGAATCAGGATAAGTATTTAATACAGTTGCTACCGAATCCAATGTCTTTCTAAATTGTGGTTTAACCACATAGCTGTTTGTATCAAAAGTAATGTTTTCAGGTGCTGTTAATTTAATTTCACCTTCACCAGTTCTTTTTACATCTACACCAGTTCCTTGTAATTTATCTTTTAACTCTTTTTCCTGTCTATCAAAAATGTTTCCAATAGCCGCACCAACTGCAGCTCCTCCAGCTGTACCAATCAATGTACCTTTTGTATCTTTCCCAATAACTTGCCCAATAGCAGCTCCCGCAGCCGCACCAATTCCAGCACCAATTCCAGTTTTACTAATTTTCTTAGTTCCATCAGCAGCAGTAGTACAAGAAACCAATGCCAATGCTGATAACATAGTAATTGCCAATACTTTTTTCATTTTGACTCCTCCTTAAAATTTACTCTTTTTAACTTTTAGTTGGATTATACAATATTTTTATATTATTTTAATTTTTTTTGGCTTTGAAAATGTTGTGTTTTAGGAAAATAAATATTTTTTTATAAAAAACAGAGGTTGAGAAACTTCCTCTGTTAAAAAATAGAATTTTTTTTATTAACATTCTTCAGCATTAGTTTGATAAATATTTAAAATTCTCTTATCATAATCTATATCAACACAGTATTTTCTGTTACCAGGATAGTCTTCTCTCATACCTAATTTGACATTTCCTCCATTATAGGATCTTACTTCTCTATCAACTCTAATATTGGTATATTTGACTCCGTTAATACGACATAATGTAGTTGAGATTGTTAAAAATGGACGATCATAAAATTTATTCAAAATTTTTCCTCGACCTTCACAATATCCTGTTGAAATTTCTTCAGCTGCATTTACTACACTAAATGAGCAAAGAAATATTGATAATAAAAATAAGATTTTTTTCATTTTGAATCTTCCTCTCTAAATAATTTATTAATTTTCTTACATTTTTATTATACTATAAAATTTTTATAAAGTCATATACAATATATATATATTATCAATATATTCTATAAATGATTAAAATTAGAAGCAATAAAAAAAGCGAACATTTCCATGTCGCTTCATAAGTTTTTCTATTTGATAAAACTAAATTATCCTAGTCTTCCTCATCATATTCATAATAGTAATAATAATCTCCATCATCATCGTTGTCATCTTCATCGTAATAGTCATTATCTTCATCATAGTAATAATAGTCATCATCTTCCTCATCATAACTGCTATAGTAAATATTAGCATAATTATTGTTACTGTCATAAATATTTTGAGAACTGATTCCTTTTATTTCATCTGCAATTTTATTATTATATTTTGCCTCTCTAGCATTTGTATTTATTGATATTAATGCTAATATTCCTAGTATAAAAATTTTATTTTTCATTTTGTTGCTTTTCCCTTCTGAAAAAGATTATTAATCCATATTGTCATACATTCTTGCAAATTCAAATAATCTATCTTTTGTAATTTCTTGATAAGTCATTATTTCCACATTTCCAGCTGCTCTTCCGCCCATCATAGAATTTCCATCTTCATCATTGTTTGAATTTTCTACTTTTCTTTTTCTTATTTTTAGCCATTGTCTTTGTTCATTTCTAAGTTTTATTTTTCTTTCTTCTGGTAATCTTTCCATAATTAAATTGTAAACTTTAGTAAGCTCATCATCTAATTTTTCGTTAAGAACTTCATTTGCTTGAGTTTCTTCAACACTCCATCCATTTTCATCGCTTATTTTATCTCTTTTGGCTTCGTAGTTTGAAATTCTGTTTTCTAATTTTCCTTCATAATTTAAAATTTTTTTAGGTTTTGAAGGTATTTCTGCCTTTTTTTCTTTTTTTATTTCATTTGTCTTGATACTTACCAAGTTTTGCTGCTCTTGCTGCCTTTTAGCCAATTCAGCATTTTGCTTTTCTAAATTTGCAATTTTCTTTTCCAATTCAGTATTTTTATTTTTACAGGCGACACTTCCAAATAATAGTAAAATAACACCTAGTTTAATAATTAGTTTTTTTATTCTCATAATTTTCTCCTTTTATAATAAATTTAGAAAACTTTGAATTATATTGAATTTTTTTTTTAAAATAATTCTTTGCATATTTCGTTATAAGTATACTATAACTTTTTTGAAAGTCAATAATCAATATTATAAAATCCAAAAATGCTTTAAAGATAAAATTTAAAAAATTAATTTGATTTTTGAGGAAATTGAATATATAATAAAAGCGGATAAATAATTGTAAAAGCAAAAATTAATAGAAATAAGAGTTTATACTAAAACTGCTTAGACTTAGAATTTAATAAAATAAATATCCTGAAATAAGGGATTTTAACTCCTTGTATAGTTAAAAGATTTAGGTTATTGAAAATATCTATTAAAAAAATTAGGAATTTTTGGCAAAATTGGAAAATGAAAAATTAATTGGATTTTACATGCTTTTACAAATGGCTAAAGAAGAATAAAGTTAGAGAAGAATAGGATTTGGGAGAATTTATGAAAATATATGCTGCTCCGATGGCGGGCGTTACTGATTATTCTTTTAGGAAAATACTTGAAAAGTTTGAGCCTGATTTTTTGTTTACTGAAATGGTAAATGCTAATTTATTGAATCGTGAAGATGAAATTACTGTACATGAGCTTTTGAAATGTGATGATAAGGAAAAAACAGGGACTCAAATTTTTGGTGGGGATAAAAATGAGCTGGTTTCTGGAATTTTGAAATTGAAGGATTTTGGATTTAGAAAAATTAATATAAATATGGGGTGTCCGCAGCCTAAGATTATAAAAAATGGGGCAGGATCGGCACTTTTAGAGAATTTTGAAGTGGTTGATAAGGTGCTTTTGGAAACTAAGGGCATCGAGGCTGATATTTCTTTAAAAATTCGTGTTGGATATAAGGATTTTCAAAATCCTGAGATTTTTTTGGAACTGGCAAATAAATATGATCTTGATTTTATCTGTGTTCACGGGCGGACTCAAGAACAGATGTATTCTGGAACTGCAAATTGGGAAATTGTTGAAAGATTAAGCAAGATGCCAAGAAATATAGAATTTTTTGGAAATGGGGATTTATTTGAGCCTATTGAAATAAAGCAGAAAATATCTTCATGCAATCTTGATGGCATAATACTTTCACGTGGAATAATTGGAAATCCTTGGCTTATTTCACAAACAAGGGAGTTTTTAAAATTTGGAAAAATAAATACGATTCAAACTTTTGATGGAACAAAATTGCTTATTTTAGAACATTTGGAAAATATTTGGGAAAATAAAGGAGAAATAAAAGCCGCGCTTGAAATAAATAAGTTTTTGCGACCATATTTTAAAAGATTTTGGGAGAAAAATTTGAATAAAAATAGTAAAATTGTTACGGTTGAGGATTTTTATGATGAAAATTTGAAAGGCCAAATTGATAAAATTATTTTGGAAAAAGAGATTTTAGAAAAAATAAAAATGATAAGACAGCTGTAATTTTAAAAATACTGGATTAATTGTGTTCAATAATTACACAAACTTAGAATTTAATAAGATAAATATTTTGAAGTAAGGAATCTAGACTCCTTAAAGATAAAAAAATTTAGATTATTGAACATATCTTTTGAATTTTATCGACTTTTACAAATATGCTTAAATCTGTTCAAATTAGCTATTAAGAATCATATAATTAGGGTTTTAGTAAACATAGCCACAACTTTTGAGTTCAATTTTAAATCAGTTTTGCTATAATTAAAAATAACTGGAGAAAGGGATAAAAATGACAAGAAATAATGAAAAAATTTCGTTACTGATAGAAAAATTGAAATCTATAAATGAGAATATTTTTTTTGATTTGTTAGTCGATAATTTTAATAATGAGCTGTTGGAAAAGAAATTTGGTAAACCGTTTAATAAGAATTCAATTTTTTTTGAGAGAGAAATTGATATTATTGGGAAAATTGATGAGTCAAATAAAGATTTTTTGAGAAAAATTATAGAAACAAATAATTCGTATGTCGAAAAGAAATGTTTGAATTTTGTGAAAGAAGACTATTTGAGGGAATTTCAGAGGGATAAAATTTTAAGGGTAAACGGAAGAGGATTGAATCCAGAGCAAATGATAATGTATGTTTTAAGTACGAATAAACTGGTTGAATTTTTGGATTTTTTCAAGGAAGAATATTTTAAATATATTGAGAAATTGGAAGAGAATAAGCAAGGAATATTAGGGAAAGAGACATTTTTGAAAGAAGCTGTGGAAGAACTGGAAAATGAGGATTTTGAGAAGGAATTTCAAGATAATATAAGTGCAAAATATAAAAATGTTAAAAAGAGAAATTTGGAAAAATTATCTCAAAAATATGGTTTGCAATTTGATGAAGAAGGTAGAAAATTTAATGTTTCAGCAGAATTTATCAGCTTTTTTGATGAAAAAATGAAGGAATATTTTTTGATGAGAAAAAATTTTAAGAGAGGATTTGAGTTTTTTAATATAAATTCGTATAAAGTTAGTGAAAAAGAAAGGGACTTAGAAGAGATAATTACTGATATTGAGGGAATTGAGCAAGAAAATAAATTTTTAAATTCTCTTTGTGATAAACTTGAAGAAGAAAACAAAAAGTTGAAGGAAGATTTGAGAAAACACAGGAATAAAGAGGCTGAAAAGACTATTGAAAAACAGAAAAAAGAAATTGAAAAACTGAATATTCGGATAAAAAGTCTTGAAAAGGAAATTGAAAATATGGAACAGGATGAGAATATTGAAGTAGTTGAAAATGTAAATATAAAAGAGTTGTCAGAAGAAAAGACGATAGACTTGACGAATCAAAATGTAAAAGTAGTTGGTGGAAGATGGAGTCAAAAAGCTATTGAAAAAGCTGAAAAATATGCGAAGGAAAAAGGATTTAAGATAGAATTTATTCATGCTACAGCCGTTTTTAGAAACTCAGATAAATTAAAAAATTCAGATATCGTAATTTTTGATACATCTTACAACTCTCATTCAGCATATTACAAGCTAAAAAGCTGTGGATTGAAAATATACAGAATTTCAACTTCAAATTTAGATAGAATTAAAAATCTTTCTAAATAATTTTTTATAATTTTATTGTTTTACAGGAAAATAGTGCTATATTTATTGGAATTTTTAAATTTTTACAAATACTTGTTCGATAATCATAGAAATTTAGAATTTAATAAAATAAATATCTTAAAGCAAGGGGTCTTGAATCCTTGTAAAGATAAAAAAGTCTTAGGTTATTGAAAATATCTAATGACTAAAAAAAATGAAGAAAAGGAGAAAATAAAATGATTTTTACAAATATAAATGACAAATTGCAAAACAGCAGCCTGACAAAGGATATTCAATTTTGTATTGATTATGCTGGAAAAAATAGGGAGAAGATCTTGTCGCTGGAAAATGGAAGCTATGATGTTGATTATAATGGAATTAAGATGAATGTAGGGAAATATTTTACAAAGAAGGAAAATGATAAATTTTGGGAAAGCCATAAAAGATATTTGGATGTTCAAATTATGATTGATGGAAGTGAAAGGGTTGCATTTAACGATATTCGTAATATGAAGGAAAAAAGTTTTGACCCTGAAAGAGATTTGGTTATTTTAGAAGGGAATAAATTGTTTGATATTGTTATTGAAAATGGAGATGTGCTTGTGTTTTTTCCAAATGATGTGCATAAACCTGAACTTGATATTCTGGATTCTGAAAATGAAGAAGAATGTGAAAATAAAAAGAAAATTGTTACAAAAGTTGTCTTTAAAATTGAAATATAATTTTAGAAAATTATAAAAGTAAAAGATATAAAGACTATCTATAATCACAAGAGGTCAAAATCCCTTGTTAGAGAGTAGATTAAGATTAAGAAATTGAACTATTAAAAATTATATAAACTTAAGGTTTGGGTTAAATAGTCATAATTTTTGAGTTCGATTTTAATTTAATAAGGAGTGTGAAGATGAATTTTCCAGAACCATTAAAACGAGGAGATAAAGTATTTTTAGTCTGTACTTCTTCGCCTATTCTAGGAGAAGATATTGAGAAATGTAAGGAAGTTGTAAAAAAGTTGGGATTTGAGCCTGTGCTGGGGGAGAGTCTTTTTGAGAATATTGGCGGATATATGGCGGGAATGCCTGAAATTAGAGTAAAGGATTTGCACAGGGCTTTTTCTGACAATGAAGTTAAGGGGATTTTTTGTGTGAAGGGGGGATTTAGTGCTTCACAGTTTTTGGATAAGTTGGATTATGAATTGATAAGGAATAATCCGAAGGTTTTTGTGGGATATAGTGATGTCACTAATTTGAACATTGTTTTTAATCAAAAGTGTAATTTGGGAACTTTTCATGGTCCAATGGTAAAATCGAATATGTTTGATGATTTTAATGATTTTACAAAAAAATCTTTTTTGGATGTATTGGATAAGAAAAAAGGTGAAAGATGGAAATTTAAAAATCCGATGGATGAGGAAAGTGGAATGGAAAAGAAAACTTTACTCTTAAATAAGAAAGATTTTGAAAATAAAAAAATAAGCGGTGAAATAGTTGGAGGGAATTTATCAATAATTGTTACAACTTTGGGAACTGATTATGAAATTGATACAAAGGGGAAAATACTTTTTATTGAGGAAATTGAGGAGGAAATAAGCAGAATTGATAGAATGATGACTCATTTGAAATATGCTGGGAAATTTGAGGATTGTAATGGAGTTTTATTTGGAAATTTTGCAGGATGTGAGAATACTTATGGGGAAAATTATGAGCTGATGGATCTTTTGAAGAATTTTTTTAAAGGTTACGAAAAACCTGTAATTTATGGGCTTGAAAGTGGACATGAAAAGCCAGACTTGGTAACAATACCGCTTGGAGCGAAATGTATTGTGGAAATTACAGAAGATAAAAATGAAATTTATTTTGAAAAATAATATTTTTAAATGAATAATTGCTATTGTGAAGTATAGCAATTATTTTTTTGTTTTAATTTTATTTTTATGATATAATTCTTTATGTTTGTTAAAGAAAAAATAAATAAGATATCAAATATATCTGGTGTAATACTAAATCTCATTTCAAAATGAAAATTCTGTTTTACTTACTGGGAACAAAATAAGTCATAACAGATATACTGTTTAAATGTAGTATAATATAAAATAAGAATTAAATAAAGTTATAATTTTGTTAAAAAAAATGATATTCTAGGAAATAAATGTTATAATTCGTTTTAGTATTATTCCCTGTTTAAATGTAGATTTACTTTAAATTACAAATAATTGCAAAAAATTTAAATAGAAGGATTTACAGAAAGGAGACTAAATGATTAAAAGGTTTTTTAGTTTTAAAAGTAAAAAAGTAATGGTTTTTCCAATGATGATGGTATTTGGAGCAACTAGTTATGGGACTAATGTGGATGATTTAATTTCTCAGTATGAAAAAAATTCTTATACAACTAAAATTAATGAGAAAAATATGAAAAAGTTTGATATAAAGGATAAGGTGCTAAAAAATGGTGATTGGAATGAGGTTACTGTAAATTCAGATAATAATTATACATTACATGGTGAAGCGAATGGACTTACTATGGAAAATAATGTAAAATATGGAGTTTTTTATTATCGAAATGGATATAATTTTAGAAGTAAAGAAGTTACACAAAATAAAATTGGAGTTTCAAAAACTTTGAATGATTATTTTGGATATAGCGATAATAATTATAATAAAAAAACAAATCAAATTTCACGAAATATACAGAAAATTACTAATGAAACTACTAAAAATTCAGAAATTAGGGATTTAATTGACTTGTATAAGAATTATAAGAATAAGGAAAAGGAAATTGAGCAGGAAGCACTTACGATGGAAGATACGAAAAAGGATTATGTAATTCAGGAAAAAAAATACGAGGTTGGAACGGCATCAAAATACGACTATGAATTGGCAAAAAATGAATATGAAAATTCTCAATTAAAATATGAGAATCTTGGACGGGAATTACAGATTTTGAGAGAGCAGTTTACGATTTATAATATAAAATTACCTGAAAAGGGAAAACTTGATGATTTGAAGAAGGTTGAGCTGAAAAAGGATGATTTTTATGGACTTAGGTTATCGGAGGCTGAAACGATTGAATTGAATACACAGTTAAATGCAGAACAGTTAAAAAAAGAAATAATAGATTATAAATATCCCAAATTGACAGGTGATATTGGTTATTCATTAAAAAATCATTCGGTTGTTGCGGGACTTTCTGTTTCAAAGTCTTTCAAGAGATATAATGATACGGTAGAGGATTTAAAAAATGAAGCAGATAAGTTAAAATTACAATATGAGCAGAAAAAAAACGAATTAATATCAAATGTTGGACAGCAGATGATAACCTATACGACTTATCAGACAAATGAATTGACAGCTGAAAATACGATGAATATAAAAAAAAGGGAATATGAAATTTATGCAAAAAAATATGAACTAGGGGTTGACACATATTCAAATTATGTGGAAAAACGAAATAATTATAAAAAGGCTGTAATGGATTATGAAACTGCCAAAAATGAATTGGCGGCATTTACCAAAAAAATAAAATATTATAAATAATATTATATCTAAATTTTATAAAAAAATTAAAAATTATATTTTAGTTATTTAACGACAAGGAGTTTGGAGACTTTATGAAGAAGAATTTATAATAAGTTTACTTTTAAATAAAGAATAGCATAAAAAGAGAAAAAATAAAAAGAGGTGATTTTGTGAAGAAAAATTATATTTTAAAAGATAAAAAAAATATTGCAAAAATATTTTCAATTTTTGTTGTTTTATTATTTTGTCTAATCAGCTGTGGAAAAAAGGAAGAAGGAATAGAATATGAAGTAACAAAAGTTGGTATGGGAGATATTTCATTATCAGTTTCAAAGACAGGGCAAGTTGTATCGGATAATGTAGTGTCAGTTTATACGAGTTCCAGCCAAAGAGTAAAAGATGTATTTTTTAAAACGGGTGATAATGTAAAAAAGGGAGATGTAGTTGTTACATTTTATCCAGCTGATAAAAATGAAACTTTAAGAAAAATACAGATGAAAAATTTGGAAATTCAAAAATATGAAAGAAATTTAGCTAGTGCTCAAAGTTCCCTTAGAAGAAAAAAAGAAACTAAAAGTTTGGAAATTCAGCAAAAGTCACGAGATTTGCATAACGCTGAAGAGCTTTACAAAGTTGGAGGGGAAACTAGGGTTAATGTGGATGATGCAAGAAAAGCATTAAGAACTTCTAAGCTAGAATCAGACACCGTTGATAGCGAAGAAAGAACTAACATAGAAGACGCAAGAACAGCACTAAAAACTGCAAAATTAGAATTGGCAACATTACAGGAGGATATGACGCTTATAAAAAATGAAATAACAAGTCCAGTAGATGGAGTTATTACAGAAATGACTGCTGATGAAAACTATAAAGTAAATACAGAATCAACTTTATTTAAAGTATCAGATTCTAAAAATATGAAAGTTGAAGTGAGTCTTTCTGACACGCAGGTAAAGAATATAGAAGTAGGGCAAAGAGTGGAAATCACATCGGATGCACTGCCTAAGGGAGAAAAAGTGGAAGGATATGTGTCACAAATTGCGGGAGTGGCAAAGAAAAGTGAGAATTTAGATGAAAGTGACACGACTGTTACTATAAAAATGAATGATACTAAAAATTTAAGACCAGGAACTACAATAAGTGCCACAATTTTTTATGAAGAGAAAAGAAATGTTGTAAAAGTTCCATATAGTGCAGTAATGAATGAAAATGGAAAATACTTCGTATTTACAGTTGGGAAAGATAAAAAAATTACAAAAAAAGAAGTAAAAGTAGGAGTTAGTGATGAAAGCAACTATGAAATAACTTCAGGTTTAAACATGGGAGAAAGTATAATTTCTGTTGTTGATGAAACACTGAAGGATGGTCAAAAGATAAAAATTGCAGATCCTAAAAAGCCTAAAAAAGATAATAAAAAAATAATAAAATCACAAGATGTAGAGAGTGTACCAGCAGGCGAGGCAGCACCAGGAGGTCCTGGGCCTATGTAAAATTGTGTGAAAAATTTAAAATTTGATAAAGGAATTATAAATTTATGATAGATGTAAAAAATATTGTGAAAACGTATAAAAATGGGAATTTGGAATTAACTGTATTAAAGGGGCTTAATCTATCAGTTAAAAAAGGAGAACTTGTTGCATTTATGGGTCCAAGTGGAAGTGGAAAATCCACTCTTATGAACATTTTGGGGTGTCTTGACAGCCTGACTTCAGGAACATATATTTTAGATGGTCAAGATGTTTCCAGAATAAAGGGCGATGCACTGGCAAAAGTGAGAAACGAAAAAATTGGGTTTGTATTTCAGACTTTTAATTTGCTTCCTAAAATGAATGCTGTTGAAAATGTTGCACTTCCAGCACTTTATGCAGGAGTGAAAAAGTCTGAAAGAACAAAAAGAGCAATAGAAGCACTTGAGAGTGTGGGACTTGGGGATAGAATCCACCATAAGCCGAATGAGATGTCTGGAGGACAAAGGCAAAGAGTTGCAATTGCAAGAGCCATCATTAATAATCCAAGTATACTTTTGGCAGATGAGCCAACTGGAAATTTAGATTCCAAATCAACTGAGGAAATTTTGGAAATCTTTAAAAAACTGAATGATAAAGGAACAACGATTGTAATGGTAACTCATGAAGAAGATGTGGCCGAGCATTGTAAAAGAATTATTAGATTAAAAGACGGCGTGATTGAAAAAGATGAAATTGTTGTAAATCGGAGAGGAGGCTAAATGGATTTTTTAGAGTCGTTAAAGTTGTCTTTGTCCAACTTGCTTAGCTATAAAGTGAGGTCATTTTTGACGATGTTAGGTATAATAATTGGGATTGGAGCAGTTATTATGATGTCATCGTTAGGAGCTGGAATGAAGCAAAATATAACAGGGGACTTGAATAAGCTGGGAGTGGGAAATTTCAATGTTTCAATTGACACTTCTCCTGGACAAACTTATAAAACTGAAGATTTGATGACGGAAAAAGATATTGAAAATATAAAAAAAATAGAAGAAGTTGAAGCAGTCAGTCCAACTTCCAGTGCCTTTGCTAGAATTGAAATCGAAGGAAATACAAAAATGTTTATGGGAACGGGAGTTACACAAGATTATTTTAAAATATCAAATTTTACTATAGTAAAAGGAAGAAAATTTTTACCAAGTGAGTATAAAAAAGATGGAAGGTTCATAATAATTGACAGTTCTACAGCAGAGCAGCTTTATCCAGATGAAAACCCGATAGGAAAAAAGGTAACTCTAAACTTTAAAAAGAACAGATATGAATTAGTCATTGTTGGAGTGTATAAAGATCCCTATTCAAGTCTAAATTTTGGAGGTGGAGGAGGTGCTCCATCAAGCGGACTTATACCAAATCAGTTTTTAGTATTTATTAACGGAGGAGAACAGAATAAATTTGAAGAATTGCAAGTAAAGGCAACTTCTGCAAATTCTTTAAATATTGCAATGGCGGAAGTTAAAGATTTAATGTCAAGAAGAGGAAGTTCTTCTGATAAGTATAATGTGAGATCAGAAAGTTCGGGATTAGATCAGTTTAATAATATTTTAAATATGGTAACTTTATTTATCAGTGGAGTCGCTGGAATTTCATTATTTGTAGGAGGAATTGGTGTAATGAATATTATGCTTGTTAGCGTTACGGAACGAATAAAGGAAGTTGGTTTAAGAAAAGCATTAGGAGCCAGAACGAAGGACATTCTTGTGCAATTTTTGATTGAAGCGGTAATTTTGACATTTTTTGGAGGTATAATCGGAGTTGCAATTGGGTATTCTTTGGCACTTTTAATTGGTATGTTTATTAAGACATCTCCAGTATTAAGTCCAGGTGTTGTATCTGTGTGTATATTTGTTTCAACAATGATAGGACTTGTATTTGGAGTTTATCCAGCTAAAAAGGCAGCAACATTAGAACCAATGGAGGCATTGAGGACTGATTAATACTTGATTGTAGTTTAAAATCTAAATAATTATTAAATAAAAATGGATTATTCTAAAAATTAATGGGATAATCTTTTTTTTTAAATTTTTGAAAAAAGTATGATATAATATATTTGAATTTTTTTAAATGTATTGATAATTTTACTTTTTTGATGTGTCAATGTTCTTTATTTAAAAAAATTATAAAAATTAAGAAAAGTAAAAATTGAAAAATATTATATTGATTTAATTTTGAAAAAAGTCAAATACAAAAATATAAAAGGAGATGATAAAAATGTCAAAAAATAAATATATTGATATGGATATAACAAATTTGCCAACGCCAGCGTTTATAGTAGATGAGAGATTGCTTAAAAGAAATCTTGAAATATTGAAAAGTGTAATTGACAGGACAGGATGTAAAATATTGCTTGCACAAAAGGGATTTTCAATGTTTTATTTTTATCCGCTAATTGGAAAATATTTGAATGGAACTACGGCAAGTTCGCTGTTTGAAGCAAGACTTGGGTATGAGGAAATGGAATTGAAAAATACGGAAAGAAAACTGGAAACTCATATTTTTAATCCATCTTACAGGGAAGATGAATTTGATGAAATTATGAAAATTACAAATCATATTGTGTTTAATTCCTTTAATCAATGGAGAAAATTTAAAGATAAAGTAAGGGAATTTGAAGAAAAAAATGGCAAGAAAATTAGTTGCGGGCTTAGATTGAATCCAGAATTTTCTGAAGTTGAAACAGAAATTTATAATCCTGCGGGAAGATTTTCCAGATTTGGAGTGACGCTTGAAAATTTTAGGGAAGATGAGCTTGAAGGATTGGATGGATTTCATTTTCATGCGCTTTGTGAGCAAAATTCAGATGCCTTGGAAAATGTGCTGAAGATTTTTGAAAAAAAATTCGGGAAATATTTGTATGATATGAAATGGCTGAATTTTGGGGGCGGACATCATATTACAAGGGCGGATTATGATGTTGAGAAACTTATAAAATGGATAAATTATATTAAAGAAAAATATGATGTTGAAGTTTATTTGGAGCCTGGTGAAGCAGTTGCGCTAAATACGGGATTCTTGGTTTCAGAAGTTTTGGATATTACAAAAAATGAGATGGATATTTTGTTGATGGATACTTCAGCTTCCTGCCATATGCCAGATGTAATTGAAATGCCGTATCGTCCATTTATTTTTGGTTCAGGAATACCAGGAGAAAAAAAATATACTTATAGATTGGGAGGGCCTACTTGTCTTGCTGCAGATATAATTGGTGACTATTCCTTTGATGAGCCGGTAAAAGTGGGAGATAAGCTGATTTTTACTGATATGGCACATTACAGTATGGTAAAGACAAATACTTTTAATGGGATAAATTTACCTGCGATTGCGGTTTATACTGAAAAAGGCGGAGTTGAAGTTATTAGAAGATTTACGTATGAGGATTTTAGAAATAGATTGTCGTAATTTTTAAGTTAGATAATTAAAATTAAATATAAAAAACATTAAATATAAGTACAATAGACAAAAGGCATAATAAATGATATAATTAAGTAAATTTTGATTAAAATATATAACTTAATTTAGAGGAATAAAAAATAATAATGAAAAATATGATTATA
>ERZ772764.1577-NODE-1577-length-14214-cov-13.256586_pt1 | contig 14214 bp, 9 predicted proteins | sample MGYA00512163_ERZ772764 | MGnify/ENA primary metagenome ERZ772764 (study PRJEB29015, sample SAMEA2737903) | human oral metagenome | biome: human oral; feature: human-associated habitat; material: dental | place: China | collected 2094 ... | reverse complement strand
AGGGCTTCCCCGCTGAGTTTGAGCAAAATACGTTTATATTTCATTTTCAATATAGTTTATTGGTTCTGTTTCAGATATAAGATTTTACAAAAGTAAGTAATTTTAATGAGAGTACCAAAAAAAAGTACTGGAACTTACAAAAACGCTCATTTTTTCCTCCCAATCTTCCCAGCCATCTCAATCCTCCCAGCCCTCCCGTTCGTCCCACCTATCCCACCTATCCCACCTATCCCACCTGTCTCACCTGTCCCACCTGTCCCACCTATCCCACCTGTTTCACCTGTCCCACCTGTCCCACTTGTCCCACCTGTCCCACCTGTCTCACTTGTCCCACCTGTCTCACTTGTCCCACTCGTCCCACCTGTCTCACTTGTCCCACCCGTCCCACTTGTCCCACCTGTCCCACTTGTCCCACCTGTCCCACCTGTCTCACTTGTCTCACTTGTCTCACTTGTCCCACCAGTCCCACTCGTCCCAGCCCTCCCAATCCTCCCAGCCTTCCCAGCCCCTCTCGGCCCACCCAATCCTCCCAATCCTCCCAGCCCTTTCAGAAAAATTTTCTTCTATACCTTCCCTTTACTTTAGATATAGGAAGGATACAGGATCACCGAAGGATTACCGAAAGATGAGCAAAGTATAAACGTCTAATTGCCGCCTAAAAACCAGAAAAATATCCTACTCCAGTTCTATTCATAATCTATTTCAATTTTCTCATTCCTCCCAGCCTTCTCAGCCCTCCCAATCCTCTCAGCTTGCCTGCAAAATTTTTCTATTTGCATTTATTTCATTACTTTTGCACCCTCAATCTCAAATTTGATAATTCACAAATTTGCTAATTTCCTGATTAATATGTCTTTAGAACAAGAAATACAAAAGCGCCGTACTTTTGGCATCATATCTCACCCCGATGCGGGTAAAACTACGCTCACCGAAAAATTGCTACTCTTTGGGGGGGCTATTCAAGAGGCTGGTGCGGTAAAAAGCAACAAGATAAAAAAAGGAGCTACTTCTGACTTTATGGAGATAGAACGCCAGAGGGGTATCTCTGTTGCTACTTCAGTACTAGCTTTCAACTACAAGCAACACAAAATCAATATCTTAGACACCCCTGGTCACAAGGATTTTGCTGAAGATACCTTTCGCACTCTTACAGCGGTAGACAGCGTAATAGTAGTGGTAGACGTAGCTAAGGGGGTTGAGGAGCAAACAGAGAAGTTGGTAGAGGTATGCCGTATGCGCAATATACCTATGATTGTGTTTATCAACAAGTTAGACCGAGAAGGTAAAGATGCTTTCGACCTATTAGACGAAGTAGAGCAAAAACTCGGACTAAAGGTAACGCCTTTAAGCTTTCCTATAGGTATTGGCTACGATTTCAAAGGTATTTACAACATCTGGGAAAAGAACATCAATCTTTTTTCAGGCGATAGCCGCAAGAATATAGAAGAAACTATCTCGTTTGACGACATTAACAGTTCTGAGTTAGAGAAAATCATCTCCCCTCAGTCAGCAGCCAACCTGCGCAGCGATTTAGAGTTGGTATATGAGGTATACCCTACTTTCGACAGAGAGGCTTACCTAAAAGGAGAGCAGCAACCTGTATTCTTTGGGTCGGCGCTAAACAATTTTGGGGTACGCGAGTTGTTAGATTGCTTTGTAGAGATTGCTCCCTCTCCTCGTCCTAAAGCCAGCGAAGAGAGAGAGGTACGCCCTGAAGAGGCTACTTTTACGGGCTTTGTATTCAAAATCCACGCTAATATGGATCCTAACCACCGCGACCGTTTGGCGTTTGTAAAGATAGTATCGGGTACTTTCGAGCGCAACAAGCCCTACCTACACACGCGTTTAGGCAAAAAACTGAAGTTCTCAAGTCCAAATGCTTTTTTTGCTGAGAAGAAAGAGGTGGTAGACATCTCATATGCAGGCGATATAGTAGGATTACACGATACTGGTAATTTCAAAATAGGCGATACATTAACTGAGGGAGAAGTATTGCACTTCAAAGGAATACCGAGCTTCTCACCTGAGCATTTTAGGTATATTAACAATGCTGACCCACTAAAATCAAAACAGTTAGAAAAAGGTATCGACCAGCTAATGGACGAGGGGGTAGCACAGCTCTTCCGCTTAGACTTCAATGGCAGAAAGGTAATTGGTACAGTAGGAGCCTTGCAGTATGAGGTAATTCAGTACCGCTTAGAGCACGAATATGGGGCAAAATGTAGTTATGAGAATTTCCCTATTTATAAGGCTTGTTGGGTAGAAGCGCCAGATAACCCTAAAGACCATGAATATTTAGATTTCTTAAGGGTAAAGCAGAAGTATTTAGCAAGAGACAAACAGCAGCAGTTGGTATTTTTAGCCGATTCGGCTTTCTCTATAGAAATGGTAAAGCAAAAATACCCTAGCTTAAAGCTGCATTTTACATCAGAATTCTAATATAAAACGAAATACAAAAGACGAAAGACGAGAGCATCACACCCTCGTCTTTCGTCTTTAAATTTTCGTCTTTCGTCTCTATTTCGTAAGACTGATAAAAAGTTCTTCTAAGTCGTTGTGCTTATGGTTAATTTGAAGTATTTTAAGTCCGTTTTCTTTAGCAAAGTCAAATACAGCAGGGCGCATATCTTCTGAAGTACTAAACTGCAATTGATATAGAAAATCATAAACATTAGTAGCAGCAACTATATGAGGGAGATTGCGCAGCAATCGTTCTTCTACTCTAAAATCAAAAGCTACCTCTATTATCTGTTCTTTGCCTTGTAGGGCTTTCATTGGCTTATCTAGCACTATATTACCCTTATGAAGTACTATCACCCTATCGGCTACCGCTTGTATCTCTTGCATAATATGCGAAGATAGCAAAATGGTTTTGGTTTTGCCGAGCTCTTTAATGATATGGCGTATTTCTACTAACTGATTAGGGTCTAACCCTGTAGTAGGTTCGTCTAAAATCAATATTTCAGGGTCGTGAATAAGAGCTGAAGCTAAACCTACCCGCTGGCGATAACCTTTAGAGAGGGCTTCTATCTTCTTATTGCTCTCTGGCGTAAGCCCTGTAAGAGCGATGACCTCTTCTACCCTACTCTTAGGCACTTTAGGGTACAAATCTGCTGTAAAACTCAAATATTCACGCACGTACATCTCAGTATACAGAGGGTTATGCTCTGGTAGGTAGCCTATCATCTTTTGTGCCTCAATAGGCTGCTTTAGCATATCTATACCATTGATACTGATGCTGCCCTCTGTAGGGGTTAGCGCCCCTGTAATCATCTTCATTGTGGTAGATTTACCAGCGCCATTCGGACCTAAAAAGCCTGTAATTTCACCTTTCTGCAGCTGAAAATTTATCTTATTAACAGCTATCTGTTGTGCGTATATTTTCGTTAAATTAGTTACTTGTACTGACATTATTTTCTATAATTTGCGGCAAAGATAATAAATAATTCAGAATTTTGAATTTTGGATTATGAAAAAAATTGTCAATTACTACTTGTTAATTGATAATTATTTATTACTTTTGCCCTGTAAAAAGAAAAAATATGAAGATAGTAAAAAAAATATTTAAATGGGGCGGAATTACGCTGGTGGTGCTTCTAGGAGCAATGGTGGCTATTCCTTATTTCTTCAAAGATACTATCAAAGAAAAAGTCATCGAAATGGTGAACAAAAACTTAAAAGCCAATCTATCATTGGCTGATGTAGATATCAGTCTCTTTAAGAGTTTCCCAAAAGCACAGATAACCCTTAGCGATTTTGCTTTAGTAAACAAAGAACCTTTCGTGGGCGATACGCTTTTTGCTGCCAAGCATATCGATGTTACCCTAAGTGTAAAAGACTTAATGGCAGGCAACTACAACCTATTAGGCGCTAATGTAAAAGACGCTTCAGCCTATATTCATTTCAATAAAGAGGGGGCTGGCAACTTCGATATTGCTATCCCATCAGATACTCCTGAAGAGGAATCTGCTCCTATTAAGTTGGACATACAAAGTTATAATGTTGAAAATCTGAAATTCACCTTTAAGATGGACGATGGCAATATATTTATGGAAATAGCCGACATCTACCACAGTGGAAAAGGGAATTTCGCAGAAGAGGTACTAGACTTAGACACCCAAACTAAGGCAAACTTTACTTTTGCAATGGACAAAAGTACTTTTATGAATCGTGTGCCTATCACACTACAAGCCTTATTAGGCATCGACCTAAAGAATCAAAAATACACTTTTAAAGAGAATAAAGCTACAGTAAACCGTTTAGACTTAGTTTTTAATGGCTTTATTCAGCTTTTAGAAGAAGGGCAACGCTACGACCTTACTTTTAGCACTCCTACTAATACTTTTCAGAACTTTTTAGCGCTTATACCAGAGGAATACAGCAAAAGTATAGAAAATGTAAAAACTACCGGCAACCTCACCCTAAAAGGATTTGCCAAAGGCGATATGGTAGGCGACAAAATCCCTACTTTTGGGCTCGAAATGTTTGCTGATAATGCTACTGTCAAATACCCCGACTTACCAAAAACTATTAAAGACATTAGCATAGATTTAAAAGTAAACAATACTACGGGTATTACTAATGACACTAAAGTGAATCTCAATAAATTTGCGATGCGCATAGACCAAGATGTATTCTGGGCAAAAGCAAATGTTAGCAATATGTTAGTGAATCCTTTTGTTGATCTAGCTGCCAAAGGAACTATTAACTTAGCCAACCTATCACAGGCTTACCCTATTTCATTAGACAAGAAGTTAGCGGGTATCCTAAAAGCTGATATAGCAACACAGCTCGATATGAAATCTGTAGAGACCAAAAACTACCAAAATATTAAAGCTCAAGGCAACTTATCATTAGTACAATTTGTATATGAGGGCGAAGAGTTTGTTAAACCTTTTCATATAGATCAGCTTAGTATGGCTTTCAATCCTTCACACATTGGGCTTTCTGCTTTTGATGCTCGCACTGGCAACACCGACCTGCATTTAAATGGTACTATAGACAATCTATACGGATTTGTTTTCAAGAAAGAAATACTAAAAGGAAACTTCAATCTATCATCTAACAAATTAGTAGTCAATGATTTTATGCAACCTGCTACAGCTTCAAGTAGTCCAGCTACAACGGCTACTGCTACAACTACCAAAGCTACACAAAGCAGCACTACTGCATCAGCTATCAAAGTACCTGCTTTCTTAGACTGCACTCTTAGTGCCAAAGCTGGTACCGTGTTGTATGACAATCTAACACTGAGCAATGTATCAGGCAAGCTCATCATCAAAGATGAGAAAGTAGCTTTAGAAAACCTAAAAACGGATATCTTTGGTGGTAATATAGCTCTTGCAGGAGATGTTTCAACCAAAGAAGCAACACCTACTTTTGACGTAAATCTAAATCTTAGCAAACTAAATATAGCCGATGCTTTTACCCAAATAACAATGCTCGAAAAGATAGCGCCTATTGCTAAGGTAGTACAAGGAAAAGTAAATACAATAATAAAGGTAAAAGGAAAGCTAAAATCCGACTTAACTCCTGAAATCAACACTATTTCGGGCGATCTATTTGCCTCTCTTATCGACTCAAAGGTAGTAAGCGAAGCCTCTCCCCTACTCTCTGCTTTAGACTCTCAGTTTACAGGTCTTAACCTATCAAATCTAAACCTAAAAGACCTAAAAGCAGCCGTTGATTTTGAAGATGGAAAAGTAAAAATTAAACCTTTCACCCTAAAATACAAAGATGTAGCCATAGAAGTAGCAGGTAGTCACGGTTTCGATCAACAAATGAACTACAAACTCCTCTTCAATGTACCTCCTCAAATGTTGGGCAAAGAAGCAGAAAACCTACTCACTAAGCTAACCCCTGAAAACCAAAAGAAAATAACCAACTTACCTGTAGTAGCTACTGTAGGGGGTACCTTTAAAAAGCCAGAGGTAAGCACTGACATCAAGACTGTAGTAAAAGATTTAGCTACCCAAATAGCTAAAAACCAAATCAATAATCTTGCTAACAAGGGTACTGACGCCCTCCGCGATGCAATAGCTACTAAAACAGGTACTAGCACTGCTGCCGAAGTAACCAATGCTATAGGCGGACTGATGAAGAACAAAGACAGTACCCTTACCAAGGTGAAAAATGACGTAAAAGAGCGTGCCAAAGAAGAGGCTAAGAAAGAAGCCAAAAAGCAATTAGGCAACTTCTTAAAAGGATTAGGAGGCAATAAAGAAGAATAATAAAATAAATTTTTAGAGATATATGTATAAAGTAGTACTTTTACGCCACGGACAAAGTGAATGGAACAAGCTCAACCTATTCACAGGGTGGCAAGATGTAGATTTAACAGAGCAAGGAGTACAAGAAGCACGCGAAGCAGGACGTGTAATGAAAGAAGAAGGCTTCAAATTTGATGTAGCTTACACATCTGTACTAAAACGCGCTATCAAAACTCTTAACAACGCTTTAGAAGCTATGGGCGACCTATGGGTTCCTACCTATAAAAGCTGGCGTCTCAACGAAAAGAGCTACGGAGCGCTACAAGGCTTAAACAAAGCAGAAACTGCTGCTAAATATGGCGAAGACCAAGTGCTATTGTGGAGACGTTCTTATGATGTACGTCCACCTTTCATCGAAGAAAGCGACGAGCGTCACCCATCACATGACCGCCGTTATGCTGCCCTAAGCAAAGAACAAAAAACACCAGGTGAAAGCTTAAAAGACTGCTATGACCGTATGCTACCTATCTGGTTTGAATCTATTGCTCCAGATATCAAAGCTGGCAAAAGCGTAATCATAGCTGCACACGGTAACAGCTTGCGTTCGTTAGTACAATACTTAGATGGTCTTTCAGAAGAAGAAATACTAAAATTGAACATTCCTACTGGAGTGCCTTTGGTATACGAACTCGATGCTAACTTAAAGCCTATCAAACACTATTATTTAGGCGACCAAGAAGCTATAGCTGCTGCTATTAACAGTGTAGCTAACCAAGGAAAATCAAAATAATAAGTATAGAATGATTTATTTTTAGGTCAGGCAATATGCTTGACCTAATTTTTTAATTAAATAGATATGAACATAGCAATAGTATGCTACCCTACTTTTGGGGGGAGTGGCGTAGTAGCCACTGAGTTGGGGTTAGCCTTAGCCCGCAAAGGGCACCAAGTGCATTTTATAACCTATAGTTACCCTGTACGATTGGATTTCTTAGAGATGAATATCCATTTTCACGAAGTGCACGTAGAAGAATACCCCCTATTTCACTACCAGCCATACGAGTTAGCCCTCTCAAGCAAAATGGCATACGTAGTAAAAACCTATAACATCGATATACTGCACGTACACTACGCTATTCCACACGCATACGCAGGCTATATGGCTAAGCAAATGCTCAAACGCGAAGGAATAGAAGTACCTATGGTAACTACCTTACACGGTACTGATATTACTTTAGTAGGCAATCACCCTACCTATAAAGAAGCAGTAACTTTTAGCATCAATGAGTCAGATGTAGTAACCTCAGTATCAGAAAGCCTAAAGCAAGACACACTCAGACTTTTTAACGTACATAAAGACATAAAGGTAATTCCTAACTTTATAGACCTAAAGAAACCTAACGAAATAATTCCGTGCAAACGGTCGGTAATGGCAAAACCTAATGAGTTGATAGTAACTCATATAAGTAACTTTAGAAAAGTAAAACGTGTAGATGATGTAGTAAGAGTTTTCTACGGCATACAACAGCAACTACCTGCTAAGTTAATAATGGTAGGCGATGGCCCCGAAAGAGAGACTGCCGACCAACTGTGTAAAGATTTGGGTATCAAAAGTAAAGTCCTTTTCTTAGGAAATACCTCAGATATAGACCGCATACTTTGTATGTCCGATTTATTCTTATTACCTTCAGCCTCAGAAAGTTTTGGACTTTCAGCCTTAGAGGCAATGGCAGCAGGCGTCCCCGTTGTATCGAGCAATGCCGGAGGCTTGTCAGAAGTGAATGAAGAAGGAGTATCAGGCTATTTATGCCCTATAGGAGATGTAGCTACAATGGCAGCAAGAGCTATCTATATATTAGAAGATACCACGCGCTTAGCTCAATTTAAAAAAGGCGCGCGCAAGGTAGCCGAGCGTTTTGACGAGAATAAAATAATACCTATGTATGAGGCTTTGTACAAAGAATTAACATAAAAATCATTATCTTTTTTTATCTTTTTATTTTTCTTTTGTCAGAAAAGTTCTATTTTTGCACCCAGATTAATACTTAAATAGTTTTTTTAATATAATGAATTCTATAACATCTTTACGTACGTCTCACTTTGTGCTGACGTTAAACACCTTAGCATTCACTATTTGTTTTGCGTGTTGGACACTCAATGGGGTATTAGTAACCTATTTGGTAGACAACAGTGTTTTCAATTGGAGTGTGGTAGAGACCGGTTGGCTATTGGGCTTACCGATACTCTCTGGCTCTATTTTCAGACCCTTAATGGGGATGTTAACCGATAAATACGGAGGTAAACCTGTATTTAGTTCACTACTCATTTTCTGTGCGATTCCTTTCTTTTTGATGCACTTTGTCAATTCGTATTGGATGTACTTCATCTTGAGTATTCTTTTCGGTATGGTAGGTACAGGTTTTGCCGTAGGAGTAGCCTTTACTTCGGTATGGTATCCTAAGAACTGGCAAGGGCGTGCTCTCGGTATTTTTGGTATGGGAAATGCAGGTGCTGCTATTACTACCTTTTTAGCCCCTACATTGCTCAAAATGCTTACAGCTAACGACCCCGAAGGATGGCGTTGGCTACCTGTAATCTATGGGGTTGTAATTTTAATAATGGGGTTAGCATTTTTGCTATTTACTAAAAACAAAAAAGCAGCTCAAGCCCCTAAGTCAATGCACGAAATGCTCACTCCTCTTAAATCAACAAGGGTATGGCGTTTTGGCTTGTACTACTTCTTAGTGTTTGGTCTGTTTGTAGCTTTCTCACAATGGTTATTACCTTACTACATCAACGTATATAGCACCACTTTGATATTAGGAGGTATGCTTGCTTCTGCTTTTAGTTTGCCTAGTGGAGTAATCAGAGCCTTAGGAGGCTATCTGTCAGATAAGTTTGGCGCTCGTGCTGTAATGCATTGGGTTCTCCTTTCTTCACTTATCATAGGTGGATTGCTAATGCTTCCTAAGATGGAAATCCTTACTCCAGGAAAAGGAGTTGCAGCTAAAAAGAATACTACTGTAGAAAAAGTAGAAGGAAATGCTATTACCCTCGCCACTGGTGAAGTAATACAACTAACAGAAAAACCTGAAATAAAGGACGGTAACTACATCTTCCCAAAAAGTTATTCGTGGCAAGAAGCCCTTGTAAAAGAAAATCAACAAGTGAAGAAAAAAGAGGTAATAGCCCAAGGACAAACGCTTATCAAATTTGAGGCGCATTTATGGGTATACACTATCTTAGTAATCCTCATTGGTATTATGTGGGGTATCGGAAAAGCTGCTGTATACAAATACATACCAGAATACTTCCCTAATGAGGTTGGTATCGTAGGAGGTATGGTAGGACTTATCGGAGGGCTTGGAGGCTTTATAGGCCCTATCCTTTTCGGTTACCTACTCGATTTTACCGGTTTATGGACAAGCTCGTGGATATTCGTATTCCTTACTTCGGCTGTGTGCTTGTATTGGATGCATCGTACTATCAACAAACTAAACAAAAAAGCAGCTCCTGAGCTACAAAATAAAATTGAATAATTTTTGAAAAATTCACAATTTAGAATTAATTACATATGAGTAAATGGTTAGAAAAATGGGAGCCAGAAAATGAAGCTTTCTGGCAATCTACAGGTAAAAAAATAGCGAATAGAACGCTTACAATTACCACTATTGCGCTTACAATGTCGTTTGCGTGTTGGTTTCTGTACAGTGCTGTAGTAGTACAGTTACCAAAAATAGGTTTTCAGTTCAGCGATGACCAACTGTTTTGGTTAGCTGCTATGCCAGGATTGGCAGGAGGTCTTTTGCGTATATTGAACACTTTTTTAATTCCTATTTTCGGAACACAAAAAGTAGTGTCTATCAGTGCATTGCTAAAGATTATCCCCTTGCTAATGCTCGGCTTTGCAGTAATGGATCCTAGTTCATCTTACGGCTACTTTATGCTGATAGGCTTCTTACTAGGTATTGGTGGAGGTGATTTCTCGTCTTATATGCCTTCTACTTCTTTGTTCTTCCCTAAACGCCTATCAGGTACCGCTTTAGGCATACAGGCTGGGGTAGGAAACTTTGGGGTGAGCCTTGTACAGCTGCTTTCGCCTATCGTTATCAGCCTAAGTATCTTCTCTTTCTTAGGAGGAGGAGAAACTGTATTGGCTACTGGTAAAACTATTTTCTTAGAAAACGTGGCGTTCATCTATGTATTGCCGCTTTTCTTAGTAGGTATTTGGGCTTGGTTCTCACTAAAGAGTATTCCTGTAAAAGCATCATTTAAAGAACAGTTAGACATCTTTGGCGACAAGCACACTTGGTACTGCACTGTTACATATATTATGACCTTTGGTATTTTTGCAGGTCTTTCTGCTGCATTCCCATTAATGATTAAGAATATGTACGTACCATTAGACAATACGCTTGAGCCACTGCACTACGCCTTCTACGGCCCTCTTATCAGCTCTGCTATGCGAGTGCTTTTTGGTAAAGTAGCTGACAAGTTTGGTGGTGCTATCCTTACACATATCACTGGTATTGCTATGGGTATTCTCTTTGCTATCCTCATTTTAGGAGGTTATCTAACCCCTACTTCAGCAGATCAATTCCCAATGTTCTTTATTATCATTATGGCTATCTTCTTCTTTACAGGTGTAGGTAATGCTGCTACCTTTAAGCAATACCCTACCATCTTTGCAGCTTCTCCACGTAAGTCTGCAGGGGTAATAGGTTGGACAGCTGCTGTAGCTGCTTTTGGGCCTTTCATTTTCAATATAATGATACCACAATCACGTGCTTGGTTTGGTACTTCTAAACCTTTTTTCTGGTGTGTTTTTGCCCTATGTGTAGTAGCTACGTGGATAAACTGGCACTTCTATACCCGCAAAGGATGTGAGAGACCAAGTTAGACTGATTTTAAAAAAGAGACAATTACCTTATATCACAGGGAATTAAAACAAAACAAGTGAATTACGAACGGTTCTAAATTACAAAAACTGTTTGTAATTCACTTTCTTATTTGTATCTTTGCCCCCAAAGAGTAAAACAAAATTATATGTTCAGTATTTTCACCAAAATAAACAAGAAAGCATTCCGCAATGCTGTTATTGCTACATTGATAGTAATAGCTATTACGGTAATAGGTTCTGTAAACCTACAGAACTACGATGCTGCCCTGATGATATACTTTTTTGGTACTATCAGTATGACTTTTGGGATAGCTTATAAGCATAGCGTTTGGCTACAACGCCCTCCTACCCAAAAGTATTGGAAACGCACTTGGCAGCTGTTGCGCAGCAAAGATTATTGGGCACAACTGAAAGACTATGGTAGGCTAACTTTTAAAAACCTACTATTGCAAAAATTCTTAATGCCACGTAGTAAAATGCGCTGGTTAGGGCACTTCTTGCTATCCGTAGGTTGCTTGATTTCATTCGGTGTAACTTTTGGGCTTACCTTCGGATGGATGCACTTCACCTTAGTTCCCGGCACTACCGATATGTATGAAACCCATTTTATGGGCTTCTCGGTAATGACTTTTAAATTGGGTACTATTGTAGCCTTATTCCTCTTCCACATTTTAGTATGGACTGCCATAATGGTCATTATAGGTTCTGCTATAATGATGCACCGTCGCTTTGTAGACGAAGGGCAGATGGCAAGCCAATGGTTTGAGCGCGACTGGTTGCCCCTTATATTGCTTATAGTTGTATCAGTAACTGGATTGGGTATTTGGTTTGATTACTCATTCTTAGAAGGCAAAATGAGTCAGTTTATGGCTATTACCCACGCCATTGCAGTAGCGATGTTCCTAATGTGGATACCTTTTGGTAAATTCTTCCATATATTTCAGCGCCCTGCCCAGATAGGGGCAAATGTATACCGCCTAAAAGGGGCTAAAGAAGGGATGCAAGTATGCCCACACACCAAAGAAGAGTACGCTTGCAAAATGCAGATAAACGACCTAAAAGAGGTGACAAAAGAGCTCGGATTCAAATTAGAAAACAAAGAAGGAATGAGCTACTTAGAGTATAGTCCTGAAGGCAAACGCTGTATGCTAGCTAAAGCACACCTCAAAGCCCGTGAAGAAGCGGGTAGTTTCTTTGGTTAATTTCCTAATTCATTATTTTAAAAAGAGAAAATTATGGCAACGTTACCCGTACCCGTAGACGAAATTATAGCAAAGTGGGGGCCCCATAAGCACTATATGACAAAAGAGAGTGCTAAGGCGCGCGCCTCGCAAACCCCTGACGAACTTGTAAAAACACACTGTTGTTTTTGTGGGTTGCAGTGTGGTATCAAACTCAAAATAAAAAACAAAAAAGTAGTAGGTTTTGAACCTTGGAGAGAGTTCCCTTTTAACGAAGGACGTCTTTGCCCTAAAGGAGTGCAACGTTATATGCAAGATAACCACCCTGACCGCCTACTACAACCTATCAAACGCGTAGAAGGTGTAGGCTTCGTACCTATAGAATGGGAAGAAGCTTACAGCACTGTAGTAAGTGAAATAAAACGCATACAAGAGCAATATGGCAGAAATGCCTTTGCAATGCTTTCAGGCGTATCACTTTCTACCGAAAAAAGTTATTTAGTAGGAAAATTTGCTCGTGTAGCCCTCAAAACAGCTAACTTAGACTATAACGGAAGGCTTTGTATGGTGAGTGCCGGAGCTGGTAATAAGAAAGCTTTTGGTATGGATAGATCATCTAACTCGTGGGCTGATCTTGCTCACGCTGAAGTGATTATCATAACAGGAGCTAATATCTCTGAATGTTTTCCTGTACTTACTTATCGTATATGGGAAGCCCGCGATAATGGAGCAAAAATTATAGTAATTGACCCTCGTGTAATTCCTTTAGCACGTACTGCCGATGTACACCTACCCTTGCGCTCTGGTACCGATACTGCTCTTATGAGTACTATGCTAAAAGTGCTTATTGACAACGATTGGTTAGACCACGACTTTATAGATAACTATACTTCAGGTTGGGAGGAAACTGCTAAAACAATAGAACATTGTACCCTTGAATGGGGCGAAAAAATAACTGGTGTACCTAAAGAGTTGATATACAAGGCTGCTGAGATGTGGGGTAAAGCAAAAACCTCATTCTTAGTACACGCACGTGGTATTGAGCAGCACCGCAAAGGGGTACTCAACGTACTGAGTTGCATCAACTTAGTATTAGCAACTGGACGTATTGGTAAACCTTATTGTGGTTATGGTACCATCACCGGACAGGGAAATGGGCAAGGAGGACGTGAGCATGGGCACAAATGCGACCAGCTACCTGGTAACCGCGATATTGAGAACCCAGAACACCGCAAAATAGTAGCAGACTTCTGGGGAATACCAGAATGTGAACTACCTAAAAAAGGGCTCAGTGCCTATGAGATTATAGATGCTATCAATAAAGGAGAGATAAAAGGCTTGCTTTCTATTTGCTTCAACCCTATGGTATCACTTCCTAATAACAAATACGTAAAGAGTGCCTTAGAAAAACTTGAGTTTTATGCAGGTATTGACTTCTTCCTCTCAGAAACCTTGCGCCACGCCAATATCGTGTTAGCAGGGTCACTACAAGAAGAAGAAGAAGGTACGACTACCTCATCAGAAGGACGTGTGATACGTATTTCAGGAGCTGTAACCCCTCCTGGAAAAGCCAAACGAGATATTGAAATCTTGAAAGAATTAGCTAAACGCCTCGGACAAGAAGATAAATTTACTTACTCTTGTAGTGAAGATATTTTTAATGAACTAAGAGAAATATCTAAAGGGTCTTATGCTGATTATTACGGTATTACTTATGAAAAGATAGAAAAGAATATGGGCGTATTCTGGCCTTGTCCAAGTCTTGACCACCCAGGCACACCACGTCTTTGGGAAGATCGTAAGTTTAAAACTAATGACGGTAAGGCTCACTTCAACCCTACTCCTTATCAGCCACCAGTAGAAGAACCTGATGCTGACTATCCAGTAGTACTAACTACAGGACGTGTGGTAAGCCAGTATTTAA
>ERZ772764.1572-NODE-1572-length-14229-cov-5.766968_pt1 | contig 14229 bp, 13 predicted proteins | sample MGYA00512163_ERZ772764 | MGnify/ENA primary metagenome ERZ772764 (study PRJEB29015, sample SAMEA2737903) | human oral metagenome | biome: human oral; feature: human-associated habitat; material: dental | place: China | collected 2094 ... | reverse complement strand
GGCCACAGCCTCATCTGCTGCAAGAAAGCGTAAAATAGAAAAAGGCTACCTGAAAAACCATGCTGCAGTTTTCAGGTAGCCTCTAGTCCAAACAAAAGGGAAACATCATGCCGATTACCAAACTTGCCACTATCCCTACCATCGCCCTACTGCTGGCCATTTCTTCCATTGCACAAGCAGAAACCGAATTTAATCTCAATCAAATATCCAAAGCCGAACAGCAACGTATGCTTCAAGAAATCGCTGCCGAAATCAACGAAGGGCTGCCATCTACCAGCTACGACGGCTCAAACAGTTTAAATCGCATATTTATTGAAAACAATCAACTGGTATTCGACGGCAGCATCAATTTGGACAAACTCAATACCCCGCCAGAAGCCCGCCGGCCTGAAATTTTGCAAGCACTTTTTCAAGTTTCTGGCTCAAAGCAGCTTTGCGAAATATCAGAAATCGCAACATTAAACAAACAGCTTTCCATTACCGTCCGTTATCAAGTTCACGGTAGCCAGCAAATTATTCCTATTAATTTGCCTAAAGACTACTGTACCAGCTACCTCCGCAAACCAATCTTGCAACGGGTTGAAGAATTCGTCGTCGACAATACCAACATCATGACCCCTGTTGCCAATCAAAAACTGCCGATACAGAACGGCAACATCACGCTCAGGCGCCTAACTTTCGATGCCCAATCCCGTACCCAACACCGGTATATCAGTAAAGACGATTCCAGCTTAGCAATGCAACCCAGCCATGTTATCCGTAATCGACTGCAGCAAGAAGTAGAGCACGAGGTATGCGACCCATTCATAGCCCACCAAAACCGTTACTACGCCACCACCTCCCACATTACCCTTCCCGGCCACGCCACTCCCTTCGAAATCACCATCCCCAAAGGCCACTGTGACCGCCAAAACTAAACCAAAAGGCTACCTGAAAACGCAAGCATCAACACAGCTTCTGCAAAGCCAAAACCAACCGCAGTTTTCAGGTAGCCTCTAATCCACATAAAAAGGAAACCGCCATGCAAGCCATCAAACTAGCCCTCATCCTATCCGCCGCTGCCCTGCCCCTTGCCGCCCAAGCCAAGCAGCCCGCCCGACAAACCGCCGGCCTGCCCCAATTCATCCGCAGCGTCAACCGGGACGCGCCCATCAAATCCGGCCCATTCACCATCCGCCGTGCCGCCGCGCAAGGTGGCAACATCCTGATCGACGCCGCCATCGACAGCCAACTGCTGCCCCTGCCGCCCGCCGCCGAACGCGAGCCCACCGTCCAAGCCCTGCAAACCCTTGCCGAAGCCTCCTGGTGCGAACATCCCCAATTCCCCGCCCTCAACCAAACTCGCAGCCTCACCACTCGCTACACCATCAGCAGCGAAACCGCCCCCATCAACCTCACCATCCCTGCCGGCCGCTGCGCCCAAATCCAAAGCAGCCAAAGCCCGGCACAACAGGAAGAAAACGGCCAAATCGCCGCCCTCATCCTCCTCATTCCCGGCATGAACCAGCGCCTCCCCCTCACCGAAGACAAGCTCACCCTGCAACGCGTCCGCTTCGACCACACCGCGCGCACCATGCACAAATACCTCACCCTCAACGACCCCGAGCTCGCCAAACAGCCCGCCGCACAAATCCGCGCCAAACTGCAGGCCGAAGCCCGCACCCTCGTGTGCGACGACCCCCTGCTCGCCCAAAGCAACCGCTACTACCACACCACCCACCACTTTACCCTCCCCGGCCAATCCGACACCTTCGAAGCCACCGTTACCAAAAACAGCTGCACCGAAGACGCAAAATAAACCGCCCAGACACACAAAGGCTACCTGAAACTTTAGCTTCGCAGAGATTTGCAAAACCCGCTTTCAGGTAGCCTGCATAGCCGAGCACAATTAAACCCTTTCCACCTATTCCCCCCTCTCTATCATGAAACCCCTGCTCTCCATCCTGTCCATATCCCTTCTCGCCGCCTGCTCCAACCCGACCGAAAGCATACAGCAAGCCCCCTCTGCGCCCGCACCTGCACCGAACACCGCCTCCATCCCCGCAGCCGCACCAACGCCCGCCGCAGGCGAAGACCTGTCTATGGTGTCACACACCCAAGAATTCACAAAACCCCAGTCCACCCAAGAAGATGCCGTACTGGTGGAAAGCACCGTATACAGCAAAACCGAAAACGGCCCCGTCCTGCTCACCCGCCATACCGTTCTCCCGCAAGACCGCCTCAACCAAGACCACAAAACCCACGGCCTCGTCTGCTGGAACTGCGAAAACCACCTCAGCTCCTATTTCGACCTTGCCAGTACCCGCTTCGACCCGGATACCCCGAGCGGCGTGTACTTCACCATGATCATCAACTCCACCGATGAGGAATCCGGCAACGCACCACGCTCCAACATATTGAAACTGCACATAAACTGCGCCAACGGCCAAGGCACGCTCCTCACCAACACCCTCTACAGCCGCTTCTTCGGGCGCGGCCAAGCCCTCACCCGCGACATCCCGCGCAACGAAGCCTTCGTGCTTGATCCGCACACCGTAACCCCCCAAGCCCTCGCCGCCGCCGAAGCCTGCCGCATACAGGCACGTCCGCTGTGGAACAGCCGCATGGCCGTGGAAAAACTCGAAGCCACCATTATTAACAAAAACCTGCAACGCCGGCAGGAACGCAAGCAAGGCAGCCGATAGGCTACCTGAAAACCGAACTCATACCATGTAAAAATCACCCGCAAGCCAAGCTCCGCAGAAACCCCGTTTCAGGTAGCCCTAAGGCTTTTGTGTCAACCGCCGATAGGTAGCAGCCAAAAAAGGCTACCTGAAAACCCCGTTCCGAGTTTTCAGGTAGCCTTTATCGCATCAATTACGCCGTGTTAAGACCCGCTAAACAGGCTCTTAAACCACAGTACGATGCTGTCCCACAGGCGGCCGAAGAAGCCGGCTTCGGCCACGTCGTTGAGCGCCACCACGTCTTTCTGCGCCACCACGCGGTTTTGCGCGTCCATAAATTTCACGGTGCCGAGCACTTGGCCTTTGCTAATCGGCGCAAGCACGGGCTGCACGGTTTCCAGCACTGGCTGAAGCTGCGCGGCCTGGCCGTGCGGCACGGTGATGTAGGTGGCGTCGATAAAGCCCACGTTCACCGAGTTATCCGCGCCTTTATACACTTTCACCTGCGAAATGGCGGTCTCGGCGTCATAAAGCTTGGGCGTGTCGTAGGATTGCAGCGCCCAGTTGAGCAGTTTGCTGCTCTCGGCAGCGCGCGCCTGCATGCTTTCGGTGCCCACCACCACGGAAATCACGCGGCGGCCGTTGCGTTTGCTGGAAGCAACCAGGTTGTAGCCGGCGCTGTCGGTGTGGCCGGTTTTCATGCCGTCCACGTCGGGGTCGCGGTAGAGCAGCAGATTGCGGTTGGGCTGGGTGATGTTATTGTAGCTGTAGGATTGGATGGCGTAGAGCGGGTAGTATTGCGGATAATCGTGAATGATGGCCGCGGAAAGGGTGATGAGGTCTTGCACCGAGGTGTAGTGCTGCGCGCCGGGCAGGCCGGTGCTGTTTTCAAAATGGGTGTCGTTCATGCCGAGCCGTTTGGCTTCGGCGTTCATCAGCTGCACAAACTGCGCTTCGCTGCCGGCCACGGCTTCGGCCAGGGTAATGGAGGCATCATTACCGGATTGCACAATCACCCCTTTGAGCAAATCGTCCACGCGGGCGGGGGTTTTCGGATCGAGGAACATGCGCGAGCCTTCCGCTTTCCAGCCCTGCTCGGACACGGTAAAGGTTTGATCCGGTTTGAGTTTGCCTTCTTCCAGCGATTTAAACACCAAATAGGCGGTCATCAGCTTGGTGAGCGAGGCGGGCTCGATGTGTTCGTTTAATTTGTGCGAGGCGAGCATCTGGCCGCTTTGCGCGTCATACACGGCATAGGCCGAGGCTTTGATTTCGGGCAGCCCCACGGCGGTTACGGGCTGGGTGGCGGCGGGATTGGCAGCGGCCGGGGCGGAAGCGGCGGGCGCAGAGGCTTGGCGGAGGGCGGAAGCGGCTTGTGGCGCGGCCTGCACCTGCCAGCCGGCCACTAAAAGGGATAAGGTGAGGAGGGTGAGTTTTTGTTTCATTGCGTTGTCTGTTTGATTTGATTGAATGGCTTGCCGCCAGCAGGCTTGGGATTGAGGCTACCTGAAAGCGGGGCTGCAACGAAGTTAAAGCGCAGCAGAGGTGCTGCAAGGCAGAAATTTTTTCAGGTAGCCTGCCGCCAAAAACCAATCATGCGGCAAAATTGCGCCGATTATAGCCGCTCAAACTTGTATTGCTAAGCGTTTAACCTGATTTTTCTTGCCAGCGGCAGCGCAAACGGAGTATCTTGCCGCCTTTCAAAACGATTTCAGACACCACCATCATGCCCCTGCCCCACACCGACTACCTCACCCGCATCCTCACCGCCTCTGTTTACGACGTGGCCGCGGAAACGCCGCTCGATTTCGCCCGCAACCTTTCTGCGCGCAGCGGCAACCGCATCCTGCTCAAACGCGAAGACCTCCAGCCCGTTTTCTCCTTCAAAATCAGGGGCGCATACAACAAAATGGCCAAGCTGCCGCCCGAGCTTTTGCAAAAAGGCGTGATCACCGCCAGCGCCGGCAACCATGCCCAGGGCGTGGCGCTTTCTGCGCAAAAGCTCGGCTGCGAAGCCACCATCGTGATGCCCGAAACCACGCCGCAGATTAAAGTGGACGCCGTGCGCTCGCGCGGCGGCAAAGTGGTGCTCAAAGGCGTATCGTTCAATGATGCCTACGACCACGCCGTAAAGCTGGCCAAAAGCAGCGGCCAAACCTATATCCCACCGTTCGACGACCCCGACGTGATTGCCGGCCAAGGCACCATCGGGCTGGAAATCGTGCGCCAGCATTCCAAGCCGATTGATGCCGTGTTCGTGCCCATCGGCGGCGGCGGGCTGGCGGCCGGTGTGGCCGTGTTCATCAAACAGGTGCGCCCCGAAATCAAAGTAATCGGCGTGCAAACTCATGATTCCTGCGCCATGAAAACCTCCATCGAACACGGCCGCCTGGTGGCGCTCAAAGATGTCGGCCTGTTTTCAGACGGCACGGCGGTGAAGCTGGTGGGCGAAGAAACCTTCCGCCTGTGCCGCGAATTTTTGGACGAAATCATCACGGTGGACACCGACGCTATCTGTGGCGCACTCAAAGATATTTTCGACGATACCCGCAGCATCTGCGAGCCCGCCGGCGCGCTGGCCTTGGCCGGCCTCAAGGCCTACATCGCCCGCGAGCAGGCGCAGGGCCAAACCCTGATTGCCGTAACCAGCGGCGCCAACATCAATTTCCACCGCCTGCGCCACGTTTCCGAGCGCAGCGAACTGAGCGAAGGCAACGAAGGCATTTTTGCCGTGTCGATTCCCGAACAGCCCGGCAGCTTCCTCAAGTTCATCAACATCTTGGGCAGCCGCAACATCACCGAATTCAACTACCGCTACGGCGACGACACCACCGCCCATATTTTTGTGGGTATCCAAAGCAAAGGCGCGGCCGACCTGGCCGCCATCAGCGCCGAGCTCACCGCCGCCGGCCTGCCCAACACCGACCTTTCCGAAGACGAAACTGCCAAAATCCACATCCGCTACATGGTGGGCGGCCGCACCGGCAAAGTGGCGCACGAACGCCTGTTCAGCTTCGAATTCCCCGAACGCCCCGGCGCACTGGCCTACTTCCTCAACCGCATGCAGATCGGCTGGAACATCACCCTGTTCCACTACCGCAACCACGGCTCGGATTACGGCCGCATACTGGTGGGCATCGACGTGCCGCCCGCCGACAACCAAGCCTTCGCCACCTTCCTGCAAGAGCTGGGCTATGTGCACACCGAACAAACCGGCAACGCTGCCTACCGCCTGTTCCTCGGCCAGGCTTAAGATCAATACTGCTCATTTTCAGGTAGCCTCATCAGCCCGTTCAGGCTACCTGAAAGCATCACTATAATAGCACCGTTAAAACCAAAATCCATTTATAAACAAAGAGAATCCAAATGCTCGCTCCCCAACACCTACTCTGGATAGACGGCCCCGCCGGCCGCCTGCACACCATCTACCTGCCGCCCGAGGCCCCCGAGCGTGGCGTGGCCATCATCAACCACCCCAACCCCCTGCACGGCGGCACGTTCACCAACAAAGTGATCCAAACTGCCGCCAAAGTCTATGCCCGCCTAGGCTTCCACTGCTATCTGCCCAATCTGCGCGGCGTGGGTGAAAGCGAAGGCGAACACGACTACGGGCGCGGCGAAACCGACGACTGCCTCGCCGTCATCGACTACGCCCAGAGCCAACACCCCCATGCCGCCCAACTCATCATTTCCGGCTTCTCCTTCGGCGGCTACGTGAGCCTGTTTGCCGCCCAGCAGCGCCGCCCCGATGCCCTCGTACTGCTCGGTCCCGCCGTGGGCATGTATGAAGTGCCCGCCGCCCAAGCCACCGACCCGGCGCACACCTTGGTAATCCACGGCGAAATTGATGAAGTCGTCCCACTGGCCAACGCCCTCAGCTGGGCCGCCCCGCAAGACATCCCCGTGGTTGTGCTGCCCCAATCCTCCCACTTCTTCCACGGCAAACTCATCCCCCTGCGCGACACCCTGCTGCGCTTCGTACCCAGTGTGTTAGAAAAATAAACTGATCGGTTTCAGGTAGCCTTTGGATTAGAAAGGCTACCTGAAAAACTATCCGCCATACTTTCCCCCTATTGAAACCACAATGTCCGCCAGCCTACGGCACCCAGCCAGGCTACCTGAAACCCATCTCCTCCTTACCGCCATGCCCGCCTGCCAACCCGCCATCGTTCTCACCACCTGCCCCAGCCAAGCCGAAGCCGAACGCATCGGCAGGCTCCTGCTGCAACAGCGCCTCGCCGCCTGCGTGCAATACGAAGCCATTCAAAGCCAATACCTCTGGCAGGGCGAGCTCTGTTGCGACAGCGAAATCCGCCTCACCATCAAAACCGCCGAGCGGCACTATCCCGCCGTTGAACGCCTGATTCTCGAGCAGCACAGCTACGATTGCCCACAAATCCTGCTACTGCCCGTGTCCGGCGGCTCGGAAGGCTACCTGAAATGGCTGAACGACAACCTCGCGCCGTAACCCGGCGAGCTTTAATCCAGCCTCTCATCCACTATTGCCGCAGATCAAAGGCTACCTGAAATATTAGCTCCGCAGAAACCCGCAGAGCCCGCTTTCAGGTAGCCTTCGTTGCCAGCCGCATACAGCTGGAGGACTTTGCTACATGCCAAGCCACAAGCCGCAAATAGGCTAATCCATATAGCCAGACCAGCCGCCGCCGCAGGAAGCAAAGGGCTTTAGCTATCGGCACCGAATTCGGCTACAATACCGCCTAACATGAGTTAAATAAACTCCCCTTCCCCAGCCAACCGTCGGCAGTACAAACGGCACAGTCGGGGCAAGAGCAGGTTTGTTCAGCTTATCCCCCGCTGCCCGCCAGCATCCATCCATTGTCTGTCAAAGGAGACCCAAATATGTTTTCCCGCAGCATCACCATCGCCAAATACGATCCCGACCTCGCCGCCGCCATTGCCGCCGAAGACAAGCGCCAGCAAGACCACGTTGAGCTGATTGCCTCCGAGAACTACGTCAGCTGCGCCGTGATGGAAGCCCAGGGCAGCCAGCTCACCAACAAATACGCCGAAGGCTACCCCGGCAAACGCTACTACGGCGGCTGCGAACACGTGGATGTGGCCGAAGAGCTTGCCCTCGAGCGCGTGAAAAAACTGTTCGGCGCCACCTATGCCAACGTACAGCCCCACTCCGGCTCACAAGCCAACCAAGCCGTGTATGCCTCCGTATTGAAACCCGGCGACACCATCCTCGGCATGAGCCTCGCCCACGGCGGCCACCTCACCCACGGTGCATCGGTAAACATTTCCGGCAAGCTCTACAACGCCATCACCTACGGCCTGGACAAAAACGAAGTGCTCGACTACGCCGAAGTGGAACGCCTCGCGCTTGAGCACAAACCCAAAATGATTGTGGCCGGCGCCTCCGCCTACGCCTTGGAAATCGACTGGGCGAAATTCCGCGAAATCGCCGACAAAGTGGGCGCGTACCTGTTTGTGGATATGGCACACTACGCCGGCCTGATTGCCGCCGGCGAATACCCCAACCCCGTGCCGCACGCCGACTTCGTTACCACCACCACCCACAAAACCCTGCGCGGCCCGCGCGGCGGCGTGATTCTGTGCCGCGACAACACCCACGAAAAAGCGCTCAACTCCGCTATTTTCCCCAGCCTGCAAGGCGGCCCGCTGATGCATGTGATTGCCGCTAAAGCCGTGGCCTTCAAAGAAGCCCTGTCGCCTGAGTTCAAGCAATACGCCAAACAGGTGAAAATCAATGCCGCCGCCATGGCCGAAGAGCTGGTAAAACGCGGCCTGCGCATCATTTCCGGCCGCACCGAAAGCCACGTTTTCCTGGTGGACCTGCGCCCGAAACACATCACCGGCAAAGCCGCTGAAGCCGCACTGGGCAAAGCGTTGATTACCATCAACAAAAACGCCATCCCGAACGATCCGGAAAAACCCTTCGTTACCTCCGGCATCCGCGTGGGCACCGCCGCCATCACCACCCGCGGCTTCGACGAAGCTGCCTCCCGCAAACTGGCGAATCTGGTGGCCGATGTGCTGGACAAACCCGAAGACGAAGCCAACCTGGCTCGCGTGGCCGGCGAAGTGAAAGCCTTGTGCGACCAATTCCCGGTATACGGCGCATAAGCAGACAGCTTGGATCGCCTCGCTTGAAATAAAACCAGCCGGCTGTTTCCAGCCGGCTTTTTTATGTCATTCAATATATAGCGGATTACAGATAAGGCGGCAAGTCACCGTCAGTATGAGTAATACGGCAAGGCAAGACAACGCTGTAGCATTCTTGTTTAAAAGGCTACCTGAAACTTTCAGGTAGCCTTTCATTCATGCACTTGAATTAATCAAACCGAGAATGAAGAACCGCAGCCGCAGGTGGTTACGGCATTCGGGTTGCTGCGGATAACGAATTGCGAGCCTTGCAGGCCTTCGGTGTAGTCGATTTCCGCGCCGAGCAGGTATTGGTAGCTCATCGGGTCGATTAGGAAAACGAGGCCGCTTTTTTCGATTTGGAAGTCGTCGTCGTTCACGATTTCGTCGAAAGTGAAGCCATATTGGAAGCCGGAACAGCCGCCGCCGTTCACGAACACGCGCAGTTTTAAATCGGGGTTGTTTTCTTCGGCAATCAGCTCGGCTACCTTATTGCAGCAGCTTTCGGTGAAGATGATGGGATCGCTGTGATCAATGTCAGACATGATTTATTCCTTTTTCTGTGTTATGCGGGATGGGCTTATTGTGGCGCAAGCGGGGTTTGCGGGCAAGTCGGCCTTGAGTAAATTCTAAGCGGCAAATAAGGGCGGAAGCATCGGGTTTAAAGTACAGGCAGGCGGTGCCTGCAGCGAAATATTTTAAGGCAGGCGTTGCATTTCGCCATCACTGCATATAAAGGCCACCTGAAAAACCTTTTGTCATTTTTCAGGTAGCCTTTTGATTTCAGGCTACCCTACCCTAAGCCAATTCTTCCTGCCATTGCTCTAAGAGCTTCTGCCATTCGCCTTCATTTTTATGGCCTTGAGCGATGGCGGCCTTGAGGTGGGAAATCGCTTCGCCGGCGTTGGCGCGTACGCCCCAGCCGTGGTAGTAGAGGCAGGCGAGGTTGTAGTGCGCCACGGGGTCGTGCCGGAGGGCGGCTTTTTTAAACCAGGCTGCGGCTTTTTCGTAGTCTTTGCCCACAAATTCGCCAAGGAAAAACATCATGCCGAGGTTGGTTTGGGCGCGCGGCAGGCCATATTCGGCGGCTGCTTTGTAGAGCGAGAAGGCTTGGCCGATGTCTTGGGTCGCACCATTGAGGCCAAAGTGGCAAACGAAGGCTTGCCGGTAGTGTTCTTCGGCCAGCTGCTCTTCCGGGTCGGGCAAGTGGCACACCGGGTCGGACGCACGGCGCTGTGGTTTCACCGGCTCGGCCAGCTTTTCTTTGGCTTCTTCATGCCCGTTGAGCACGGCCTGTTCATACCATTGCCGAGCCAGTTTGTCGTCTTTAGATACGCCCAAGCCGTAGCGGTACACATCGCCCATTTGATACATGGCGTCGGCATTGCCCAAACGCACGGCCTGCTCCAGGCAGCGTACGGCGGCATCGAAGTTTTGCTGGATGCCCTGCCCGGTGAGCAATTGTTTGGCCAGTAGGTTCAGTGCTTCCGAGTCGTTGGCATTGGCAGCCTGGATAATCCATTGTACGGCGGCTTTGGGATCGGCAGCACAACCGATGCCATTGAGCCGCATGTGCCCGGCCTTGCTTTGGGCAGCCACCACGCCTTTGGCAGCCACACGCTCATACCAATGAAGGGCTTTGGCTTTATCCATGCCGCCGAAGCGGCCGGTTTCATACAAGCGGGCGAGCTGCCATTGCGCATCGCCGTAGTCCTGTTCGGCGGCGCGTTTGAGCCAGCTGATACCTTGGCGCACGTCGATTTTGGTGCCTAATCCATGCAAGAGGGCATAGGCCATATGATATTGCGCCTGCGGTTCGCCCAGCGCGGCGGCATGAGATGCCCAGGCAAAGGCTTTTTGGTGCTGGCCGTGGGCGGCCGCGTTTTCCATCAGCCACACGATAGCCGGCGGGAATTTTTGCGCAGCCAGGTGCTGCATCACCTGGCTGGCGGCCAATACGTCTTGCTGCATTCCTTCGCCGTTGGCCTGCATCAAAGCCAGGCTGTAGGCGGCTTTCAGGTAGCCTGAAGCGGCGGCACGCTCCAGCCAATATAGTGCGGTGGCATAGTTTTGCGGCACATTTTGGCCTTGGCGGTTCCATTCGCCCAGCTCGTATTGCGCCTGCTGATGCCCCATTTCGGCGGCCTGGAGCATATCGACCACAGCTTTTTCGCGGGTATCTTCTGCTTCCAACAGCTGTTGGGCGCGTCGGTAGTAGGCTTCGGCATCAGGCAGATTATCCTGCTCCGTCCGATTTGTTTTCACCAGCTTAACGGCTTTGCGCCCGAGTGCAAATTTAATCATTCGTTCCAACCGTATTTAAATCTTTCTTTTGGCGGCTATTGCGACCTGGCCGCATTCTGCCACTCCCTAGTTAAGGCCGGTTGGCAAGGGCTATTCCCCTGCCCGCTAACTGTTCTGTTGCACGGCATCTTGTTAATATACAGACATTTTAGCATGCCGGCATACCCTGTGGCAGCCCGCTTAAGCTATTTGAGGCTACCTGAAAAGCCGGAACATACCAATAATTTGCTAACAGAGCCTCTTTTACGCATAAATTGCCAAACTTTCGGGCTATGAATTGTCGTTCATTTGATTTTGGTCAATATTTCTCCCGGCCATTATCTTTATAATCCCCTCCAAGTTGAAAGGATTTAGTGCCCGGCTGGCAAGCAAAGCTGGTTGGTTGAAATAGAGATACTCCTGTTTCTTGCAACATTGGATTCATTTTCCTCTTGATGTGTGTGTGTTTAGGTGTGGCCGACTGCCACACCTTTTTTTATCTGCAATATTTAGCCAAAGTAGCGAAAGCCGCCCAACCCGCTATAAAATGCCGCCTTTCCCCACACTCCGCCGCCTATGCTCAGCTACCGCCATGCCTTCCATGCCGGCAACCATGCCGACATACTCAAACATTTTATCCTGTTTCTCACTCTCAGCTACTTCAACCGCAAAGACAAGCCCTATTGGTATATCGACACCCATAGCGGCGCCGGCCTATACCGCCTGGCAGACGATGCCGCGCAAAAAACCGGCGAACACCAACAAGGCATCGGCCGCCTGCTCGCAGCGCCCGCCCTGCCTGCCGAGCTGGAACAATTCCGCCAACACCTGCGCAGTATCCTGCCCGCGCCCGATTTCTACTGCGGCTCACCCCGCCTTGCCCAAAGCCTGCTGCGCGACAGCGACAAAATGCGCCTGTTTGAACTGCACCCCACCGACTTCGCCCTGCTGCAGGAAAACACCCGCGCCGACCGCCGCATCATCGCCAAACAAAGCGACAGCTACCAAGGTCTGATTTCCCTCCTGCCGCCCCCAACGCGCCGCGCTTTGGTTCTTATCGACCCGCCCTACGAGCAAAAGCAAGACTACCGTCAAGTAGTCAAAACCCTGCAGGCCGCCCTGCGCCGCTTCGCCACCGGCTGCTATTTGCTGTGGTATCCCTGCCTTTCGCGTGAAGAAAGCCGCCAGATGCCCGCCGAACTGCGCAAACTGCCCGTTACCCATTGGCTGCAAGCCGAACTGCATGCCCATGCCCCGCGCAGCGACGGCTTCGGCATGCACGGCAGCGGCATGTTCGTTATCAACCCGCCCTACCTGCTGGCCGAACAGCTCGCCGCCAACCTGCCTGCCCTCGCCGAACTCTTGGCGCAAGACCAAGGCGCTAGGTTTGTGTTGGAGCAAGAAAGCGCTTAAGCATTTAAGTTTTCAGGTAGCCTTTTTCATGCAAAGGCTACCTGAAAAATACAGCACCACGCCAAACCAGCAATCAATACATTAATTTGCCATACAGCTGCCCCGGCTGACAGCGATTTCTGATTTCCTCCGCCAATTCCAAAGCATTCCCCGCGCTGTTAAGCCACACCTGGTTTCCGGCTGCAGACGACGGCTTAATCCGATTCAAATTCAAACTGAGCGTTTGCGGCACTACGCCAGCCTGTTCCGGCATGCGGTATTGCAATAACAATTTGTTGGGAAAGTTTCCGCCCCGCAAATTCACAAATTGCAACCATTCATAAGCCACAAAACCTTCGCCCGCACCCGATAAACAATAACGGATACCCTCTTCCTCCAAACGCACAAACTCGCGTGGTCCGGTACGTTTGCCATGCCACCGCCACCACACCAGCCTGCATACCGCTAAGGCAAGCAGCAGCAAGATACCCAAGTGCAATACCGTTATTCGATATTGCCCAGATAGCAAAACTATCCGTCCAAGAATAGTGAGCAACGCCGCGGCACCAAACACAGTAGCCCACCCGTTTAACAAGCCTCTGCCAAACTCCCACTCCCGTATCTCTTTACGACAGGAAAGATAATCATGATTTTCCATTGTGTTATTTCCTCAATAAAGCTATCTGAAAGTACCGTAAAGCAATAATGCAAAACCCTGCAGCATCATATCCCCTCTGCTTAACAACATCAATTTTCAGGTAGCCTGCCCACCTTACCCCATCCTAACCGGCAGGCTACAATCCGCGCCCGTTTTAATACAAAACAACAGGAAAGCCCTATGGCACATCAACTCAATAAAGGCAAAATCCGTGATAACGCACTCAAAGCACTGGTGCGCTCCAATCTGTTCCGGCACAAAACGGAACGCAAAAAGAAAGGCAAAGGCAGCTACAACAGGCAGGCAGCCAAAAAATGGCGGGACGGTTTCGAACAACCGTCCCGTTTTGATTTGTATCGCTACACTGATAACCACCTCAGCCCTCCCTGCCCACCTCCCATTCCGTGCAGACAGCTTTTTCAACGCTCCATGTTTTGTAATGTGCCGACATCGCCACACCGCCTTGCCACCGCCGCGAACTATCCGTTTTTAAGCATTATCAACTATCTATTTATCATTTCATATGCAGCCATTGAAAAATAGCTTGTTTGAAATTTCCGCTGATTCATACCATCAACATCCCCATTACATCCGCTCATTCCGACATACCCATTGGTCGTCAAAAATAAATATTGAAAAACTGGGAGAAATAAAACCCTACACAAATGAATATATTTTTCAATTATTGACCACCCTCTATTATATTTTGTTTGGAAATTGGTTATAGTTACAACCGCAAACCCTTTCACCTCAACCAAACATGGGAAGGAGGAAAAATGTCCCAATCTTCTGCAAAAGAAACCCTGAATCCGTTCGAAATCGCCCGAAAACAGGTGAAAACCGCCTGCGACCGGCTCAATGCCGACCCTGCGGTGTATGAAATCCTGAAAAATCCGCAACGTGCCTTGGAAGTCAGCTTCCCCGTCAAACTCGACAACGGCACAGTCAAAACCTTCACCGGCTACCGTTCGCAACACAACAACGCCGTCGGCCCCTATAAAGGCGGCGTGCGTTTCCATCCTAATGTAAATTTTGACGAAGTTAAAGCTCTGTCGATTTGGATGACCATCAAATGCTGCGTTGCGGGCATTCCTTACGGCGGCG
>ERZ772764.1571-NODE-1571-length-14232-cov-4.028215_pt1 | contig 14232 bp, 14 predicted proteins | sample MGYA00512163_ERZ772764 | MGnify/ENA primary metagenome ERZ772764 (study PRJEB29015, sample SAMEA2737903) | human oral metagenome | biome: human oral; feature: human-associated habitat; material: dental | place: China | collected 2094 ... | reverse complement strand
GAAAAATTATTTTTCGTCTGCATACAAACACTTTCTGTTTAATTCGGCGGCAAAGGTAATACTTTTTAATGATATAAGATGCAAAATGGAAAAGGAAATTTTGCATGACAGCGAAATGAAAGGTGATTTTTACGCGCGTTCGGGATAAGATTCGGCCTCATCTGCCTTAACTGTCTTTCCAAAAAGCGGGCGTGAAAATCACCAAAATCGTGAAAATCTCCAAACGGCCGATGAGCATCAGCGCCGAGCAGAGCCATTTGATGCCCGCCGGCAACATCGACCAGCTCATCGTGGGGCCAATCTCAATGCCGAGCGTGGGGCCTACGTTGCCGATGGAACTCAGCACAATGGTGATGGCGTTGGTGTTGTCGACGCCGGCCTCGATGATGATGAACGACGCGACGAGGCACAACATCAGGTAGACGGCCAGGAATGCCAGCAGCGTGATGCGCTTTTGCTGCGAAATGCTCGCGCCGTCGATGTGCATCGGCAACACGGCGTTGGGGTGGAGAATTTGTTTAAACTCGTTGCGAATGATTTTTATAATCATCAGGCTGCGAATGCTCTTAAAACCGCCGCTCGTGCTGCCCGAACAGGCACCGAGAAACATGCAGGTGGCCAGCACCACCCAGGTGACGTGAGGCCACTTGGCGGCATCGTCGTTGAACAGGCCGGTAGTGGTGATGAACGACACGACTTGGAATATGCCGCAACGAAAAGCCTTCTCCACGTCGTAGCCGTTGTAAAGCATCAGCTCAACCATGATGAAAAGCGTGAAGGCCAGCACCACGAAGAGATAGAATTTAAACTCGGCGTTCTTCCACATCGGTTTCAGGCTGCGGCGCAGGGCGGTGGTGTAGAGCAGCGTGAAATTCGCGCCCGAGAGGAAACAAAACAGTGTGGCGACATATTCGATGGCGGGCGAGCGAAAGAATTCGGCGCTGTTGTTGTGGGTGGAAAATCCGCCCGTGGCCGTGCTGCCCATGGCATAGTTGAGGCTGTCAAACCAGCCCATGCCAAAGGCCATGAACGACAGCACGCAAGCGAGGGTGAGCAAGAAGTAGACGGTCCAAATCCACTTGGCGCTGGTGCTCAGTCGCGGATGGAGCTTCGAGCTGATGGGGCCTGTTGCTTCGGCTGCAAACACCTTCACCGAGCCACCCACAAACGACGGCAGGATGGCGGTGGTGAAGAACACGATGCCCAAACCGCCAATCCATTGCGTCATGCTGCGCCAAAAGAGTAGGCCGTGGGGCAGCGCGTCGACATTGTCCAAGATGGTGGCGCCTGTGGTGGTGAACCCCGACATGGTTTCGAAATAGGCGTCGGTGAAACTCGGAATGTAGCCGCTGATGACAAACGGCAACGTACCAAAAAGACTGAAGATGACCCACGAAAGCGACACCACGAGGTAGGCGTCGCGGCGGCTCATGGTGTTGTCGGAGTGGCGCCCAAGATAGCGCAGCACGATGCCCGTGAGCAGCGTGAGCACAATGCTGATGGCAAACGGCATTTCGTCGTCTTCGCCAAAACCAATGGCCATGGCGAAGCAGGCCAGCATGATGGCTACTTCGATGAACAGCAGCGAGCCGAGGATTTTAAAAATGGTGTCGCGATGAATCATTTGTTGAACAGATTCTCAATTTTCTTCAGATAAATGTTGTGGCAGAACACCATCACCGAGTCGCCGGCTTGAATGGTGGTGTTGCCCGAAACGAGGATGCCTTCGCCATTCCTCACCAATCCGCCAATGGTGACGCCGGCCGGCAGCTTGAGGTCTTTCACCGCTTTTTGCGTGATTTTGGCGCCTTCTTGCGGGATGAATTCAGCCACGTCGGCGTCGGCATTCATCAAAAAGCGCACGTTGTGCACGTTGGCATCGAGCATCATTTGATAGATGTGGCTGGCGGCGATGGCTTTCTTGTTGATGATGGTGCCGATGTCTAAACTCTCGGCCATGTTCACATAATCCATGTTCTCCACCATCGCCACGGTTTTCCTTACGCCCATGCGTTTGGCGGTAAGGCAAGCCAAGATGTTGGTTTCGGCATTTCCTGTGACGGCCACGAAGGCTTGCGTGTTGCGGATGCCTTCTTCCTGCAGCAGCGCCAAGTCGCGTCCGTCGCCGTGAATGATGAGGGCGCGGTCGTCGTCGAGCATCTCGTTGAGCTTGGTGCAACGCTCTTCGCTGGCTTCGATAATCTTAATGTCCAAATAGTCGGGCATGGTTTTCACAGCGCGCACGGCGGTGCGTCCTCCGCCCATGACCATCACGTTTTTCACGTCGACATAATGTTCCTTGCCCACGATTTTGCGCACGTAGGGAATGTATTGCCGCGTGGTCATGATGTAAACCATGTCGTAGAGCTTCAGTTCGTCGTTACCGCCGGGGATGATGGTGTCGCCGTTGCGTTTGATGGCCACCACATGATAGGGGTCGTCGGGACCGCTGATGTCCTTGAGCGGTTGGTTGAGCACCTCGCACGTCTCGCGCAGCTTGATGCCCAACATCACTAAAGCGCCGTCGTGCACGTCCCAGCGTTGGCGCACCCAGCTCATCTTCAATCCGTTGATGATGTCGGTGGCGACCAACATTTCGGGATAGATGATGGAGTCGATGCCCAATTTGTCGAACGTTTGCACGAGTGTGTCGGTGGTGTATTCGTAGTTGTCAACCTTGGCCACGGTTTTTTTTGTTCCGAGCGATTTAGCCAAGGTGCAGCTCACGATGTTTTTGTTTTGGTCGGGCGTGACGGCGACAAAGAGGTCGGCATCTTCGGCACCCGCCTCTTTGAGCGCTTGCAGACGGGTGCAAGGTGCCTGCATCATCATCAGGTCGAAGTCGGAGCCAAATTTTTCTAAGTTCTCGCTACTTTCATCCATGAGCACAATATCTTGGTTGTTGCGCGAGAGCAATTTGGCTAAATAGGTGCCAATGGTATAGGCACCGGCAATGATAATTCTCATTTGTATGCTTGGTTTATGGCGGCAACGATGCTGTCGACATCCATGTGGCAGATGTGTTGCAGTTCGTCGACGGTGCCATGTTCAATAAATTCGTCGGGGATGCCCATGCGTGTCACGGGCAGCGCGTAACCGTGGTCGTTCATCCATTCCAGCACGGCGCTGCCCATACCGCCTTGCACGCAACCGTCTTCGAGCGTGATGAGACGTTCGTAGTGTTGGCAGATGTCGTGCAGCAGCGCATCGTCTAAGGGTTTCAGGAAACGCAGGTCGTAATGCCCCACGTTCAGCCCCGATTGCGCAATGGCTTTCGTGGCGTTATTGCCGATGGGACCGATGCTCACGATGGCCACGTGCTCGCCTTGACGTAGACAGCGGCCGGTACCCACGTTGATTTCGGTGAGCGGACAATGCCAATCGGACAACACACCATGGCCGCGCGGATAGCGGATCACGAAAGTGCCTTTGTCGGGCAGTTGCGCGGTGTACATGAGCCGGCGCAGCTCATGCTCGTCCATAGGACTGGCGATGGTGAGATGAGGGATGGGGCGCAGTGCAGCCATATCGAAGGCGCCGTGGTGCGTGGGACCGTCTTCGCCCACCAATCCGGCCCGATCAAAGCAGAGCACCACAGGCAGACGCAGCAGCGCCAGGTCGTGGATGATGTTGTCGTAGGCGCGTTGAGCAAAGGCGCTGTAGATGTTGCAGAAGGGTTGCAGACCGTCTTTGGCCATACCGCCCGAGAAAGTGACGGCGTGCCCTTCGGCAATGCCCACGTCGAAAACACGTTGCGGCATTTCCTTTTGCATGATGGTCATCGAGCAGCCTGTGGGCATGGCCGGCGTGACACCCACGATGCGCGGATTGCTTTGTGCGAGTTCTAACAGCGTGTGGCCAAACACATCTTGGAATTTGGCGGGCTGATTGGCGTTGTCTTGCAGAATGCGCTCACCCGTGTCGGCATTGAATTTTCCGGGTGCGTGCCACACGGTAGCCTGCTGTTCGGCAGGTTTGTAGCCTTTTCCTTTGATGGTGTGCAGATGAAGCAGCTTCGGTCCTTTCATGTCTTTGAGCTGTTGCAGCACACGCACAATTTCAACGACGTTGTGGCCATCGAACGGGCCGAAATAGCGGATGTTCATGCCTTCGAACACATTTTGCTGATGGCTCAGTGCACTCTTCAGCGCGTTGTTAAAGCGGATGAGCCCTTTGCGCCGGCTGTCGTTGAGATAACCTTTGCTGCGCAGCCAACTGCTGGCTTTGAAGCGCAAACGGTTGTAGGTTTCAGTGGTGTCTAATTGCAGCAGATATTTCTCCATGCCGCCCACGGCACGGTCAATCGACATATCGTTGTCGTTGAGCACGATGAGCAAATCGTTGGGCGTACTCGAAGCATTGTTAAGCCCCTCAAAGGTGAGCCCCCCGCTCATGGCACCATCGCCCGTAACGGCCACCACATGGCGCCCCGTTCCGTTGGCTGCCACCGCCATGCCGAGTGCGGCCGAGACGGCGTTGCTGGCATGTCCGCAGGCAAACGTGTCGTATTCGCTTTCCATCGGTGTGGGGAAGGGACGGATGCCGTGCAGCTTGCGGTTGGTGTGAAACTGTGCGCGCCGTCCCGTCAAAATCTTATGTCCGTAGGCCTGATGACCCACATCCCACACGATGCGGTCGTTGGGCGTGTCAAACACATAGTGCAGCGCCACCGTGAGCTCCACTACACCCAATGACGAGGCAAAGTGGCCGGGGTTTTTCGACACCTTTTCTATAATGTCTTGGCGCAGTTCGTCGCACACTTGTGGCAGCTGATCTATGCGCAGTTTCCGCAAGTCGGCGGGGAATTGAATTTGATTTAATAATGTAAAATCAGGATTACTCATTGCTACGATAGTCGCTAATGTTTAGCCCTGCAAAGGTACGCAATATGGTGGGAAACGCAAAGAAAAGCCATTTATTATTTGCTTTTCGTGGGAACAGCGGCGCGGAACGGGCGCACTCGTAGGCCTGTGAACGGATAAAACGAGAAAAACAAAATATGAAAAATCATCTTTCAAACATATTTCTCGTTGAAATGACTCTCCAGAACAACGAGAAATCTTATTTTTCTCAGCCGCAACTCCACCTTATTTAAATTATTTGCGTAATTTTGTAAGCACTTGCGCCGGCAGGGCTTGGCGCACGTTCCGTTTTGAACAATAAAACATCAATCGAGATAACAGCAATGAAAAAATCGCTTTTTCTGCTCTTCGCATGGTGCATCGCCGTGGTTGCCACAGCGCAACAAAAGGCGCGCGTCTATGCCGTGGGCTTCTACAACCAAGAAAATTTGTTTGACACCTGCCACGATGCCGGCAAAAAAGATTACGACTTTCTGCCCGGCGGCTCCTACAAATGGGATGGGCTGAAATACGGCCACAAGCTGCGCAACATGGCGCGCGCACTGGCCGACATGGGCACCGACGTGCTGCCGCATGTGGGTTGTGCCGTCATTGGTCTGAGCGAGGTAGAGAACCGCCGCGTGTTGGAAGACCTCGTGCAGCAACAGCCCCTGGCCGAGCGTGGCTATGCCTTTGCCCACATCGAGGGACCCGACCGCCGCGGCATCGACTGCGCCCTGCTCTACAATCCGCAACTCTTCACGAAGCAAACCGAGCGCCTGGTGCCCTACGTGATGCGCGAGGCCAAAGACAGCGCTTTCTACACCCGCGGCTTCTTCACCGTGACGGGCGAGCTGGCCGGCGAACCCGTGGCCTTCATCGTGTGCCACTTGCCAAGCCGATTCAGCGGTTCGAGCTACCGCGAATGGGGTGCCACGCAGGTGCGCGCCGTGAAAGACTCGCTCTTGGCACTCAACCCCGCCATGAAGGTGATGGTGATGGGCGACATGAACGACGACCCCACCGACAACAGCATGCGCCAATGCCTCGCGGCCAAGGCTGAGGTGGCGCAGGTTGGACCGCAAGACATGTACAACCCGTGGTATAATATGCTCGTCAAGCAGGGCACGGGCACACTGCAATATCGTGGCGCGTGGAACCTGTTCGACCAGATTATCCTCTCGCCCAATCTGCTCAATGCGCCGGGCACGAAGGACTTCTCGACGCTAAAGTTTTGGAAGGCACGCATCCAACGCATGCCCTATCTCTTCGAAACCGAGGGCAAATATAAAGGTTCGCCCAAGCGCACCACGGCCGGCGGCGTGTGGCTCGACGGCTATTCCGACCACCTGCCCGTGTGTGTTTACCTCGTCAAGATGCAACAATGATGCAGCCCATGGAAACGCCCACGCTACAACCCATCGAAACGCATCCCTTCGAGCCGTGGCTGCCCAAAAATGCGCGGCTGCTGATGCTCGGCACGTTTCCGCCGGCACCCAAACGTTGGTGCATGGCGTGGTATTATCCCAACTTTCAAAACGACATGTGGCGCATCTTCGGGCACGTGTTCTTCGGCGACAAGCTGCATTTCGTCGACCAAGAGCACAAGACGTTCCGCCTCGAGGCGCTCAAAGCCTTTCTCGCCGAAACGGGCGTGGCCATCTTCGACACGGGGCTGCGCATTCGCCGCACGAAGAACAACGCCTCCGACAAGGACCTCGAAATCGTGGAGCAAGCCGACATCGACGGGCTGCTGCGCCAACTGCCCGAATGCAAGGGCGTGCTGGCCGCCGGACAATTGGCCACGCAGGTGTTTATGCAGCATTTCGGCATCAAGCAAATGCCCAAGATGGGGTGCTTCACCGAGTTCACTTTCGAAGGACGCACGCTGCGCCTCTATCGCGTGCCGAGCAGCAGTCGCGCCTATCCCATGGCCGTGGAGAAAAAGGCAGCTTTCTATCAGAAAATGTTCGATGATGTGCTGCGCTAACGCTCGCCGCATCGCCATCGCTTAACAACATAAAACACAAAGAAAATGTTTGAAGACAAAACCACCATCATTGGCATCGCTGGCGGGACCGGCAGCGGCAAAACCACCGTCGTGAAGAAAATTGTCGAGGCCTTGCCGCCCCATTATGTGGCTGTCGTGCCGCTCGACTCCTACTACAACGACACGTCGCACATGACCGACGAAGAACGCCACGCCATCAACTTCGACCATCCCGACGCCTTCGACTGGAAACTGCTCCACAAACAGGTCAACGACCTGCGTGAGGGGTGCGCCATCGAACAACCCACCTACAGCTATCTGCAATGCAACCGGCTGCCCGAAACCATCCACGTCGAGCCAAAACCCGTCATCATCATCGAAGGCATCATGACGCTGCTCAACAAAAAACTGCGCGACCTCATGGACCTTAAAATCTTCGTCGACTGCGACCCCGACGAGCGACTCATCCGCAACATTCAGCGCGACACCATCGATCGCGGCCGCACCGTCTCCATGGTCGTCGAACGCTATTTGGAAGTGCTCAAACCCATGCACGAACAATTCATCGAACCCACCAAGCGCTTTGCCGACATCATCATTCCGCAAGGTGGCGAAAACACACGCGGCATCTCCATTCTGCGCAACTACATCGAGGGTCTGGTGCCCAAGGAATGAACCAACATGACCGACTTTGAAGAATATATACGACAAAGCGAACCGCATAAACGCGAGAAAGGCTATGCGTGGCAAACGGCTATCGGGCTGCAGGCCGTCGATGGGCTAAAAACTTCCGACTATCTGCGAGAGACTGCGCGCCAGCACATCGAGGGCGACATCACCATCGAGGAAGTAAAGCAACTGATCAATCGCTATCACGAATCGAAGACCGCGCGGAAGGATGTTGAGGACAGGACGGAAGAGGCCGATAAAGTTTCGGCACGCATTACTGAATTGCTTTCCTAACAAAGTTTCACGTTCTCACCATTAGAATATATTGCTATTCATCGCCGGCTGTTCGAAGGCATTTATCCTCATGCAGGCACGATAAGGGATTACAATATCACGAAAAAAGAATGGGTACTCGATGGCGAGACCATGCTATATGCCGGTGCTGACAGCATTCGCGAGACTTTGGATTACGACTTCGCACGTGAAAAGGAATATGATTATCAACAGCATGGAACAGCTGAAGCCGTAAGCCACATCGCACAATTCATTTCAGACCTTTGGCAAATTCATCCATTTGGCGAGGGCAACACGCGCACAACAGCCGTCTTCACCATTAAATATCTGCGCACGTTCGACTTCGACATCAGCAACGAAACCTTTGCCGATTATTCGTGGTACTTTCGCAATGCACTGGTGCGCGCCAACTACAACAACATACCCAAAGGCATCTTTGCCACAACGCAATTTTTGGAAGCCTTCTTCCGCAATTTGATTTTGAACGAGCAGCATGAGTTAAAAAAATCGTTTTCTACATGTTTCGGTACAAGCCCAAAGTGCAACGGCAGATGCTCCTAAGTGCAATGATTGCACTTTGAATTGCACTTTAGAAGAGTTGGCGCTGCTCAACCTTATGAAAGAGAAACCCCATGCAACCCAAAAAGAGATTGCAGCACATATCGGCAAATCGGAGCGGACGGTGAAAACCATGACTGTGAAATTGGCGAAACAAGGCCTCATAGAACGCAAAAATGGTCGGCGCAATGGCTATTGGGCGATTAAAACGACGCTTTAATCTCATCCCATATTCCGCAATAAAACCAGCCTTTTCTTGGCTATTTCTCATAAAAGAAGTAACTTCGCAGCCTAATTCATTATTAAATAATAATTATGTCATACAATTTATTGAAAGGAAAGCGCGGCATCATCTTCGGTGCACTCAACGACATGTCGATTGCATGGAAAGTGGCTGAACGCTGCGCAGAAGAAGGAGCATCCATGGTGTTGAGCAACACGGAAATGGCGCTCCGCATGGGCGAGCTCGATGGTTTGGCAAAGAAAATCAATGCACCCATCATCGCAGCCGATGCAACCAACTACGACGAATTGGAAAATGTGTTTGTCAAGGCACAAGAGCTACTCGGTGGAAAAATTGACTTTGTGCTCCACTCAATTGGTATGAGCCCCAACGTGCGCAAACACCGCACATACGATGATCTCGATTATAACTGGCTGAACAAGACGCTTGACATCTCGGCCATCTCATTCCACAAGATGTTACAGGCCGCTAAGAAGGTCGATGCCATCGCCGAATATGGTTCGGTGGTTGCCCTCACTTATGTAGCTTCGCATCGCACATTCTTCGGTTACAACGACATGGCCGACGCCAAGCTCGTAGCTTTGGCTACATCTATGGCCGCGAAAAGAACGTGCGCATCAACACCGTTTCACAATCGCCTACCGCTACCACCGCTGGTAAAGGTATCAAAGACATCGACAACATGATGGACTTTGCCGACAAGATGTCGCCCTTAGGCAACGCTACAGCCGACGATTGCGCCGACTACTGCGTGACACTCTTCAGCGACCTCACACGTAAGGTGACCATGCAGACGCTGTTCCACGATGGCGGTTTCTCAAACATGGGTATGAGCCTGCGCGCTATGAACCAATATAGCAAAGACCTTGACGCCTATAAGGACGAACAAGGTAAGGTGATTTACGGTTAATCCGTTGCGCCGACACGCTACATCAAACAAGCAAGTTGTAAAGTTGGATACATCTCCTTCGCTTCGCAACTTGCTTTTTTATGTGCCTCTCCTTATTCTATATAATAGTCCTTATTCCTATTATATGATTAGCTCGTGCACCATCCTTATAATATTTCGCGCGCTATCCACGCACAAGCTTCCGCATCAGCCAATGCATGGTGGTGGTTCTTTAGCTCGTAACCACAAACGCGTGCCACAGTATGAAGCTGATGATTGGGCAGATTGGGATAGGCTCGTCGAGCAGCTCTGAGCGTGTCGTAAAACTGATAATCGGGATAATCCATGCCATAAATCTTGAACACCGCACGCAAACAGCCTTCATCAAACGAGCTGTTATGCGCCACAAGCGGCAAACCTTGAATGTGGGGCACCACCTGCTTCCACACTTCGCTAAACACAGGTGCATCGTCGGTGTCGCAACAAGTAAGTCCATGCACCGCCGTACAGCGATAGGTGTAATAATTGGGTTCGGGTTGGATGAGCGAATAAAAACGATCGACAAGTTCGCCACCACGCACCACAACTACGCCAACCGAACACACACTGCACCGCTCAAAATTGGCTGTTTCGAAATCTATGGCCGCAAAATCTTTCATTTCCTTTTCACATTATATGAATACTTGAGCCTACAAAAGTAGTAAAAAATGTATAAAGGTCGACGGCATGCCATTGAAAAAGCTGTAACTTTGTGCAAAGCAAACAAAATAAAGAAGATATGAAAGATATACAAAATCGACGCACCATCCGTCAATATTCCACGCAACCCGTAAGCGACGAACTGCTTCATCAGTTGCTCGAAACAGCAGAACACACACCCACCATGGGTAATTTGCAACTCTATAGTGTTGTCATCACGCGCGACGCTGCCGAGAAACAAGCCTTAGCACCCGCACATTTCAATCAGCCCATGGTGACACAAGCGCCGGTGGTGCTCACCATCTGTGCTGATTATCGTCGTACAACGCGCTGGGCCGAACAGCGTAAAGCCACACCGGGCTATGACAATTTCCTTTCGTTCCTCAATGGAGCAACGGATGCTTTGCTCTACACTCAAACCTTTTGCAACCTCGCCGAAGCAGCAGGACTTGGCACGTGCTTCCTTGGAACGACGCTCTATTCGGCTGAAGCCATCATCAACACGCTGCAACTTCCGGCATTAGTCTTCCCCATTGCCACCATCACGTTGGGTTGGCCGGCCGAAACACCCGAACAAACCGACCGACTGCCACTGCGTGCAATCGTACACAACGGCCATTATGCTGACTACACACCACAAGGCATTGACGATTGCTATGCCGAAAAAGAGGCGTTGCCCGCCAATCAAAACTTCGTGGCCATCAACCATAAAGAAACTTTAGCACAGGTTTATACCGACATTCGCTACACCAAAACCGATAACGAAGCATTCAGCAAAGGACTGCTCAAAGCGCTTTGCCAACAAGGTTTTCTAAACGCCACACCTCCATCAATAGATCAATAAAACCTCTCGTCTACTGAGTTTACACTACGTCTACTGCGCCCATTGCTTCATTTGACATATATCAAAAACCGTTCTGTTTGGATAGGAAATACTTCTGTTGGGAAAACTATTAGTCGAGTTTTTTTTTATTCCTTTGCAAACGAATAGCAATTAGAGTGAGCTTGTTACAGCAATTACGTTGCTTTTCGCATCATAAACAAAGAATATTAATCATAAAAGTAAAATCGATATGAGAGTAATTATCCAATCAAATTACGACAATTTGTCCAAATGGGCCGCACGTTATGTGATTGACGCCATCAAAAAGCATCAACCTTCTGCAGAACATCCCTTTGTTTTAGGTCTACCAACAGGCTCTTCACCCGAAGGAATGTATGCCGAACTCGTAAAAACCTATCAGGCTGGCGAAGTATCATTCAAGCATGTCATCACCTTTAACATGGATGAATACGTGGGGTTGCCCGAAACACATCCCGAAAGCTATCATGCTTTTATGCACCGCAACCTCTTCGACCACATTGATTGCCCTGCTGAAAATATTCATATCTTAAACGGAAATGCAACCAATCTGCAAGCTGAATGCGAAGCCTACGAACGTGCCATTCGCGAAGTTGGCGGCATCAACCTGTTCATCGGTGGCATCGGTCCCGACGGGCACATTGCATTTAATGAACCTTTCTCTTCGCTCAATTCGCACACACGTGTGAAGACACTCACTACCGACACACGCATTGCAAACTCACGTTTCTTCGACAATGATCCTGAGAAAGTGCCGGCCTATGCACTCACCGTTGGTGTGGGCACCGTGATGGAAGCCAAAGAGGTGCTTATCCTATGCAATGGCTATGGCAAAGCACGCGCACTGCAAGCTGCCATCGAAGGTCCTGTAACGCAGCAATGGACCATCAGCGCCTTGCAAACCCATCCGCATAGCATCATCGTGACCGAAGAGCAAGCGGTTGCCGAATTGAAGGTAAGCACCTATCGCTACTTCAAGGATATAGAAAAGGTATAATTAAAAAGACAAATCAATTAAAACGAATAAGAAATGGTAAGATTGAATTTAAGCTCACAAATTGTGCTCAACAAAATTCCACAAGAGCTCTACAACCCCAAGAACATTCTCGAGCGTTCTGAAATTACACGCATGGAGAAAATCACAACCGACATTCACGTCTCTATTGAAGAAGGTGCAAAAAGCATTGCCAACGCCATCGAAGCAACCATTCGCGACAAAGAAAAAGAAGGAAAGTTCTGTGTCATGGCCTTGGGAACAGGCACATCGCTCCGTCCCGTTTACGACGAGTTGGTGAAAAAACATAAAGCAGGCTTGAGCTTCAAAAACGTTGTTGTCTTCAATGGATATGAATATTATCCGCTCACGAAGAATAGCAACTGCACGAGCATTTCTCAGCTCAAAAAGATGTTTTTGGACCACGTAGACATCGAACCACAAAACATCTTCTCACCCGATGGCACCATCAGTCAAGATGCAGTCTTAGGCTATTGCCGCCTCTACGAACAGCGCATCAGCACATTCGGCGGCTTAGACATTGCACTCTTTGGCATTGGCCGCAGCGGAAACATCGGTGCAAACGAACCCGGTTCCGGCCTATCCTCTGTCTCACGTCTCATTCTCATCGACAACCTTTCGCGCGAAGAAATGACCAACAGTTTTGCCAGCGGCGAACAAGTTCCGCCCTGTTGCATCACAATGGGCATCGGAACCATCTTCCAAGCTAAAGAAATCTTCATCACGGTTTGGGGTGATGAGAAAGCCAAGATGGTGAAGGAAATTGTTGAAGGTAAGATTAGCGACAGCGTTCCTGCATCGTTCTTGCAGACCCATAACAACGCTAAAATGGTCATCGACTTGCCCGCTGCCTCACAACTCACCCGCATCAAGCACCCTTGGTTGGTCACATCCTGCCAATGGAATGACAAATTAGTACGCTCGGCCGTGGTTTGGCTCTGCGAGAAAACTCAAAAACCCATCTTAAAACTAACGAATAAGGACTACAATGAGAATGGTTTGAGCGAACTCCTCGCACTCTATGGTTCGGCCTACAATGCGAATATCAAAATATTCAACGACCTGCAACACACCATCACGGGGTGGCCCGGAGGCAAGCCAAATGCCGACGACACCTATCGTCCCGAGCGCGCAACGCCCTATCCCAAACGCGTGATTGTGTTCTCTCCCCACCCCGATGATGACGTCATCTCCATGGGCGGGACACTGCAACGCTTGGTAAGTCAAAAACACGACGTGCACATTGCCTATGAAACCAGCGGCAACATCGCTGTAGGCGACGAAGAAGTAACACGCTTCATGCACTTCATCAATGGCTTCAACCAACTCTTCGGCAATTCTAAAGACAAAGCCATCTCTGAAAAATATAACGAGATTAAAGACTTCTTCAAGAACAAGAAGGAGGGCGATTTAGACACGAGAGACGTCCTCACACTCAAAGGCTTAATCAGAAGAGGTGAAGCGCGCACGGCCTGCACCTTCAACCACATTCCTTTAGACCATGTGCATTTCCTCGACCTTCCTTTCTATGAGAGTGGAAAGATCGAAAAGAATCCCATGACCGAAAAGGATGTGCAGATTGTAAGAAAGTTCTTGCAAGAGGTGAAACCCCATCAGATTTATGTAGCCGGCGACTTAGCTGACCCACACGGAACCCACAAGAAATGCACCGATGCCGTCTTAGCCGCTCTAGATTTAGAGAAAAATGCAAAGGCCGAATGGCTCAAAGACTGCCGCGTGTGGATGTATCGTGGCGCATGGGCTGAATGGGAAATCGAGAACATTGAAATGTGCGTGCCGATGAGCCCCGAAGAACTTCGTGCAAAGAGAAACTCCATCCTCAAGCACCAGTCGCAAATGGAGAGCGCACCTTTCTTGGGCAATGACGAACGCTTGTTCTGGCAACGCGCCGAAGATCGCAATCGCGGAACGGCCGAGCTCTACGATAAATTGGGCTTAGCTTGCTACGAAGCGATGGAAGCCTTTGTCGAATACAAACTTTTATAAGCAAATCCACCGCTGCCCTGCTTGATGTTTTTACGTCAGCAGGGCAGTTTTTGTTTATCCTAAATCCATCCGTTAGCTTACGCGCGAATGGTCTTACAACCTGGTTTGGGGAATGACTGGCATAACTTTATGCTTTTACCAACCCAAACGAGGAAGTGCTGGCA
>ERZ772764.1567-NODE-1567-length-14257-cov-2.590762_pt1 | contig 14257 bp, 10 predicted proteins | sample MGYA00512163_ERZ772764 | MGnify/ENA primary metagenome ERZ772764 (study PRJEB29015, sample SAMEA2737903) | human oral metagenome | biome: human oral; feature: human-associated habitat; material: dental | place: China | collected 2094 ... | reverse complement strand
TCATAAAGCCGGTCAAAAGATAGAAGAAACTTATGATGTGGTGATTGTCGGGGCAGGTGGAGCTGGTATGGCTAGCGCTGTTCAGTCGGCACAAGAGGGAAACAGTGTGGCGGTTGTGGAAGAAAATGCGGAAATAGGTGGTAATACCGTGGCTTCCGGTGGACAATTCCAATCGGTTCAAAAGTATTTGGTATGGGATCCTGCCAAACCAAATGCGACAAGTGGTACCTATAAAGGCAAGACTTATAAGAAAGTAAAACAAGCGGCCGGGAATATTACGATTCTTAAGACGATTTTAAATTGGAATGAAAAAGAATTTGATGGTAATCATTTTAAGGATCGAAATTTTGTGGCAGGAGATATCCATGAATTATCGAAAGCTGGTGTTCATAAGGAATACTTAGGGACTTTAAAAGCTCTAAAGAAAGAAATTAAAGCTTACATTGATTGGGCACAACCTAAGCTAAATGCCGGTACGGCTGAAACGGAATTGCCATTGTTTTCAACGGTCAACTTACATATCTTCCAAACCTATTATGGTGGATTAAGACAAAATGCGAAGAAGACAGAATGGATTTATGGTAATTATGAATTGGTAGCACAATTCGTAAATGGTGGTCAAGAGTTAAAAGGATGGTTAGAATCTCAAGGGGCTATGTTCGATAACGCTACTCAACCTACGATTGTTGGGGCTTTATGGAATCGTGAAAATGATTTCTTGGGATCGGATTTAAATAAGGACGGAATTCCTGATCCAGATGGTGCTAATAAGAAAGGTAAATCGGTATGGAATACGTACTTTGTACCAACGAAGAATACATTATTAAATACAGTGGCTAACCATGATAAGAATAAGATTTTATTACGTACCAAAGCGACTGAATTGATGGTTGAAAATGGAAGAGTAACGGGTGTCAAAGCACAAAAATATGACGGTACAGAAGTCATTTTACACGCTAAAAAGGGCGTTGTGTTAACCACTGGAGGTTATGCGGCTAATATTAAACGTGTTAAAGAAACAAACACTTATTGGAAAGATGGAGCGTTGACAGATTCTACCAAGACGACCAATCGTTCGAGTTTAGTGGGTAGTGGTTTGGATATGGCTCAAAAAGTGGGGGCACAATTAACCGGTATGGGTTATACACAATTGATGCCGATTTCTTGGGTAGATAATGGTAATTTGGCTTTTGGTGGTGGTAATTATACTATCTACGTCAATCCGAAGACCGGTAAGCGTTTTGTGAATGAAACAGGAGAACGGGATGTTTTATCGTTAGGTGAATTTGATCATGGTATTCGCTTTGAGGGTTCTAATGGAACTATCATTGAAATTGCGAATAATAATCATCATATTCCTGGACCATATCCGTATGGTACACCAAAGGACGACGACCTTACGTTATGGAATCGTGATGTTAAGAATCGTCAATACACTCGCACAGTGGATCAATTGGGTGATTTATTTAAGCAACTTGGATTACAGACTAATGCAGAAGAAGTTAAGAAGACAATCATAGAATACGATAAGGCTTTGATGACTGGTCAGGAAAAGAATTTAAATCCAACCAAGACAGGCTGGACTCATTTGATTGGTAAAGCTGAAAAAGATGCGAAAGGTAAGTTTAAGCCGGAAACATATACTTTAGATGGTGTTAAGTTAAAAATACGTCTATTAGCTCCATCCACACACCATACCATGGGAGGATTGGTTGTTGATGCGAAACGCCATGTCTTAGATAAAGACGGCAAGGCTATTAAGGGCTTATATGCGGCAGGTGAAGTAACTGGTGGAATTCATGGTGGTAACCGCTTAGGTGGTAATGCCATTGTTGAAATTTTTGTTTCTGGTCGCAGTGCTGCCAAAGCGATTGTTGAAGATAATAAATAGGATGTATAAAAACAGTGTTTCGAAGGAAAGACTGTTTTTATTTTTGCCTATTTTCTATTGCAAAATAAGCTTCATATAAATATTGTATCTTTCTTAATATATTGAGGAATGTATCACCATGGGCAAAAAAATTTTATTTTCAAAAGGGAAAGACTATAATGAAATCATATTAAGGAGGACAAAATGAGTACAGAACATAAGAAAGTATTCGAAGCGATGGATGGGAATACAGCCACAGCGCACGCTGCCTATGCGTTTACAGAAGTAGCTGGAATTTATCCCATTACCCCATCATCACCAATGGCGGAAAGTGTCGATGCTTGGTCAACGACTAATCGTCAAAATATTTTTGGTGATCGTGTGAAAGTGGTTGAAATGCAATCGGAAGGTGGTGCGGCAGGTGCTATTCATGGTGCTTTACAAGCTGGTTCTTTAGCCACTACATTTACAGCTTCGCAAGGATTGCTGTTAATGATTCCGAATATTTACAAATTAAAAGGGGAAATGTTACCGGGGGTTATTCATGTAGCGGCTCGTACGTTGGCAACGCATACATTAAGTATTTTTGGTGATCACTCTGATGTTTATGCAACTCGTCAAACGGGCATTATCCAAATGTGTTCTCATTCGGTGCAGGATTGTATGGATTTAGCTGGAGTGGCCCATGCCGTTGCTGTTGAAGCAAGTGCTCCGGTGATGCATTTCTTTGACGGTTTCCGTACTTCTCATGAAATCGATAAGATTGAAGTCATGGATTATGATTTTTTGAAGTCTTTGCTGAATCAAGAAAAGCTAGCTGAATTCCGTAAACATGCGTTGAATCCACATGGCAATTCAGTGGTACGTGGTGGTACACAAAACGATGATATTTTCTTCCAAGCAGCGGAAGCACAAAATACACACTTTGATCAAATTCCTGAAATTGTTGCTTCTTATATGAAGAAAGTTTCGGATTATACAGGACGTACTTACGCTCCATTTGTTTATGTTGGTGCTAAGGATGCAGAGCGAATTATCATCGCTATGGGTTCGGTTACGGATACGATTACAGAGACCATCAATACATTAGTGAAACGTGGTGAAAAAGTTGGCTTGGTGAAGGTTTACTTATATCGTCCGTTCTCCACTAAGATGTTAGAAGAGGTGTTACCAGCTAGTGTTAGGAGTATTGCCGTATTAGATCGTACAAAGGAACAAGGAGCTCGTGAACCATTATTCTTAGATGTTGTTTCAGCTTTACGTAAACATAAGGATTTAACCATCATTGGTGGTCGTTATGGTCTATCTTCAAAGGACACAAATCCATCGGATATTAATGCAGTGTATGAAGAGCTAAAGAAGAGTCATCCAAAAGAAGAATTTACGATTGGTATTGAAGATGATGTTACGAATTTATCTTTAGACAAAGCACCAATTTCTGTAGATGCTGATTATACTTCTTGCTTATTCTATGGTTTGGGATCGGATGGTACCGTTGGTGCCAATAAGTCAACCGTTAAAATCATCGGGAATAATACCGATCTTTACTCGCAAGCTTATTTCGCTTATGACTCTAAGAAATCAGGAGGCGTCACACGTTCACATTTACGTTTTGGTAAATCTCCGATTCATTCTCCTTATTATATTGATAAAGCTGAATTTATTTCCTGTTCACAAGAATCGTATTGCTTCAAGTTTGATATGGTTCGTGATTTAAAGGAAGGTGGTACTTTCTTATTAAATACCATGATTTCAGCGGAAGAAATTGTCCATCGTATGCCAAATCGTTTGCTGGCGACTTTGGCAAAGAAGAAAGCTAAGTGGTTTATCATTAATGCAACTAAGCTAGCACAAGAAACAGGTATGGGTCGTCACACCAATACGATTTTACAGTCGGCTTTCTTTAAGTTAAATGAACAAATCATGCCTTATCATAAGTCTCTTGAGTTGATGAAGCATTCAGCTGAAAAGACATACGCTCGTAAAGGACCAGAAGTTGTGGCCGCAAATATTCGTGCTATTGAAGCCGGTGCTGATGGTTTGGTTGAAATTCCAGTGAATCCGGCATGGGTGGACTTGCCTTACTCTAATGCTTTATATAAAGAAACAGGTGATTCTTATTATGATGAAGTGGCCCAACGCATTAATGCTTTAGATGGCAATCATATGCCTATATCGACTTTTATAAAACACGATATTTTAGATGGTTCCGTTCGCAGTAATGAAGCCTTCATGGAAAAAAGAAGCGTTGGTGCTTTTGTTCCGGAATGGGATGTGAATAAGTGTATTGAATGTGGTAAGTGTGGATTTGCTTGTCCTCATGCTACCATTCGTTCGGTCTTAATGGACGAAAAAGAATTGATTAAGGCTGATGAAATCGCGAAGGAAAATAACCTTGAATTAACTTACAAGGATCCGACACCTGCTTATAAAGGAGCAAAAGAAGCCGGCTTGAAATTCCGTATTCAAGTCTCAACGGAAAACTGTGTTGGCTGTGGTGTTTGTATTACAGTATGTCCGGTGGATGCTTTAAGTGCAAAGGATATCAATACGCAAAGGGAGCAACAAGCGTTAGCTGATTACTTATATAAAGAAGTGACTTATAAACCTGAATTTGGAAATCAAAATACGGAGGCCGGTGTTTCTTTGATGATGCCTTATTTTGAAGTGTCTGGGGCATGTCCTGGTTGTGGAGAAGCCGGATATTATCGCTTAGCCACTCAATTATTTGGTAAGGATATGATGATTGCCAATGCAACGGGATGTTCGATGATTTACTGCTCGGCAACTCCTGTTTCACCATTTGTTACTGACGAAAATAACGATGGTCCGGCATGGGCAAACTCCTTATTTGAAGATAATGCTGAATATGGTTTTGGTATGGCTATTGCGAATTCATATAAGTCGGCTCATATTTTGAAGTTGATGGAAGAAAATTTGGATACAGTAGAACCTGAATTGAAGGCTGATTTTGAAGCTTATTTAGCAGCGAATGATAATCGCGAAGCGCAACGCCAAATCAAATCGAGCTTAGTGGAGCATTTAAGGAGCTCTAAGGTAGAAGCTGTTAAAGAATTATTGAGCTATGAAGATGACTTGATATCGAAGTCTGTATGGATCGTTGGTGGTGATGGATGGGCTTATGATATCGGTTATGGTGGACTGGATCATGTGATGGCTAATAATTTGGATGTGAATGTGCTGGTGCTAGATACAGAGGTGTACTCGAATACGGGTGGACAATCTTCGAAATCTTCGCAAGCAGCGTCCATTGCAAAGTTTGCGGCTGGTGGTAAGGCTTTAGCGAAGAAGGATTTGGGTCAGATCTTTATGGAATATGGGACAGCTTACGTTGCTTCTGTTTCGATGGGAGCTAATCAAAGCCAAACAATTAAGGCTTTCAAGGAAGCCGAATCTTACAAAGGACCTTCTATTGTGATTGCTTACGCTCCATGTATTGAACAAGGAATTAAGGGTGGCTTGATCAATATGCCGGTGACGCAAAAGAATGCAGTGGAATGTGGGTATACCGTTTTGTATCGTTATGATCCACGCAAGGATAAACCGCTAACGATTGATTCTCGTACACCTAAGTGGGAAAAGTTCAAAGATTTCTTGATGAATGAAGGGCGCTATTTCAACTTAGTGAAGATCAAGGGCGAAGAAGAGGCGAATCAGCTATTTGATAAAGCTTGTACAGATGCTCAAATGCGTTATACAAAGCTTCAAATGAAGAAACGTATACAAGATGAAGAACCATCATAATGGTCAAAAAGAGTGTATTTCGGTACATTCTTTTTCATTTGGAATTAGAAAATTGTGGAAAAAATGAAAAAACAGGGTGATGAGGATTATAATAAGACGTTGTATGGAGGATGAATATGGATCTTGAGCAAATTAAAAAACTTCTAGATTTAGATGAAAAAACTAGGAAAGAAGTGGCGGCTGCCCATGAGGAAAAAAATCAACTTCTTGCCAAGATTGCCATAGAAGAACAACGTCTCTCTAAAGAAGTGTGGGATAAAGTTCATGTGACAATTGAACAGAAAGAAAAGGAAATGGTAAAAGAAGTGGCTGATGAAAAAAAACGGTTAGAATGTCGTTTTAACAAAAATAAAGAAAAATTAGAAAAACAGTTTTCCAGTCATCGAGACGAATGGATCGAAATGCTAAGTAAGCGTGTGACTTCTTTGGAAGAATATCATGAATAGTTCCAGCAATGCCATTATGGCAAAAGTTCGATCGATGTATGGACATTCTTTTCAAGAAAAAGATTATCTGATGCTTTTACATAAAAAAAACGAATCGGAAGTCGCCTCTTTTTTGCAGAATAGTGATCTTTTTCATGATTGCTTAATGGGGATCAATGTGAAAGCGATTCATCGGGGTCAATTGGAGGTTTTGATTCGGACAGAAATCTTTCATCGTATCAATAAACTGATTCGGTATATGGAAGGAAGTGGGAAACATCTTGTGCATAATTTGATTTCTAATACGGAAATTGAATTGATTATGATGAAAATACGGGCTTTGTCTTCAGGGAATTTAGTATTACGAGAAGATTTGATTACACATATACCGTTGTATGTATCACAATATAGCAGTTTTGATTTTATGGGTTTAAGTAACGTGTCAAATTTTGAAGAATTGTTAACTTTACTAAAGAAAACGGCTTATGTGTCAGTCTTAAAGTTATATGGTTCAAAACCCATTGAAGAGTTAGATTTTGTGACCTTGGAACATCGCTTACATGAGAAAATGGATGAAGAAACCATGTCTTATATTCGTCAATTTGGCAGTGAAGATACGCAAAAGAAGATGAATGAGATTCTAAGAATTGGTATTGAGTTGGAAAATATTCGAGTGATTTATCGTTTAAAGAAATATTTCCAAGTAAATCCTGAACAAATTCGTCCTTTATTGATGAAGCAAACAGCTTATATTCCTTGGACAAAGTTAATGGAATGGGTGGATCAGTTGACGGCGGATCAAATTTTAGAAAAGCTTCATCAAACCAGATATAAAAAATACATAGGGATGACTCACTTTCAATATATTGAACATTTTACAAAGAGAATTCAATATGAACTGAATCGGCATTTTATGTATCAGGAATCAAACCCGAATATCTTGATGTTTGCTTATATTCATTTAAGTGAAATTGAAATTCAAAATTTGATTGATATCATAGAAGCAGTTCATTATGGCATCAGCCAAGAGAAAACAAAGGCTCTGTTAATTTATTAGAAGAAGGTATTATGGCAATTGAAAAAATGAAATATGTGTCTCTTTCTTGTTCAAAAGGTCAGTTGAATAAGATGTTAGAGATAGTTGGAAAGAGTCAGTATATCCATCCCATTTTAGCCAGTCAATTGGTGGAAAAGGAAGAGGGTGTTTTAATGAGCGAGGATAATCCTTATGATTCTTATGCTCAAGGGTTTCAAAATATTGGGCATATGGTTGGTTGTGTCTTACAGGAAAAAGAGCCAACAGGAGTTTATTCAGAAGAGGAAGTTCGGGCTTATATCGCCGAGTTAAACCATGAATTCGGTTTAGATACCAATGGGGATCTGGAAACACTATCAGAGGATGATGAAAAGGCGTTAAGGGAAGTAGCACCATTAGGATTTGAAAGAATTAAGGAAGCACAGTACTTAAATTTCGGTTTAGGTCGGTTACCTTTAGATTCATACAAAAAGATTTCTCTTTACGCTGGGGAAAATTTTTCAATTCATAAATTACATAGCAATAATCAATACGTTTGGTTGATCTATGTGACCAGTGATGCTTATTTAATGAGAACGAAAAAAGTCCTTCATTCCTTGTTCTTTGAGCCGATCAAAATTCCTTCTTTTGACCGGGAAAAAAGGGTTCAAGACTGTCGTGTGAAGATGATGGATGTATATTCTTATTGTTTAAAGCAATCTTCTATCTTAAAACTATATCCTTATGTATTAAAAAAAGGGGATCGCTATGAATTGGCGGGTTTTGTCAAAGATAAGGAAGTTCAAAATTTCAAAGCTTTGTTAAAAGAAGTTTCTTGGGAAGAGAAAGATCCGATTCATGTTTCCATTCCTTGTCCAACGGTTCTACATAATCATTGGTTTACAAGGCCGTTTGAACTTTTTGTGGAAATGTATGGTTTGCCAAAATACGATGATTTTGACCCCACAGCATTTGTGGCGGTGACCTATTCTTTGATTTTTGGCATTATGTTTGGAGATTTGGGACAGGGCTTATTGTTGGCCTTGATGGGGTTCTTATTTGAAAAGAAAGGAAAGTTGTTTGGCATCATTGCTCGTGTTGGTGTGACTTCTTCTATCTTTGGTTTCTTATATGGATCTGTATTTGGTTTAGAAGAGGTTCTCAATCCAATTCATCAACAAATATTTAATGTTCGTGAAAAGTTGTTGGATGTGATGGATGGTTCTAATACTATGGGATTATTGATTGGGGCAGTGTTGATTGGAGCTAGTTTAATTCTGATCACCATGTTGATGAATATTTGGAATCATGTCCGTCATAAGAGATGGATCGAAGCGATTTTCTCGCAAAATGGAGTTGTAGGATTTAGTTTCTATGGTTTTATTTTAGTCGCTATTGGTGCTCAAGTTTTATGCCATGTTCGTCTAATGACACTTTCATGGATGATTCCGTTTGTGTATACACCATTGCTTTGTTTCTTGATGAAAGAGCGCTTTGAAGCGGTAGCGAACGGTCATTCTTTTAAACCAAGTGAGGGTTGGCTTAATTATATGGTTCAAAATTTCTTTGAAGTGTTTGAAATCTTATTGAGTTTTGTGACTAATAGTTTATCGTATTTGCGGGTAGGCGGGGTTATTTTATCTCATGCCGGGATGATGTTGGTTGTGATCACTTTAATGAAAATGACCGGTTCAGGCGGCATGGTGGTATTTGTATTAGGTAATATCTTTGTGATGGGGTTGGAGGGTTTAATTGTAGGCATTCAAACCTTGCGCTTGGAATATTATGAAATGTTTTCTCGCTATTACACCGGTGGTGGCACAAAATTTATAGCATATAGCACAAAAAAGAGTGCAGAATAAGGAGGAGTGTATGTTATCGTTGAATCAAATTTTTTTACCATTTATGGCTGTTATTTTAATCGTTGGACCTTTATGGCTGATTGTTCGCCATGGAGTGAATCAAAAGAATGTGAAATCTAGAGTTTTGATGCAAGTGGCGATATTTGCCGGTGCTTTTTTAACGACGGTTCTTTTCCAGGCTAATCAATTTGCGTCTTTTGCTCAAGAAGCCACTCAATCTAGTAATAGTAATGCCGGTTTAGGCTTTATTGCGGCTGCTATTGCAGTGGCTGGTTCTTCTTTAGGTGCCGGCTGGGCGGTTGCCAGTGCAGCTCCAGCGGCTATTGGAGCTGTAAGTGAAGATGGAAATAACTTTGGTCGTGCCATTATCTTTGTTGCCCTTGGTGAAGGGGTAGCGATTTATGGTTTATTGATTTCCATTTTGATTATCAACAAACTTTAATTATGAGAGCCTATTGTATATCAGATAATGTGGATACCCAAACAGGATTACGATTGGCCGGTATTGAAGGCGTGGTATTACACGAAAAAGAAGAAATTTTAAAAACATTACAAGAAAAAACAAAAGATCCATCCATTGCCATCATCTTTATGACGACGCATGCTATGAACGAAGTGGCGGATGTGGTTGCCAAATGGAAGATGGATTTGAAACAGCCTTTGATTGTGGAAATTTCAGATCGTCATGGATCCGCAAAAATCAGTGAGAGAATCGACGGATATATTAGTTCGGCTATTGGCTTGAAATTATAGGAGGGATATGGAAGATTACGAAAAGAAAATCTTGAATGCGATTGAACAGGGTGTGAAATCAGAATCCCAAATGGTTTTAGATACATTAAGAAATGAAATTCATCAGATGCACGATGATACCTTATCACTTTATGAACAAAGTTTAAAACATGAAACAGAACATTATTTGGAAAAAGAATTAAATGATCTTCGAGTTTCTGTCGCCAATCAAAAATCACAAGTAAAGTTTGAGTATATGCGACGTTTATTGAACATGCGTGCTGAATACATTTCAGAAATGGTAGAGGAAGTTAAGGAAAGAATTCATGCTTTTGTAAAAAGTGAACGATATCAGGATTATTTAGTTCAAAATTTAAAAAAGGCTCCTATTTTAGAAAGTGGGTATTTCTGTGTTCGAGAAGAAGATAAAGCATTGTTTTTATCCCTTTTAGCAAAGAGAGGAATGAACCATGAAGTGTGTACACAATACTTTCAGTTTGGAGGTTTTCGTTACATTGATATTGAGCAAGGATTGGAATTTACTTGTGCATTAGCGGAACGTTTAGAAGAAAGTTTGGAGTGGTTTCATGGACATTCGGGCTTTATTTTAGAAAGAGGTGAATAATATGGCTGAAATTTATTCTATCAACGGGTCGGTTATTTCGGTCTTAGAAACACACTCTTTTAGTATGAAGGAAGTCGTTCGTGTTGGAAAAGAAGGTTTATTAGGAGAAGTCATTCGTATTGATGTAACCAAGACAATGATTCAGGTTTATGAATCCACAGTTGGTCTTCGTAAGGGAGATCCGGTCGTTGGTATGGGCAGTTTATTAAATGTGACATTGGGACCAGGTATTTTAGGAAATATCTTTGATGGTATTGAGCGTCCTTTGATGGCTATTCAAGCACAACAGGGTCCTTTCATTGTAGCGGGGGATCCGATTCCTGCCTTGAATGAGGAGAAAAAATGGGATGTTTCTATAGAAGTTCATGTAGGAGAACATGTGAATGAAGGAGATGTTTTTGCTAGATGTCCTGAGACTTCTTTGATTGAACATCGTTCTTTAGTGCCTATAGGAATGAGTGGAACGGTGGTTTGTGTGCAAGAAAATGGATTGTATACGGTTAAGGACACTATTATCGAGGTAAAATTGGATAAAAATGAAAAAATCATTCCGTTTACCTTAACACAGCAATGGCCGATTCGTACTCCCCGTCCGATCAGGAAAAGACAGAGAATTCAAGTTCCTTTGATCACAGGTCAACGTGTTATTGATACTTTATTTCCATTAGCTAAAGGTGGTTCAGCTGCGATTCCGGGTGGTTTTGGAGCTGGTAAGACGATGATGCAACATCAGATTGCTAAGTGGTGTGATGCGGATATTATTATTTATGTCGGTTGTGGTGAACGTGGGAATGAAATGACACAAGTTTTAGAAGAATTTTCACAATTGGTAGACCCTAAGAGCAATTTCCAGAATTAATTGACCCAGCGACTGGCCAGTCCATCATGCAGCGGACGGTGCTGATTGCCAACACCTCCAATATGCCGGTGGCGGCTCGGGAAGCTTCTATTTATACAGGGGTAACGATTGCTGAATATTATCGTGATATGGGCTATCATGTGGCTTTAATGGCAGACAGCACCTCCCGTTGGGCAGAGGCTTTGCGAGAAATTTCCGGACGTTTAGAAGAAATGCCGGCGGAAGAAGGATTTCCGTCTTATCTTCCAAGTCGAATTGCACAATTTTATGAAAGAGCCGGTATGGTAGAAACGTTAAATGGTCAAAAAGGATCGGTTTCTTTGATCGGAGCTGTGTCTCCTCAAGGGGCTGATTTTTCGGAACCTGTGACCCAAAATACTCGTCGCTTTGTTCGCTGTTTTTGGGCTTTAGATAAGAATTTAGCGTATGCTCGTCATTATCCGGCAGTCAATTGGAGTGATTCTTACTCCGATTATATAGGAGAGTTAACGCCGTATTACAATCATGAAGTATCTCGTGATTTCTTAGATTTAAGAGAAGAAATACAACAAATTTTACACGAAGAAGGTAGATTGATGGAAATTGTGCGTTTGATTGGAGCGGATGTTTTACCGGATGATCAGAAGTTATTGTTAGAAATGGCTCGGGTGGTTCGCGTTGGTTATCTGCAACAAAATTCTTTCCACAAAGAAGATACTTATGTCCCGATGGAAAAACAATTGAAGATGTTACAAGTGATTCATGATTTGAATCAGGCATGTCTTCCTTTAGTGAAGAAACATATTCCTATGTCTTTGATTTTAAAGACAGGTATTTTTGAGGAAGTTATCAAAATAAAATATACGGTTTTAAATGATCACTTGGAAGTGCTGGATGATTTTAAAGATAAGATTCATGCTGCACTAGCAACGATACGATAGGAGGAATACCATGAGTATTCGAAAATTAGGATTATCTCAAATTCAAGGTTCTCTAGTCGCTTTAGATCATTGTGAAGGAGTATCCAATGAAGAAATGGTTCAGATTCAACTGAAGGATGGTCGTCGTCGCTCTGGTCGTGTGGTTCAAATTCAAGGTGATAAAGCCATTATTCAAGTTTTTGAAGGAACGGATGAATTTTCAAAGACGGATACTAAAACGAAATTCTTGGGTCATCCCATGGAGTTAGGGGTTTCAAAAGAAATTTTAGGACGTATTTTTAACGGATTAGGAGAACCGATAGATGATTTAGGACCGGTCTTTGTAAAAAACTATGAAGATGTGAACGGTAGACCTTTAAATCCGATTTCACGTCAATATCCTCGTCATTATATCAATACCGGCATCTCGGCTATTGATGGTTTAAATACGTTGATTCGAGGTCAAAAGTTGCCTATTTTTTCCGGTTTTGGATTACCTCATGATCAATTAGCGATTCAAATTGTTCGCCAAGCTCATTTAACAGGGGAAGATGCGGATAAATTTTGTATTGTATTTGGAGCGATGGGAGTTAAAAAAGATGTGGCGGACATTTTTCAAAAAGCTTTTGAAGAAACAGGGGTCATGGAAAAAGTCTGCATGTATTTAAATTTGGCTGATGATCCGATTTTAGAAAGAATGATGACACCGCGTGTAGCTTTAACCGCTGCTGAATATTTAGCCTTTGAAGAGCATCAAAATGTATTGGTTATTTTGACAGATATGACGTCTTATTGTGAAGCTGTCCGCGAGTTTTCTAGTACTTTAGGAGAAATTCCTTCTCGTAAAGGATATCCCGGCTATTTATATTCTGATTTGGCTTCACTTTATGAAAGAGCCGGTATCATTCAAGGAGGAAAAGGTTCCGTGACACAGATTCCGATTCTAACAATGCCAAATGATGATATTACTCACCCGGTTCCGGACTTAACGGGATATATCACAGAAGGACAGATTGTTTTGGATCGCGACTTATTCATGAATGGTATTCAACCTCCTATTGGAATTCTTTCTTCTTTATCTCGTTTGATGAAGGATGGTATTGGTGAAGGATATACTCGTAAAGATCATCAATCTGTCGCCAACCAATTATTCGCTTCGTATTCAAAAGTACAAGAAGCTCGTTCTTTAGCTTCGGTCATTGGAGAAGATGAATTATCCGAAACAGATCAGCTATATATGAAATTTGGTCGTCAGGTAGAAGAGGTCTTTATTGGTCAAAAAGGAGATGATCGATCGATCATTGAAACTTTAGATTTGGCTTGGGCTTTATTAGCCATCCTTCCAAAAGAAGCTTTAGATCGGTTGGATGATGATTTAATCAAGGAATATTATCATCCGCAAAGAGCTCAAAATGTGATTGATCTGGCGAGAAAGGGAGTGGTATAATGCCTACTCAGATCCCGATGACAAAAGGAAACCTACTTCGTTTAAAACATTCGTATGATTTAGCGAAAAACGGGTATGATTTGATGGATCGCAAGCGAAATATTTTAATCAAGGAAATGATGGAGATGGCAGAAAAGGTCAAGGTACTTCGTAAGGAAATCACAGAAGCTTATCATCTTGGATATTATCTTCTTCAACAAGCCAATATGTCTTCAGGAATCATTCAGTCGATTGCAGAACAAGTAACGTTAGAAGAGGATGTGGAACTAACGTATCGTTCTGTCATGGGTGTTGAAATCCCAAATGTTCTATACACTCCAAAAGAAAACCGGGAAATTCCTTATGGTCTTCAAAATACTTCTTCGCGTATTGATGAAGCGTATTTACAGTTTCAAAAAATCAAAGAATTAAGTTATACCTTAGCAGAGGTAGATAATGCGGTCTATCGTTTGGCTTCTTCGATTGCTCAAACTCAAAAAAGGGCGAACGCTTTAAAAAATGTCGTTCTTCCTCGTTTATCTTCACAAATTCAACGCATTTCCGCCTCTTTGGAAGAAAAGGAAAGAGAAGAATTTTCTCGCTTGAAGGTGATTAAAGCACAAAAGGAAAAACAAGTTTTATGAAAGTTTTACTATACTTTGAAGGGCAAGATGCTTTGGCAAAGTCCGGAATTGGTCGGGCTCTTCAGCATCAAATGAAAGCTCTTAGTTCACAAGGAGTGGAGTATACCACTGATCCTTGGGCAGATGACTATGATA
>ERZ772764.1560-NODE-1560-length-14286-cov-6.016584_pt1 | contig 14286 bp, 13 predicted proteins | sample MGYA00512163_ERZ772764 | MGnify/ENA primary metagenome ERZ772764 (study PRJEB29015, sample SAMEA2737903) | human oral metagenome | biome: human oral; feature: human-associated habitat; material: dental | place: China | collected 2094 ... | reverse complement strand
CCCGGCGACCCCGAACCTTGCACCTACGCCATCGAAGCCGTGCAAAAACTGATGGCAAGCGGCAAACCCATCTTCGGCATCTGCTTGGGACACCAGCTCATCAGCCTCGCCATCGGCGCGAAAACCCTGAAAATGCACTTCAGCCACCACGGCGCGAACCACCCCGTGCAAGACTTGGATAGTGGCAAAGTCGTCATCACCAGCCAAAACCACGGCTTCGCCGTCGATGCCGACACCCTGCCCGCCAACGCAAGAATTACCCACAAATCCCTGTTCGACAATACCTTGCAAGGCATCGAACTGACCGACAAATCCGTGTTCTGCTTCCAAGGCCACCCCGAAGCCAGCCCCGGCCCGCAGGATGTCGGCTATCTGTTTGACCGGTTTATCCAAAATATGCAAGCCGCCAAACAAGCTTAATCATCAAGCACACATATCAATCAATTAAAAGGAAAAATCCAGATGAAAAGAATCGTTTTATGTGCCGTTTTGCTGGGTACGTTAGCTGCCTGCAACACCCTGCATTCCGCCGCGCGCGATGCCAACACTGCCGTTCAGGCGTGGAACGAGGATTATCAAAAGCAGTACCGCTAATCCCCGCGCCGAAGCGAAAACAGCCTGAAATGTACAACATCAGGCTGTTTTTTCTGCAACACACACCAGAAAACAAACATGAAATACAGCATTCTCATCCTCTGCCTGCTCATCAGCAGCTCGGTTTTCGCCAAAGACGAGCCCGTTAATTTGAAAAGCATCAGCCAAATGGGAGCAGATATGGTGGATTCTGCCACTCAAGGCATTTATGAAACCCTAGCCACAGGCAGCCGCAATATTGCCGGCCGCCACTGTGCCTTCCCCACCAATCAGGCTGAAATGCAGCGTTTTAGCATCGAACCCTGTCTGCATCAGCCTGCTTTTGCCGGTGCCCGCCAAACCGAACGCGCCCTCCGGCGGAAAGAACCGCAGATTAGCGAAGGCGGCCGTGAAGTGCAAAATCTGTCTGATCAAATTATTGATAGCTTGGGGCTTCGGCCTTTTGTGGAATGAATAAATGGCGAAAAGGCTACCTGAAACCATTTTTCGGTTTTCAGGTAGCCTTTTTATAACTATTGGCACAGCGTTTAGCCGGACACGCCGTGTGCCAGCCGGCCGGCCGACATATGCGCCACTTCCTGCGCGAGGATTTCGCTGTCTTCCGGATCGTGGGTGATGAGCAGCATGGGGATGTCCAGCTCCTGCTGCAAATCCAGCAGCCATTGCCGCATACGGTTGCGCAAGCCGATGTCGAGGGCGGAGAAGGGTTCGTCCAGGAGCAGCCAGCGCGGGCTGGCGATGCAGGCACGGGCGAGGGCGGTGCGCTGGCGCTGGCCGCCGGAGATTTGGTACGGATAGTGTGCGGCTAGGGTGGTGAGCTGCATTTTGTCCAGCCAAAATTCGGCCAGCCGCACGGCTTGCTTTTGCGGCGGGGTGCGCCAGCCGTGGCGCAGGCCGAAGGCGATATTTTGTGCCACCGTAAGGTGCGGGAACAGGGCGTAATCCTGAAACAGCAGCCCGGCCTGGCGCTGTTGCGGCGGCAGCCACAGCCGCTTTTCGGTGTCGCCGTAGCATGTGCCGCCGATGCGCACATGCCCGGCCTGCGGGCGCAACAGCCCGGCCAGCAGCTGCAAAGTGAGGCTTTTGCCCGAGCCGGATTCGCCTACGATGGTCAGCCGTTTGGCCTGGCTTCGGCAACGGCAATCCAGCTCGAAAGTGTGCCCGCCGCCGGCAAGGCGCGTATGTAAGGCGAAATCGAAAACCAGTGTGCCGCTCATGCTTTATCCTTTGCTTTGGCCAGATGGTTCACGCTCCACAACACAGCCACACACACGGCCGAAATCAGGATTACCAGCTTGGTGGCCAGCGCGTCGTCGCCAGCCTGCACGGCTTCATATACCGCGATGGAGAGGGTTTGCGTTTGGTTGGGGATGCTGCCGGCAATCATCAGCGTGGCGCCGAATTCGCCCAGCGCACGGGCAAAGGCCAGAAGCAGGCCGGCCAAAATGCCGCGCCAGGCCAAAGGCAGTGTAACCCGCAAAAACACCGCCCATTCGCCCAAGCCGAGCACCCGCGCCGCCTGCTCCAGCTGCGGGTTAACCTCTTCAAACGCCGCCCGCGCCGGCTTGCACACCAGCGGGAAGGTAACTGCCGTTGCCGCCAGCACCGCGCCCTGCCAAGTAAAAATCAGGCTGATGCCGAAATACTTCTGCAATAGCTGCCCGAGCACGCCGTTGCGCCCAAACAGCACCAACAGGTAGTAGCCCATCACGGTGGGCGGCATCACCATCGGCAGCGTGAGCACCACATCTAGCAGGTTGCGCCCGGGAAAGCGGCAGCGCGCCAGCAGCCAGCCCACCGCCACGCCCAGCACGAGGTTCAGCCCGCTCGCCCAAAAGGAGACTTTCAGCGAGAGCAGCAGCGCAGGCAATACGTCTTGAAACACACGGATTCCTTTGAAATAGCGTAATGATTAGCGGAGAAGGGAGCGGCGACTTGAGGCTGCGCAATATGGTTTGCGCACCACCGCAAATCGGATTTGGGCAGCAGTCTGATTTTCAGCCGGTGCAGCCTTAGGGGCTACCTGAAACTTGGCAGGGGCAGATTTTATGCCCGCCTGCTGCCATGCCAAAAGCTACCTGAAAGCATGATTTTACTTTTCAGGTAGCCTCTTTTCCTACCATTTCGGTTTAGCGTCTGGCCGGGTTGAAGCCGTATTTCTGCAAAATGCGGCTGCCTTCGCGCGAGCGGATGAAATCCAAGTAGCGGGTGGCTTCGGCGGCGTCTTTGCTGGAAGCGGTTACAGCAATCGCGTAGGACACCGGTTTTTCCAGCGGTACGGCGCGCACGATGCGCACGCGGTCGCGGATCAGCATGGCATCGGTGCGGTATACAAAGCCCGCATCTACTTCGCCGCGCGATACATAATCCAGCGCCTGGCGCACGTTTTGGGTGGAAATCATTTTACCTTCCACCGTCTGCCACAGGCCGGCTTTTTCCAGTGCGGCTTTAGTGTAGCGGCCGGCCGGCACGCTGGCGGGGTTGCCCACGGCCACACGCTGTACCTGCGGTTTACTCAAATCTTGCAGAGTGTTTACGCGTACGGCGGCGTTTTGCGGCTGAATCAGCACCAAGTCGTTCATGGCGAAAGTGCGGCGGCTGGCAGGAGCGATTACCTTGGCTTCGGCAGCCTTATCCATGGTTTCCTGGTCGGCAGTGGCCAACACATCCACCGGCGCACCCTGCACCAGCTGTTGCAGCAGCACGCCGGAAGCGGCTGTGTTCAAACGGATTTGCGTGTCGGGGTGGGCACGGCTATAGGCAGTGTTGATTTCCTGGAACGCTTCTTTCAGGCTGGCGGCGGCGGAAACGGTAATTTCTTTGGCTGAGGCCGACAGGGCGGCACAAGCCAGGGCTAGCATGAGGGCAGTTTGGCTGAAACGGCGCATTTGTTTTCTCCTTTAGGTGGTGTAAATAGCAGCCCAAGCATAAGGGCTACCTGAAGCGCGCGAAATTCTAGCAACGGCTTCTTAGCGGGCAATAGTTCTTTCGGCTTATGCCGAAAGAACTATTAGCGGGCAAGTAAAGGATATTGGTTAGAGGCAAGCGGGTGCGGAAGAGTGCAGACGGCAGGCTACCTGAAAGTTGATGCAGTTAAAACGAGATTTCCGGAGGAGGGTGCGTTTCTGCGGAGCTAAAATGAGGTCTTCGTAGGAAGACGAGCTGCTGCGAAACCCAAACAGGATGGCAACACGGTAAACAGCCTGCCGGTTTCAGATTACAATACCGCTTTTCATTCCGCATAAGCATCCCGCAAGAATCATGTTCCCACGAATCCTTTCCGCTGCTGCCGCCCGAGGGCTGTGCGCGCACCTGCGCCGTGGCGGCTTGGTGGCCTATCCTACGGAATCCAGCTACGGTTTGGGTTGCATGCCCACGCACCGCCGTGCCTTGCGCCGGCTGATGCAGCTGAAAAAGCGGCCACAGCATAAAGGATTGATTGTTATCGGCAATGATTTGAAACAGCTTGAGCCGTTGCTACAAAGGCTACCTGAAAACCAACGCCGGCTGGCGCAAAGCACTTGGCCGGCGGCGGTTACGTTTTTATTTGCGGCAGCCGATAGCGTGCCGGCGCTGTTGCGCGGGCGCGGGCGGGAAAAACTGGCGGTGCGCGTGCCGGCGCATGATGGGGCACGGCGCTTGTGTGCGCTGTTGGGCACGCCACTGGTGTCCACTTCGTGCAACCGCAGCGGGCGGCGGGCTTTACGGCATCAGCGCGAGGTACGGCGCTGTTTTGGAAGGGATGTGTATGTGGTTAACGGCCGCTGCGGCGGATCGAAGCGGCCAAGCCGGATTGTGGATGCGCAGAGCGGGGTGTATTTGCGCTAGAGGCTACCTGAAAGCTGTTTCAGGTAGCCTTTATCCTTCTTTGCCAATTCGCCAGCGGTTTGCTATAAGGCAATCTATAGTTGATTAAAATAAGCATGCTACGGCGTTGGCTTGCCTTGCTGTAGTACTCATACTGTCTGCGGCTTGCTGCCTTGTCGCATTCTTATTTTAATCAACTAAAATTAAAACGAATAAACAATGAGGTAGCTATGCGTTTGGGCGGGTTGTGCTGTTGGGTGACGGGTGTGCTGCTGGCTTTTTTGTTGCCGGCAGCACATTTTGTTGCCGTTGTCTCAGCTTCGGCGCTGCTGCTCGCTCTGATTGGCTGTTTCCGGCGCACCCGTGGGGCGTGGTGGCTGCTGTGCGGGCTGCTTTACGGCGTGTGGCGGGTGCAGTTGGCGCTATCGCAGCAGTGGCCGGCGGAGCCGGAGTTTCAACGGGTGCGGCTGGATTTTCAGGTAGCCTCGGTGGCGGAGGCGTCGGCGCAGTCGGTGCGGTTTGAGGCTTGGGCGCAAACGGAAGCGGGGGAGCGGTTTCGGCTGCTGGTGTCGGATCGGTATTTGCGCGAGTGGCGGCCGGGCAGCCGCTGGCGGATGACGGTGCGGGTGCGGCCTACGGTGGGCGAGCGTAATGAAAACGGCTTCGACCGCGAGGCTTGGGCGTTGAGCCAGCATATCGACGGCATGGCTTCGGCTGCCCGCGAGCGGGTGGAACTGTCGCCGGACACGGGCTGGCAATCGCGTTGGCAAAACTGGCGCTACAAGCGGCAGCAGGCCTGGCAACAGGCGGCGGAAAGCTACCCGAACGGGGCAGCGCTGATGCGGGCTTTGGGCGGCGGCGGATACAGCGGGCTGGCGGATGAGCATTGGCAGGCGTTTCGCGTGTTGGGCATCAATCATCTGATTAGCGTGTCGGGGCTGCACATCGGTATGGTGGCGCTGGCGGCAGCGTATCTGGCGCGGCTTTTGCTGCTGCGCCTGCCGCTGGCCGAGCCGCGACGCTGGTATTTGGCGGCTGGCTTGGCAGCGGCTTTGTTTTATTCGGCATTGGCCGGTTTCGGCGTGCCGATTCAGCGCAGTTTGCTGATGCTTGCGGTGTTTGCCTGGCAATGGTATCGGCGCGACAGCCCTGCGCCGTGGCGGGCTTGGTGGCAGGCTTTGGCCGCGGTGCTGCTGTTCGACCCGCTCTCGGCTTTGGGCGTGGGTTTTTGGTTTTCCTTCGGCGCGGTGGCGGCGCTGATTTGGGCGGCACAAGGGCGGCTGGAGGCCATGCCGGATGACGATGCGCCGGAAGGCGGCTGGCTGCGTACGGCCAAGCATTCCGGCAGATGGCGCACCGCGCTGCGTGCCCAATATGCGGCCACGCTGTTGGGGTTTTGGCAGGCCGGGCAGGTATTCGGCATCGTGCCGCTGGCCGCGCCTTTGGTCAATGCGCTGCTGATTCCGTGGTTTTCCTGGGTGTTGGTGCCGCTGGCTTTACTGGCGGTGCTGCTGCCGTTTGAAGGCTACCTGAAAATGGCGGCTGCCATCGGCGAATACACCATGGGCGCGGTGGTGTGGGCGGGCGGCATCGTGCCCACCGGCGCACTGGCGCATTTGCCGCCGCTGTTTTGGCTGGCCGTGCTGGCCGCGCTGGCGGTGTGGCTGTTACCGCGCGGCCTGGGTTTGCGACCTTGGGCGGCACTGGTGTTGGCGGCATCCTGTCTGTATCGCACGCCCGCGCCGGAGCACGGCACGGCGGCGGTGCGGATTGTGGACGTAGGGCAGGGGCTTGCCTTGCAGGTGCGTACGCAAAACTATTGGCTGCTGTTCGACACCGGCACGGTGGGGGCGGCGCAGACGCAGCTGGTGCCCAACCTGCTGGCGCAGGGGCTGCCGCCGCCCGATGTGCTGGTGCTCTCGCATCACGATGCCGACCACGACGGCGGCTTCCCCGCCGTTCAGGCAGCCTTTGCGCCGCGCAAACTGTATGCTGGCCAGCCGGAAGCCTACACCGAAGCAGCCGAATGGTGCGCCGGCGGCACGGCGTGGGAATGGGACGGCGTGTACTTCGAATTCCTCACCCCGCCGCGTCATCCGCAGGCCGACGACAACGAGCAAAGCTGCGTGTTGCGCGTGTTGGCGGGCGGTCAGGCCGTGCTGGCGGGCGGCGATTTGGGCATTACGGGCGAGCGCTGGCTGGTGGGCACATACGGCGATTCGCTGCACAGCCAATTATTGGTGCTGGGGCACCACGGCAGCCGTTCTTCATCCGATTCGGCCTATCTGAACGCGGTGGCGCCCGAAGCAGCGGTGGCGGCCAACGGCTTCGCCAACCCCTACGGCCACCCCGCCGCCATTGTGCGCCATCGCCTCTCCGCCCACCGCATCCGGCTCTATACCACCGCCCGCAGCGGGCAGCTGGATTTCGTGCTGGGGCAGGGCGGGGCAATGCTGCCGCAGCGCTTGGGCAGAAGGTTTTGGCAGCGCAAGCCGTTTGAGGAATGAAGGTTTCAGGTAGCCTGTTGGTGGATTGAGAGGCTACCTGAAAATCTTTCCGCTGCTTAATCACTCGCCCGCGCTTACTACCCGTTTGCGGTACAATGTGCGCCCTTCCTGTTTTCAATCAGGCTACCTGAAAGCGCGTAGCCCAACTTCTCCGCAAGCCCGAAATATGACCGCCCCTGTTTACATCCCCCTGCGCCAACACACCGAATTTTCCATCACCGACGGCACTTTGCGCATCAAAGAGCTGGTGAAGAAAGCCGCCGCTTTCGGCCTGCCTGCGCTGGGCATCAGCGATTTGATGAACACGTTCGGCCTGGTGAAATTCTATAAAGCCTGCCGTGGCACGGGCATCAAGCCGGTGGTGGGGGCGGATGTGTGGGTGGCGAATCCGGACAATCCGGAGCAGCCCTTCCGCGCCATGCTCTTGGTACGCAACGAAGCGGGCTACCGCCGCCTGTGCGAGCTGCTCACCCGCGCTTATGTGGGCACGGACCGCAACGTTGCCCATGCCGAGCTGGAGCCGCAATGGCTGGCTGAGGGCGATAATGAGGGGTTGATTTGCCTTTCTGGCGCGCATTTGGGCGAAGTGGGCCGCCAGCTGATGAACGGCCATGACGGCGCCGCCCGCGCCGCCGCGCAGAAATACGCGCAATGGTTTCCCGATGCTTTTTATTTGGAACTGCAAAGGTTACCTGAAAAACCGGAATGGGAAACTTCGGTTTCAGGTAGCCTCAAATTGGCGGCGGAATTGGGCTTGCCCGTGGTGGCTACCCATCCGGCGCAGTTTTTAAACCCCGACGATTTCAAGGCGCACGATGCGCGGGTGTGTATTGCCGGCGGCTGGGTGCTGGCGGACAAACGCCGCCCGCGCGATTTTGTGGCCGGCCAGTATTTTGCTTCGCCGGAAGAGGTGGCCGCCCGTTTTGCCGATTTGCCCGAAGCATTGCAGAACACGGTGGAAATCGCCAAGCGCTGCAACCTCACGCTCACGCTGGGCAAAAATTTCCTGCCGCAGTTTCCCACGCCCGACGGCATGAGCCTGGACGACTACCTCGCCCACCTATCCAACCAAGGCCTGCGCGAACGGCTGGCCGCGCTCTATCCGGATGAGGCGGAACGCGAACAAAAGCTGCCGGAATACCAGGCGCGGCTGGATTTCGAGCTGGGCACCATCGTGCAGATGGGCTTCCCGGGCTACTTCCTGATTGTGGCCGACTTCATCAACTGGGCGAAAAACAACGGCTGCCCGGTGGGGCCGGGGCGCGGCTCTGGTGCGGGCTCGCTGGTGGCTTATTCCTTAAAAATTACCGATTTAGACCCGCTGCGCTATGCGCTGCTATTTGAGCGTTTCCTCAATCCTGAGCGCGTGTCGATGCCCGACTTCGATATCGACTTCTGCCAAAACAACCGCGGCCGCGTGATTGAATATGTGCGCCAAAAATACGGCTTCGAGGCGGTGAGCCAGATTGTTACCTTCGGCACCTTGTCGTCTAAAGCAGTGATTCGTGATGTGGGGCGCGTGCTGGAGCTGCCGTTTGGCGTGTGCGACCGGCTCTCCAAGCTGATTCCGTTGGAAGCCAACAAGCCGCTGAGCCTGGAAAAGGCGATGGAGGCCGAGCCGGAAATCGCCAAGGTGTTGGAAGAGGAAGAGGCCGAAGAGCTGATGGAGCTGGCCAAAAAGCTGGAAGACCTCACGCGCGGCCTCGGTATGCACGCCGGCGGCGTATTGATTGCGCCGGGCAAAATTTCCGATTTCTGCCCGGTGTATCAGGCCGACGAATCCGCCTCGCCCGTTTCCATGTATGACAAAGGCGACGTGGAAGACATCGGGCTGGTGAAGTTCGACTTCCTCGGCCTGCGCAACCTCACCATCATCGAAATGGCGCAGGAATTCATTGCGCAAACCACTGGCGAGCGTATCGATGTGAACCACATCGACCTCACCGACCAGCAAGCCTACGAAGTGTTCCGCAAGGCCAACACCACGGCGGTGTTCCAGTTTGAATCCACCGGCATGAAAAAGATGCTGGCGCAGGCCAACACCACCAAGCTGGAAGAAATCATCGCCTTTGTGTCGCTCTACCGCCCCGGCCCGATGGACCTGATTCCGGATTTCATCGCCCGCATGAAGGGCGCGCGCTTTGAATACATGCACCCACTGCTCGAGCCCGTGTTGCAGCCCACCTACGGCATCATGGTGTATCAGGAGCAGGTGATGCAGGCCGCGCAGGTGATCGGCGGCTATTCGCTCGGCGGGGCAGACTTATTGCGCCGTGCCATGGGCAAGAAAAAGCCCGAAGAAATGGCGAAACACCGCGAAATCTTTGCCGAAGGCGCAGCCAAGCAGGGCATTGCCCGCGAAAAAGCCGATGAAATCTTCGACTACATGGAAAAATTCGCCGGCTACGGTTTCAACAAATCCCACGCCGCCGCCTACGCCTTGGTGGCCTACCAAACTGCCTGGCTCAAAGCCCACTATCCGGCCGAATTCATGGCCGCCACCATGTCGAGCGAGTTGGACAACACCGACCAGCTCAAGCTGTTCTACGACGATGCCCGCGACAACGGCATCCGTTTCCTGCCCCCTGATGTCAACCATTCCGGCTACCACTTCCAGCCCGACGCCCAACACCGCATCCGCTATGCCCTGGGCGCGATTAAGGGCACCGGCGAAGCCGCGGTGGAAGCCATTGTGGCCGCACGCGAAGAAGGCGGCGCATTCCAGAGCCTGTTCGACTTCTGCGAGCGCGTGAGCCGCCAGCACATCAACCGCCGCACCATCGAAGCCCTAGTGCGCGGCGGCGCGTTCGACAGCATTGAGCCCAACCGCGCCCGCCTGCTTGCCAACATCGACCTGGCCATGAGCAACGCCGAGCAGCAGGAAGAAAATGCCAATCAAGGCGGCCTGTTCGATATGGTGGAAGACGCGATTGCCCCCTTGGAAATGATCGATGTACCCGCCTGGGGCGAAGCCGAGCTTCTGGCCGAAGAAAAACAGGCCATCGGCTTCTATTTTTCCGGGCACCCCTTCGGCCCGGCCGAAAAAGAAGTGCGCCAATTCGCCCCCACCCGCCTCTCCCAGCTCAAGCCCAACGACAACGTGCGCGTGGCCGGCTTCGCCACCGCCATCCGCAGCATGGTGGGCAAACGCGGCAAAATCGCCTTCATCACGCTGGAAGACACCGGCGGCAAAGCCGAAGTGATGATTAGCGGCGAAACACTCGAGCAGCTTGGCCGCGACACCCTGCGCGCCGACCAAGTGTTGATTGTCGAATGCCGCATCAGCCGAGACGACTACGGCGGCGAAGACGGCCTGCGCATCATCGCCAACCGCGTTTACACCCTGCAGGAAGCCCGCAGCCACTACGCCCGCGCCCTCAGCCTGCACCTTGCCCCCCACCACGACATCCCCCGCCTGGCCGAACTGTTGCAACGCAGCGGCGACGGCAAACGCGTCCCCCTGCGCCTGCACTACGCCAACGGCCAAGCCAGCGGCGAGCTCATCCCCGACAGCCGCTGGCAGCCCTGCCTGACCACCGAACTCTTGGAAGAACTGGTGTCGCTCCTGGGCGAGCGGCAGGTGGGCGTGAATTGGTAGCGGCTACCTGAAAAGGACGGCCGGAGAGATTTCAGGTAGCCTTTAGTAGGCTACCTGAAAAGCATTGTGCCGATAGCAATGGATTGGGCATGGATGCCCGGCATGATGAAGACAGCAGGCTACCTGAAAAGCTTCTGCAGCAAGGCAGGAAGGTTTTCAGGTAGCCTGTGGTGATTTGGGTGGTAATAAATGTTTATCGGGGGAGGGGTGCACACTCGATTGTTATATTGGGCAGGTTAGCTGCCAGTATTCCCGTATGGCATTAACACCATTATCCGGCCAAACCCACCAGCAGCTGCCGGATGGCGGGCCAGGCTTCGCCGGTTTCTGCGCCTTTGATGATGCGGTCGATGCGGGCGCATTCTTGCAGGGCGGCGATGAGGCGCGGGGTGGAGATGCGGCGCACGGCCAGGGGGGCGAGCTGTTGTTTGCTGCCCCACAGGCGCAGGCTGTTGCGCACTTGGGCTACGGTTTGCCCTTGTTTGAGGGCGGCGGTGAGGCGGATGAGGGTACGGATGTCGTCGGCCAGCATCCACAGCAGCATCACAGGCTCTTCGCCGTCGGCTTCGAGGCCTTCGAGCAGGCGCACCACGCGGGCGGGCTCGCCGCTCATCCAGGCGGCAGCGAGCTGGAATACGTCGAAACGGGCTACGTCGGCCACGGCGGCTTCGGTTTCGGCAATGCCCAATTCGTGACCGGCGGGGTAGAGCAGGGCGAGTTTGTCGATTTCCTGCTTGGCAGCCAAGAGGTTGCCTTCCACGCGCTCGGCAAACAGGGCCAGCGCTTCGTTGCCGATGGATAAATGATGCTGCGCGAGGCGGCCGCGTATCCAGCCGGGCAGGGCCTGGGCATCAACGGCTTTGGCTTCGACCACGGTGCCGCTGCGGCTGAGGGCGGCAAACCATTTGGCCTGGGTTTGGGCGCGCTCGAGTTTGGGCAGGAGGATAACGGTTACGGTGTCGGGCGGGAGGTTGGCGGCCAGTTGTTCGAGGGCTTCGCCGCCGGCTTTGCCGGGCTTGCCGCCGGGCAGGTGGATTTCGAGCAGTTTGAGTTCGGCAAACAGGCCGATGCTGTTGGCAGAGGCGAGGAGGTCTTGCCAGTCGGTGGCGGTGTCGGGGGTGTGGGTTTCGCGGTTCAGGTAGCCCTGCTCTTTGGCGGCGGCGCGGATGGCATCTAAGGCTTCTATCCGCAGCAGGGCTTCTTCTCCATGCAGCACATACAGCGCTTGCAGGGGCTGTTTGAGCTGCGGCAGCAGGCGTTCGGTGCTGATGGCGGCCATTATTCGGCTTTCAGGTAGCCCAGGCGGCGCACGAGCTGGCGGGCGGCGTCCACGCGCATATCGGCCCAGAGTTGGGCTTCTTCTTCTTGTTTACCGAGGATTTCGCTGTCGCTATAGTCCAGCGTGCGGTATACGCTGATGAGCATGGGCTCGCCCAGGGCTTTTTCGCCGCGCCAGGCTTGGGCGGATACTTTGAGCTCCAGCCGGTATTCGGTTACTGTGCCGGAGAGGTTGAGGGTTTGGATGTTTTTATTGGTTTGGATAGCGGTTACTTTGACCACGGCATCGGCAAAGGCGCTGTCGAGCTTGGCGTGGCGGCGCAGCAGTTCGGTTTCGATGTTTTGCTGCAGTTCGCGCCCTTGTACGGCCCAGGTTTGGTAGGGCAGGGGCGGGTTGAGCGCGGGGTCGCTACCGGCCAGGCGGAAGCCGCAGGCGGCCAACAACAGCAAAAGGGGCAGCATCAGATATTTTTTCATGGTGTTTCCTTGGCTTGCGCCGCAAGAGGCGACGGCTAGGGGCGTATTCTAGCGGATTGTGGACGGGAGAGGCTACCTGAAAAGCGGCAGCATGGGCTTTCAGGTAGCCTTTGCTATAGCGATACCACCACCGAGCCCATAAACCGATCTTGCAGAGTGCGCCGTTCGAATTTGGGAATCAGCAGCATGGCCAGGCAAATGAGATACGCAAAACCGGCCGGCCAGCGGAAGAAAATCAGCAGCAACACAAAAGCCGCTTCCCGAGCCAATACCGTGCCGAGAAAGCCGGGGTTGCTGCCGTTTTTGTCTAGCACACGGATGCGGAACAGCCATTTGCCGAACGACTGCCCTTTCAGCGACATCAATATGGTTTGCAGCAGCATATAAGCCAGCATCGGCAGCAGCACCAAATGGAAATCGTTGTTGCCGGGGAAGCAATACAGCAAGGCTTGCAGCAGGGCATAGGCTAGGCCGAAGTTTAGGGCGGCGGCTGCGATTCGTTTCCAAGCAGGGGCAAGCCGATATACCTTGCCGTTTTCTAAGCAGATTTCTGGGTTCATAAGGTGGCTGTGTATGTATGGTGGATTCAAATCAGAATGGGACAAGGTGAACTAGCGCAGCAGCATCCCTTATCTTAATTCACTATGGTATTAAGAGTTAAACAGGCTACCTGAAAATTCTGCAGCATGCACATCCTTTAAAACCAATAGTCCTGCATGGCGGCCAATAATTCCGGTGTGATTGCGTATCCGCAATTTTCGCCGATGATGCTGTCGATGCCGCAATAAGGGCAGCATGCCGTGTATTGCCCGTCGTTTTCCGGCACAAAGTCGCCTTCTTCCAGTTCGGTGGAGCGGGAAATGGTGAGGCAGGAGAAGCAGCCGCAACGCTGGGGTGGCAGCAGATACGCCTTATTTTTGAAAGAAAATTGGTGCGCGGCTATGGCAGCGGCGCCCAATGCCTCATCTGTTGATAGGTTGGTCATCTTGTTTCCAAAAGATAAGGAGGCTACCTGAAAACGGCTGGGCATTTTCAGGTAGCCTTTCAGGATGGTTTAAGGCTGTATCTGCAAAGTTTGTGCAGAATCGGCAGTGCCAATCTGTTTTGCCCTGCATTTATGCTGTTGGGCATACATACTTGAGCGACAAACTTTATTTGCGCCCGCATCAGTGAAGGCGGTTTAAGCCTAGCGCATAGGTTCGCCCGTTTTGCCAAGCAAACCACCAATACAGGCGCATATTCGGATTATCGGGCTTGCTCATGCGGCAAAACGCAAAGGCCTGATTGTGGATACACGCCATCGGCATCGCTCGGAGCTCAGATGGCAGCAAGGTTTTCCATTCGTGAATTTTTTGCGCGGAAGAAGTTTGCAGGCGGCATTCGCCCGTGCCTTGGCACACCGGCGACCATGGGCTGTTGCCGTTTTTCCCGTCCATCATCCATTGCGCGCCGCGCTGGTAATAGCGCATCTGCATCTGCGTGGGGCGCTGGTCTTTATCCAGCAGCACATATTCGCCGGCATCGGATGCGTCCAAACCGGCTGCGAATGCGCTGCCGGCCAAGGCTAGCCACAAAACCATGATTTTGGCAATTTTCATAAAATTCTCCCAAGATGGAACCCTTGCTTATTCCTGCAGAAGCGCGGGTTGATTGAGCAACCGGTGCAGCTTGCTTTCTAGCAGGCCAAAGCAGCCTACACCTTAGTTTGCAGTTTAGACAGATACTCAAGCGGTATTATTAAGGTTACCTGAAAAACCTTTTATCGTTTTCAGGTAGCCTTATCCTTGCCTTAAGCCAACTTCGCTTTAATCAACTCCTGCACCTGCGCAGGATTCGCTTTGCCTTTACTAGCCTTCATCACTTGTCCCACAATCGCATTTAGTGCTTTTTCGTTGCCGGATTTGAACTGTTCCACGGCTTTGGCATTGTTTGCCAGCACTTCGTCCACCATGGCTTCAATCGCGCCGGTATCGGTCATCTGCTGCAAGCCGTGTTTTTCGATGATTTCGGCAATGGAGGCTTCAG
>ERZ772764.1557-NODE-1557-length-14303-cov-2.678271_pt1 | contig 14303 bp, 8 predicted proteins | sample MGYA00512163_ERZ772764 | MGnify/ENA primary metagenome ERZ772764 (study PRJEB29015, sample SAMEA2737903) | human oral metagenome | biome: human oral; feature: human-associated habitat; material: dental | place: China | collected 2094 ... | reverse complement strand
GAGGTTGTTGCGGTCTTTCGGCAGTGGATGATGCAAGAAGGGTTGCTGCCGCTTTGGATATACCATATTATGTAATGAATTTTAAGAATGAATTTAAGTCAAGTGTGATAGACTATTTTATAGAAGAATATAAAAAGGGGAGGACTCCAAACCCTTGCATAGCCTGTAACAGATATGTAAAATGGGAGTCGCTGCTGCACAGAAGCCTAAGCATAGGGGCTGATTACATAGCTACAGGGCATTATGCCAAAGTAGTACTTTTGGAAAATGGCAGATATACCCTAAAAACTGCAAAAAGCAGCCACAAAGATCAAACCTATGCACTGTATAATCTTACACAGGAGCAGCTTGCAAGAACGCTTATGCCGGTAGGGGATTACGAAAAAGACGAGATAAGAAAGATAGCAGAGAATATAAGTCTTCGGATAGCCAATAAACCCGACAGTCAGGATATATGTTTTGTGCCGGATGGAGACTATGCAAAGTTTATAGAAGAAAACAGCGATATAAGTATTAAGAGCGGAGAGTTTGTAAATATCAAGGGAGAGGTGCTGGGTACACATAAAGGCATAACACATTATACTGTAGGTCAAAGAAAGGGGTTGGGACTGAGTCTTGGAGAGCCTGCCTTTGTAACAAAGATAGATGTGGATAACAATAAGGTCATCATAGGTAATTCTTTGGAAGTACTTGATAGAGGACTTATTGCCGACAGGGTAAACTGGATGAGCATAGAAGGACTTAAAGTAGGAGAAAGTATAAACTTAAGAGCAAAGATAAGATATTCTCATAAGGGTGAAAATTGCATGGTAAAAGCCATAGCAGATGATAAAATACTGGTTGAGTTTGAAAATCCGGTAAGAGCGGTAACACCGGGTCAGGCAGTGGTATTTTATGATGTGAACTCATATGTAGCAGGCGGAGCAAGTATAGTTGAAGCCATAAAATAATGTATTTTAATGAAAGGAATTAAGAAGATGAGATTAAAAAGCCTAATTTTAACAGCAAGCTTGGCGTTATTGATTTCTGCTTGCGGGGCAAACTCTAAGCAGCCTGAAACTGTTACAAGCAATGAAGCAACCAAGCAGGTACAGACCGAAGCCGAGCAAGAGAGCACTTCAAATGTAGCAGTTGCAAGTGCCATTAACACCAAGTCGGTAAGTACACCGGTAACTACTGTGGCAAGTAAGGCGGCTGTAAATTTCGAGTCTGTAGATGAAACAGTATATGTTAAAGGAGATAATGTAAATTTAAGAACCAATCCGGACACAAGCGGAGAAAAGATAACCGCATTTAGTAAGGGAGAAGAATTAAAACGCATAGGTAAATCCGATAAATGGTCAAAAGTTATGTATAAGGACAAGGAAGCTTATATAGCTACAGAGTTTTTGACCACAGAAAAACCTAAGGTGGAAGAGACCAAGGCTCAAGTAGCTGACGGTGCGGAAATAGGACTGAATTCTTCTTGGAAGTATGCAGACTTTTCAAAAATCAACAGCGGTAAAGCCAAGCTTTATAAGGCAAGCGGCAACAGAAAGAACAAGGTGGTCTGTGTAAATGCAGGTCACGGTACAAAAGGAGGTTCTTCAGTAAAGACACTTTCACATCCGGACTCAACACCTAAGGTGACCGGAGGAACCACTGCTGCCGGACAGGTTACTTCCACTGCGGTATCAGGAGGTATGACCTTTGCAGACGGTACAAGTGAGGCAAGCGTAACACTTGCTATGGCTAAGGTATTGAAGGCAGAGCTTTTATCAAGAGGCTATGATGTACTTATGATAAGAGAAAGTGACGATGTGCAGCTTGACAATATAGCAAGAACCGTAATTGCAAATAATAATGCCGACTGTCATTTGGCACTGCACTGGGACAGTACCTCAAGCAACAAAGGAGCATTTTATATGAGTGTACCTAATGTTGCTTCTTACAGAGCGATGGAGCCGGTAGCATCCAACTGGCAAAAACATCACAAACTGGGAGACAGTGTTATATCAGGGCTTAGAGGAGTAGGAACCAAGATCTTCGCTAAGGGAAGTCTTGAGATGGATCTTACACAGACCTCATATTCCACTATTCCTTCCATAGACATAGAGCTTGGAGACAAGTCATCTTCACATGACGAGTCTGTGCTTAAAAACCATGCAAAGGGTATAGCGGACGGACTTGATACTTTCTTTGCTCAATAAATAATGAACACTTGATTTAATAACTTATTTTTTGCTATAATCTATAAATATTTTTAAAGGAGCTTATACGATGTCAAATATTGAAAAAAAAGCGACAAGTGCTATAAGAATACTTTCAGCAGATGCCATACAAAAGGCAAATTCAGGGCATCCGGGACTGCCTCTCGGAGTTGCGGATATTACTTATGAGCTGTGGGCAAACCATATGAAGCATAATCCTAAAAATCCCGACTGGATAAACAGAGACAGATTTGTGCTTTCAGCAGGTCATGGTTCAATGTTACTGTATTCACTCTTACACCTCTTCGGATACGGGAATCTTTCAATAGAAGACCTTAAGTCTTTTAGACAGCTTGATTCACTGACTCCGGGGCATCCGGAATACGGTCATACAGTAGGTGTTGAAGCCACTACAGGACCTCTTGGTGCAGGTATGGGTATGGCAGTAGGTATGGCTATAGCTCAGTCCCATCTTGCAGGCTTGTTTAATAGAGACGGATTTAATGTAATAGACCATTTTACCTATGTACTTGGCGGAGACGGTTGCATGATGGAGGGTATAAGCTCGGAAGCTTTTTCACTTGCAGGGCATCTTGGACTTTCAAAACTTATAGTGTTATACGATTCAAACAGTATAAGTATAGAGGGTTCAACCGACCTTGCATTCAGTGAGGATGTAAGTAAGCGTATGGAAGCCTTCGGTTTTCAGGTTATAGAGGTTGATGACGGTCATGACCTTGGTAAGGTATCAAAGGCGATTGAGGAAGCTAAGAATAACAAAGAAAAACCTTCTTTTATTAACATAAAGACCAAGATAGGTTTTGGCTGTCCGGCAAAGGAGGGTAAGGCAAGTGCTCATGGAGAGCCTCTTGGAGCCGATAATATAAAGGCGCTTAGAGAGAATATAGGCTGGGAGTATGAAGAGCCTTTCTTTGTACCGGATGAAGTCTATGAGCATTATCAAAGCAAGGTCGAAAGATTGGAAAAGGTAGAGAAGGAGTGGAATGAACTTCTGGAAAAATATTTTAAAGCCTTTCCTGAGAATAAGACCCTTTGGAATAAATACTTTGTTGAGGAAGACCTAAGCTTCCTTGATAAGGATGAGTATTGGGCATGGGATGAAAAAGCGGATGCTACAAGAAATATTTCCGGTAAAATATTAAATAGAGTTAAGCTCGAGATTCCGAATCTTATAGGCGGTTCAGCGGATCTTGCCCCATCAAATAAGACTTATTTGAGTGAAATGGGTGATTTTGCAAAAGACTCCTATGCAGGCAGAAACTTACACTTTGGTGTAAGAGAGCTTGCTATGGCGGCAATTACCAACGGAATTATCTTACATGGAGCTCTTAAGGCTTATTGTGCGACCTTCTTTGTATTTAGTGATTATACAAAGCCTATGGCAAGGCTGTCTTCACTTATGAGCATACCGGCAACCTTTGTATTTACACATGACTCAATAGGAGTCGGAGAGGACGGACCTACACATGAGCCTATTGAGCAGCTTGCAATGTTAAGAGCTATGCCAAATTTCCATGCGTTCAGACCGGCAGATGCTACCGAAACACTTGCAGCTTGGTACAGTGCACTAAAGTCTGAAAAGACACCTACGGCTATTATACTTACAAGACAAAACCTTCCACAGCTTGAGGGAAGTTCCAAAGAAGCATTAAAGGGAGGATATGTTATTAAAGAAGCTGCAAGAGCTGATATAGACCTGATACTTATAGCTTCAGGCTCAGAGGTTTCTTTGGCTCTTGAGGCTTCCAAAGAGCTTGAGAAAATGTGCATAAGTGTAAGAGTTGTAAGTATGCCCTGTATAGATGTATTTGAAGAGCAAAGCAGTGAATACAAGGAAGCGGTACTTCCAAAGGCAGTGTCAAAGAGGATGTTTATAGAAGCCTTATCAGGTTTCGGGCTTGACAGATATGTAGGCTTTGAAGGAGAGGTTCTGTCAATGAAGGATTTTGGAGCAAGTGCTCCTCAAGCAGAGCTTTTCAAAAAATTCGGATTTAGTGTAGATAATATAATAGATTTGGCAAAGAACATGCTTAAGTAGCATTCTTTTAATTAATATAAGAGAGGTTTATAAAATGGGTGGAATATTCGGTGTAGCATCTAAGTCTGATTGCGTAATGGATCTTTTCTTCGGAGTTGATTATCATTCGCACTTAGGAACAAAACGAGGCGGTATGGCAGTCAGTGATGGGGAAAGTTTTAGTAGAGCTATACATAATATAGAAAACTCACCATTTAGAACAAAGTTCGAACATGATGTAGAAGAGTTACATGGAAATCTGGGCATAGGCTGCATATCCGATGAGGATCCGCAGCCCTTGCTTATACAGTCACATTTGGGAAGTTTTGCAATCACAACCGTGGGCAAGATCTCCAACCAAAAGGAGATAATAGAAGAGCTTTATAAAAGCGGTCCTGTATATTTTTTAGAGCAAAGCGGAAGTCGTATCAATTCAACGGAAATAACCGCAGTACTGATAAACCAAAAGCCTACATTTGAAGAAGGGATAGAGTATGCTCAGGAAATGATAAAAGGCTCAATGAGTATTCTTATACTTACACACAAGGGTATATATGCCGCAAGAGACAGGTACGGAAGAACACCGATAACTCTTGGAGAAAAGCCGGGCTCTTACTGTGCAACCTTGGAAAGCCATGCTTTTTTAAACCTTGGATACAGGCGCTACAGAGAGCTTGGAGCCGGAGAGCTGGTATATATTGATGAAAAAGGGGTAACTACGCTTAGAAAACCCAGGGAAGAGATGAGGATATGCTCATTTCTATGGGTGTACTACGGATATCCTACAGCAGTATATGAGGGTGTAAATGTAGAGCAGATGAGATATAATTGCGGCAAGCTTCTGGCAAGAAGGGATGATGTGGATGCGGATATAGTTGCCGGTGTTCCGGACTCAGGTACGGCACATGCCATAGGCTACGCTAACGAGTCGGGCATACCTTTTGCAAGACCATTTATAAAATATACCCCCACCTGGCCCAGATCCTTTACGCCCACACATCAGGCACAGAGGAATCTGGTAGCGCATATGAAGCTTATCCCTGTGGAAGCACTTATATTTAATAAAGACCTGCTTTTGATAGATGACTCTATAGTCAGGGGAACTCAGCTTAGAGAAACTACCGATTTTTTATATAACAGCGGTGCAAAACATGTGCATGTAAGACCCGCCTGTCCGCCTATTATGTACGGATGTAAATATCTTAATTTTTCAAGGTCCAATTCCGACCTTGATTTGATAGCAAGAAGAATTATAAGAGACAGAGAAGGGGATTATGTAAGCCCTGAGGTATTAAAGGACTATACTGATCCTGACAGTAAAAATTATAAAGAAATGGTGGAAGAGCTGAGGAAGATACAGCATTTTTCCACACTTAAGTTTAATCGTTTGGATGATCTTATAGAGTCTATAGGTTTACCGGAATGTAAACTTTGTACTTATTGTTGGAACGGAAAGGAGTAGTTTAAGTATGGCAGGCATAACAGGGGATTGGTTAGCAGCTCTAAAGCCGGAGTTTTCCAAAGATTATTACAAGAATTTATATGAATTTGTTAAGGCGGAGTATGCTTCAAGAACCATATACCCTAAGGCGGATGATATATTTAATGCCTTGCATCTTACAACGCTTGAAAAAGTGAAGGTTGTGATACTTGGACAAGACCCGTATCATGGTGATAATCAGGCACACGGGCTTGCATTTTCAGTGCTTCCCAATGTGGAGATACCGCCCTCACTTCAAAATATTTATAAGGAACTTCAAGATGATTTATCCCTTTATATACCAAATAACGGATTTTTGGTTAAATGGGCGACTCAAGGAGTGCTTTTGCTAAATACTGTACTTACGGTAAGAGCACATGAGCCATATTCACATCAGGCTAAGGGTTGGGAGAGATTTACAGATGCTATAATAGAAGCTGTGAATAAAAGCCCTCAGCCGGTAGTCTTTATGCTTTGGGGAAGACCGGCACAGCTTAAGGCGGCTATGCTTGATAACCCTAAGCACTTGGTACTTAAGGCACCTCATCCAAGTCCCTTGTCTGCTTACAGAGGTTTTTTCGGTTGTAAGCATTTCAGTAAGGCAAATGACTTTTTAAAGTCTAACGGACTTGAACCGATTGATTGGCAAATAGAAAATATATAGCGGAGAATCATATGAGTATAGTTGAGTTTTTAAAAGTTATAGTACTTGGTATAGTAGAAGGATTCGCAGAGTGGCTTCCTATAAGCTCTACCGGGCATCTGGTTTTAATTGATGAACTTATACATTTGAATGTTACAGAGGAGTTTAAGGAAGTGTTTAATGTAGTCATACAGCTTGGAGCGATACTTGCTGTGGCTATAGTATATTTTAATAAATTAAATCCTTTCAGCGTGGAAAAGAATGAGTATCAAAACAGAACTACCCTTCTTTTGTGGGTCAAAATCTTCATAGCCTGTCTTCCGGTAGGAATACTGGGTGTTTTACTGGATGACTGGATAGATAATCATTTATACAGCCCGCTGATCATAGCATTGACTTTGATAATCTACGGAGTTATTTTTATCGTAATAGAAAGTAAGGCATTTAAAAAAGATCCTATTATAAATAAAACTTCCAAGATAAACTATTATACCGCCTTGTATATAGGTATGTTTCAGGTACTTTCATTAATACCGGGTACATCAAGATCGGGAGCTACCATAATAGGAGCCATGATACTCGGATGCAGCAGATCCGTAGCGGCGGAATTCTCCTTCTTTTTGGGACTTCCGATAATACTTGGAGCAAGTTTGCTTAAGATAGTTAAATATAGCGGAGCATATACGGGTGTAGAGCTTTTATACCTTTTGCTGGGAGTACTGGTTGCTTTCTTTGTATCGGCATATTCAGTGAATTTCTTGATAAACTGGGTTAAAAAACATGACTTTAAGCTGTTCGGATATTATAGAATAGTTTTAGGTATAATAGTGTTGGTATGGTTTATGTTAAGCTCACTTATGAAGGTAACACCAACAGTATAAAAAGATTTATTTAAAAAGGTCAAGATGTTAGGCAAGTTGTCCGAATCTTTGACCTTTATTAATTTGGATGGAGAGCAGTGTATAATGAAAAAAGGTGAAGTTGCTGTAGGAAAAGTAACAAAAAGTATGTATCCCGACAAGGGAGTTATAGAAAGAGAAGATGGCTCTGTGCTTATAAAGCGTGCTATAGAAGGTCAAGTAGTTGAATATTTGATCAGCAAAAAAAGAAATGGAAGGGCTGAGGGAAGGATACTTAAAGTTATTGAAAAATCAGCACTTGAGGATGCTAAGGACTTTTGTCCTCACAGTAAGTGCGGAGGTTGCAGCTATCAAAGTATATCCTATGATAATCAGATAAGCATAAAGGATAAACAAATCATAGAATTATTAAAAGATGCGGCTGATGAAGATTTTTTATGGGAGGGCATAATAAAAAGTCCAAGCGAGTTTAATTACAGAAATAAAATGGAGTTTTCTTTTGGAGACGAGGTAAAAGACGGACCCTTAAGTCTGGGTTTACATAAAAGGGCAAGTCATTACGATGTGGTAAATACGCCAAACTGCAATATAGTTCATGAGGACTTCAATGTAATACAGGCATTTACAAGGGAGTTTTTTGCAAATCGTGATGTAAGTTATTTTCATAAGCACAGCAGAACGGGATTTTTAAGACATCTTATTGTAAGAAGAAGTGCGGTATATGAGGAAATACTTATTAACATAGTTACTACAAGTGCCCTAAACACTAAAATAGAAGACAGGCAGGAAGTCGGTGTACTTGATAAGGCGCTTACGGATCTGATAAATGACTGGTTGGATGGGCTGTTAAAATTTGAAGAAAGTAAATTAAGAGGTAAGATAGTCGGTGTTATTCATACCATAAATAACTCCTATGCGGATGCGGTCGTAAATCAGGAAAGTAAGATCTTATACGGAAGAGACTACATTTATGAGAACTTACTCGGACTTAAGTTTAAGATAAGCAGCTTTTCGTTTTTTCAAACCAACTCCAAAGGTGCGGAAGTTTTGTATAAGTCGGTCATAGACTATGTGGGAGATACCGAGGGGAAGTTTTTATATGATCTATACAGCGGTACGGGAACGATAGCACAGCTTTTATCAAAGTATGCAAAGAAGGTATATGCTATAGAGATAGTGGAGGAGGCGGTTAAGGCGGCTTGTGAAAATGCAAAATTAAATGCTATTGATAATTGTGTATTTATGTGCGGAGATGTCTTAAAGCTTGTGGATGAACTTGCCGGCAAGGTGGATATTATAGTCTTGGATCCTCCAAGAGACGGCATACATCCGAAGGCATTGCCTAAGATCATAGATTTTGGAGCTGAAAAAATAGTCTATGTGTCCTGCAAGCCCGGTTCTTTGGCAAGGGATCTAAGACTTTTGCAAGATGGCGGATATAAGATGAAAAAGGCGATAGGAGTTGATATGTTCCCGAATACTTCAGGGGTAGAGGTAGTGGCACTTTTGGAAAAACATTAAAAACTTATACTACAAAACAGCTAAACTGTAAGATATGCTACAGTTTAGCTGTTTTTGTTTGTTGAATAAAAGACCTCTTGGAATTAGACTATTTTCTTCAGTAGAAAATATATTTTGTAAACAAATTAGAATAGATCAGGAGGGTATAATGTTTGAGAAAATATCGGCATATATAGTAAACAAAAGAAAAGCCTTTATGGTATTTTTTATTTTGGCAGCAGTATTTTCAGTATTCAGCAGTTCATGGGTCAAGGTAAGCAATAAACTTTCGGACTACCTGCCGGAAAGTACCAAAACCAAGCAAGGACTTGATATTATGGATGAGAATTTTACCACCTTCGGTACTGCCAAGGTAATGGTAAATAACATAGACTATGAAAAGGCTTTGGAGCTTAGTACTAAGCTTAAAGAAATAGCAGGTGTTTCAAGAGTTGACTTCTATGATAAGTCGGACTCTGATTATGAAAATAAGAATATAGAGGACTATTATAAGGACTTTGCGGCACTGTATACCATAAGTTTTGAAGATGTGGAAGATTCAAAGCTTGTGCAGGAGGCTATAGTAAAGGTAAGGGAGGCGGTATCCACCTACGACAATGTTGTTTACACAACTATAGATAAAGATGATGCAAGATCCCTTAATGAAGATATGAAGGTCATAGGCGTACTTGTAGTAATCATAATTGTGGGAGTACTGATATTTACCTCACAGACCTATGCGGAAATACTTATATTTATGCTGACCTTTGCAGTGGCAATACTGTTAAATGTAGGAACGAATTTTATATTCGGTCGCATATCCTTCGTAACCAAGGCGGTAGGAGTGGTGCTGCAATTGGCACTTGCCATAGACTACGCAATAATACTCTTTCACAGATTTATGGAAGAAAGACAAAATTTCAAGGCAAAGCACGCCTTGATTAACGCCCTGGCAAAGGCGATACCTGAGATATCTTCAAGCTCGCTTACCACTATGGCAGGTATGGTGGCACTTATGACCATGCAGTTTAGAATAGGCAGGGATCTTGGGCAGGTACTACTTAAGTCAATTATGTTCAGCATGATAAGCGTCTTTTTATTTATGCCGGCACTTATTATGATGTTTGAAAAATGGATCAAAAAGAGTATGCATAAAAGCTTTGTGCCTAATATTGAATTTCTTGGAAAAAAGATTTTAAGTGTAAGATTTATAATAGCCGGAATATTTACGGTACTGGTGATAGGTGGAATAGTGCTATCGGGAAAGACGGCTTATATCTTTGATCCCAACTCTATAAAGTCGGATAAAAAGACGGAATATATAGCGGCGAAAGAGGAGATAGAAAGACATTTCGGAAGTTCAAATATTTTGGCAGTAGTACTACCTAAGGAGGACTACATAAAAGAAGCAAGACTTTTGGAGGAGATATCCAAGGTTGAGGGAGTAAAGTCCGTTACCGGACTTGCCAATATAGAGGTAGGAAATGAGGGCGAATATGTGCTTACAGACAGCCTAAAACCGAGAGAGCTTGCTGAGATAGCGGATGTGGATATAGATCTGGTAAAACTTGTATACAGATTTTATGCCCTTAAAAATGAGCAGTATGGAGCGTTTATCAACAGCATAGACAGTTATAAGGTTCCTATTATAAATATGGTGGACTTTCTCTATGAGCAGATAGAAAACGGCGGTGTGGAGATAGACGAAGATATCACTGAAAATATAGAAGACATACATAAAAGTATTACGGATGCAAGAAAGCAGCTTGAAAGCGAGAAATATTCACGCTTTTTAGTGGTATGGGACAGGGAGCTTGAGGGCAAGGCTACATTTGCCGCTATAGATGAGGTAGAGGGCATAGCTAAAAACTATTATAACGAAGTATATGTAGTAGGAGATTCATCAAGCAACTATGAGATAAGCAAGTCCTTTGGAACGGATAACCTTCGTATAAGTATAATCACAGCCCTGCTTGTAGGAATAATACTTCTTTTTACCTTCCAAAGTGCAGCACTGCCATTTATATTGGTACTTACCATACAGGGCAGTATATGGGTCAATTTCAGTCTGCCCTACCTTGCAAATGAGCCTATGTTTTTCCTAAGTTACCTTATAGTAAGCTCCATACAGATGGGAGCGACCATAGACTATGCTATAGTGATCACCAGCAGATACATGGTACTCAGGGAAGAGTGTGAAAGCAAAAACAAGGCTATATCACGCACTCTCAACGAAGCCTTCCCTACCATAATAACCTCAGGTACGATAATGGCAGCTTCAGGTTTTGTAATAGGATTTTTAACATCCAATGCAACGATAGCCTCACTTGGAAAGACACTGGGTATAGGAGTGCTTATTTCCATGATTTTAGTAATGTTTGTCTTACCTGTACTTTTGTACTTATTTGACTTTACTATAGATAAGACATCATTTTCAAAGAAAAACAATGAGGAGGAGAGCAGAAAAGAAGATGAAAATTAATATAAAAAAGATAACGGCTTTAGCCCTCAGTATAAATATGATTTTACAGCCGCTTAGTATAGTAGCCTATGCAAACAGTAAGACAGCCTCAGACAAAGAAGTGCCAAATGCACAGGAGGGCGTTATATATATAGACAGTGCGGCGGCACTTATAGAAATTTCAAAAAATGCCACAACGGAAGAATTTACCTTAGCCAAGAACTATGAGCTGAGTGCGGATATAGACTTATCAAATGAGGATTTCATGCCCATACCTATATTTTCGGGAACTCTTGATGGTAAGGGTTATACGATAAAGGGCTTAAGTATAAGTGAAAAAAGCACCGATGCCGGACTTATAGGACTTATAGGAGAGCAAGGTGTTGTAAAAAACCTTAACATAGAGGGCAATATATCTCCGGTAGGAAGTAAAATCACAGTCGGAGGCGTGGTCGGAACCAATAAGGGCATAATAAATGCAGTCAACTTTTCAGGAATATTAAAAGCCTACAAAACAGTAGGAGGAATAGCCGGAATCAATGATGATACCGGATTTATATTAAACTCTGCAAACTATGCCGACGGAACAAAGCTTGTAGGAGGGATAGCCGGAATCAATAAAGGCACAATAGTATCCTGTGAGAACAGAGGAAGGATATTTGGAAGCAAGGAGGTGGTGCTGTCGGAAGAAAAGACTGCCACACTGCCGGATATAAGTGTGGAAACGGTAACATCAGATAAGGAAAAGCCTGAGATAATGGGAGGAATAGCCGGAGTTTCCACAGGTTATATAAAGGCTTGCACAAATCTTGCAAAGGTCGGTTATGAGCATACGAGTTATAAAGTAGGGGGAATAGCCGGCGTTCAAAACGGTGTAATAGAAGACTGTAGCAACCGGGGTATAGTATACGGAAGAAGGGATGTAGGAGGAATAGCAGGTATACTTGAGCCTTATATGGAAATCGCCTATGAGAGCGATACCTTGGATAAACTTAACAGACAGCTTGAGGTACTTAATAAACTATCTGATGAATTTTCCACACAGCTTGATGCTTCCGTTAATTTACTACAGGAAGACAGCGACAGCATATCCGAAAAACAAGATAAATTAAAGGAAAATTTTGATGACAGGCTTGATTACCACAAGCAGGAAGCTGATAATTTTGATGCCGGACTTGACGAAAAAAGAGAAGGCTTGGATGGGGTCAATGAAAATATAGCAAGCAATGCCTCAGATGCTGCGGATAAGGTGGGAGACTTAAGAAACAGAGCCGATTATTCGGATATTATAAAAAAAGACAACAGTAAACTGCAAAACACCATAGCTGCAATAAAAAATATTTCAACGATAACCGAAAGAATGAAGTCCTCACTTGAAAATAAAAGAGGCAAGCTCGACAGTATAGAAAAAGACTTCTACTATCTTAGCGGCGATATAGATGAATTATACAAGCAGTCCAAGGACTTGATTGACTATCTGGATAATGAAAAAGGTGACTTTGGAGATGATCTGTCCGAGAGCAGAAAAACAATAAACAGTGACGGCGAGGCACTGAAAGCAGAAATAGATAAGGCTAAGGAAGATTTAAGAACAAGCAGCCAAAGCATGAAGACAGATATAGATAATATAAGGTCGGAGCTTGACAATATAAGAGGGGTAATAGAAGAGGGTGAGGATAAGCTGAAAGCTAAGATAGAAGATAAGACCTTTTATTATGATATTTCAGCCAAAAGTGACAGAGATTTTGAAAAAGCCAAGCTTGTAAATTCTGTAAATAAGGCTGAAGTTATAGGGGATTTTAATGTAGCGGGTATAGTGGGAAGAATAGGTATAGACCTGAAAGAAACCGTAAATGACAATATAAATCTTTCAGACAGAATCAATAAAAGCGGAGAACTCTCACTTAATTTCAGCAACAATATTTATGCAAGAGTTATCAACAATGTTAATGAAGCTGATATAAAGGCAAAGAATGATTATGTAGCCGGAATAGTGGCAAAGGCTGATTACGGTGCTATAACCGGAAATCAAAACTATGGAAATATAAGTTCTGAAAACGGCTCCTACGCCGGAGGTATAGCAGGCTACAGTACCAATATACTGAGCGACTCCTACAGTCTTGCAAGTGTAAGTGCTCTAAATTATGTGGGAGGCATAGCCGGAAGTGCAAAGGAACTTAATAATAATACCGTAATGGCAGAGCTTGTAAGTAAAGAAGATGCTAAAAAGGGAAGTGTGGCAGGTGAGCTTATAGAAGAAGGAAGTGCCACAGCCAACAGATATGTAGACTACGGTGTAGGAGCAATTAACAACATAAGCTTTGAGAAAGAGGCAAATACCGTAAGCTACGAAGAACTTTTGGCACAGGAGCAAACTCCCGAAAGGTTTAAGTATTTGGAAGTTAAGTATGTGGTAGGAGATGAGCTTGTAAAAAGCGTAAGGGTAAATTATAAGGGGTCTATAGATCCGGCAAAGATTCCGCAACCGCCTAAAAAGGAGGGCTACAACACCTATTGGGAAGAAAGCGGCAAAGCACAAATAACAACAAACACCACAATACATTTGGTGGAGGCTCTTTGGAACAAGGATATCGTAAGTGTTGAAAGTGTGGGAGATAAGCCCCTACTTTTAGCAAATTCCTACTTTTATAACGGAACATCCGTAGAAATAAAAGAGCTTGCCTTATCAGCCGAAGATAAAAACTTCTCTAAAAATGCGGTAAAAAAATACGAGTATAACATAATACCGGGCAGCAACGGCTCCTACATAGAGCTTAGAATACTGAGTGAAGATAAGAATACCAATACAGTGGCAGTAAAAACAGAAGAAGGAATAAAGGTAACAGAAAGCGAGCGAATAGGCTCTTACCTAAGTTTTAAAGTCAATAAATCAAGAGGAGAGTTTTTACTGCTAAAAGATAAGGGAGTGAGTAAGGAAAGAGTAGGAATTATAATTGCAGCGGTTTTGGGCTTGGCTTCGGTTTGTTGGCTGTATATAAAAAAGAAAAAGAAGGCTTAGTAACATAAGTAATTATGATGGTTTGTAGGGGAGTTGGCAGCATAAACAATTATAATAATTTGTGGTTATTAGTTTATAAAAAACTCCGTATAATTCAATCATACTCGCAACCC
>ERZ772764.1555-NODE-1555-length-14307-cov-2.971232_pt1 | contig 14307 bp, 12 predicted proteins | sample MGYA00512163_ERZ772764 | MGnify/ENA primary metagenome ERZ772764 (study PRJEB29015, sample SAMEA2737903) | human oral metagenome | biome: human oral; feature: human-associated habitat; material: dental | place: China | collected 2094 ... | reverse complement strand
GGGAGAAAATTTAAAAATAGATAATAAAGATATATCAGAATTAGCAGAAGCTTTATCAAATGGATATTTGAAATATGCTAAAGAAAATAACAAGCCTGATCCATCTAAATTAAAAGATTCTTTTAATTCTTATATTGCAACTGATGAAGCAAAAAATATGATTTCTTCGGGAGTGAATGACTTAATAAAAGGTAGTTTACAAGGAAATCAAAATTCTTCACAAAGTTTTGTGGAAAATTTGATGAAAAATATATCAACTGCAATAGCCGATAATATTAAAAATGTTCTAACATCTTCTATGAAAAATTTACCACAGGCAATATCAATAGATCCAAGTAAATTCGGAAATGCCTTTTCAATGAATTTAAATGAAGAAGAAATAAAATCATTTATTATGGCTATGGCTAATAGTAATGAAAGTTCGTATGAGAATAATATGAAATTATTTAACTATGCGGAAGATAATGATATTTCTAAAATTAGTATATATCCTAAAGATTTTGAAGCTAAAAAATCAATAATTTCCTTACTTGATAGCTATAATGAGATGAGGAAAAACAATTCCGAAGAGGATAAAATGATAACATATACGGATTTGGTTGGAGCAATACTTTCTTCCGTAACTACAATTATAAATGTAATAAGTTATGTATTAATTGCTTTCGTATCCATATCTCTTATTGTTTCTTCCATTATGATTGGGGTTATAACTTATATAAGTGTACTTGAAAGAAAAAAAGAGATTGGAATTTTAAGATCTATCGGAGCTTCAAAGAAAAATATATCACAAGTCTTTAATGCGGAAACTGGAATAATAGGCTTGTTCGCAGGACTACTTGGAGTTGGAATAACATATTTATTACTAATACCGATAAATATTGTAATAAGAAAAGTTACTGAAATGCCGAATATAACGGCTTATTTATCCGTTCCACAGGCTATAACCTTAATCTTAATCAGTATGATTTTAACTTTAATAGGTGGATTTATTCCTTCAAAGAGTGCTGCAAAACAAAATCCAGTTGAAGCTTTGAGAACAGAATAGTAAATTTAGTAAAAACTAAGGAGATAATCCTTAGTTTTTTGTTTGATTTAATTGATAGATTTATTGCAAGAAAGAAATATAAAGTAGAATAAGAAATAGCTGTAAAACTAAAAAATAGGGTATAATATTGTTAAACATTTAGTGAGATTAAGTTATTAGGAGATATATAATGAGTGGTTTTTGGCTTTTGCTAGTATTTCTAATAGTAAGATTTGGATTACTATTAATCATAAAAAGGGAAGCTATTCAGCGAGCTGGATATTTTGCCCCAATACAAAAATCTGAACAAATAGCATACTACATCTATCAAATATCCAATATAGTTTTATTTATATGTATAATAATTTCAACAATAAAAATTGATTATTCTCTAAAATTTTATTTAGGATTAATTTTGTTTATCGTAGGAATAATACTATGTGCAATTTCTCTTGTATGTTTTGCATTCCCGAATGGCGATGGGTTAAATATCAATGGTATTTATAAATTTTCAAGAAATCCTATTTATGTAGCTTATTTTGTTTGCTTCTTAGGATCGTCTTTACTAATACAGTCTTTAATAATGTTTGTAACAGTAATAATCTTCCAAATTTCTGCTCATTGGATTATTGTCTCTGAAGAGAGATGGTGTATAGAAAAATTTGGAAAAAGTTATGAAGATTATATGAAAAAAGTTCGACGTTATTTTTAAATAAATTTGGATTTTACAACTAAAATAGCTTAAAATTTATAAAATATAGTTATTTTAAAAAAGAAAGGAAAGCAAAATCATATGAGATATATACTTTTACTACGTGGAATAAATGTAGGAGGAAAGAACAAAGTATCAATGGGTGATTTTAAAAAATCATTGTCAAACGAAGGATTTAAAGATGTTTATTCTTATATCAACAGCGGGAATTTATTTTTTAGTACTGATGAATCTTATGATGATTGTATCTTAAAGATAAAATCTTTATTAGAAAGAGATTATGACTTTCATATACCTTTTACTTTGATTAGTAAAGAAGATTATTTAGAAGAAAAATCAGAATTACCTGACTGGTGGAAAGGAGAATTAGCAAGAAGAGATGTCCTTTTTATAAACAATCAAATTGACAAATCAGCTATTATAGATTTTATAAACAACTCCGAATTCTATAATGAAATAGTTTATATTGGTAAAAATGCAATATTTTGGGGGAAGTATGATGAGTCAGAATATCTAAAGTCAACATATCATAAAAAATTAATGAAACAAGATTTTTATAAAGAAATTACTATAAGAAATGGAAAAACATTTGAAAAGATAGCAGAAATTCTAGAAAATGAAAAATAAATAATGTTTAGAAAAAAACAGCAAAAAATATCTTTGCTGTTTTTTTAATTTTTAAAATATAAATTAGATAAAAAAGCAATTGTCAAAAGGCTCTTTTTGATTGTTAAGATTTTTTGTTTTTCAAATTTTATAAAAACTTTTATATTTCATTGTTTTAATATTTTATATAAAAATATTTTTGCTTTTAAAATTGAGTAAAAATTTGATTTTTAGACTTTATTTATTGTATAAAAATAAATTTTTTTGATAAATTATTAAGACAACGATATTTTTAGTGACAAACAAGATTAATATACGATTAGAAGATTTATTGTTTTAAAAAAGATTTTGTGGTTTTTGCTTTATTATTATAATACTATTTGAATTATTTATCCGCCTATACTATATAAAAATATTAATTTTTTTAATATAAGGTGTTGTAAACTTATCAAAATTGATGTATAATACATCTGGATGGTAAAAATTTTACTCAGTTATTTTGAAAGGAGATTGAATAATGAAAAGGATTTTAATGACAGGAGCGCTTGGACAAATCGGTACAGAATTAGCTCTTTATTTGGGGGACATTTATGGAAGAGAAAATATCTTAGCTACAGATTGCTCAGATGCAAACAAAGCGGCTATCGAAGATATTCGTTTTGAAATGTTAGATGTTACTGATCCAAAAAGAATGTTTGAATTGGCAAAAGAATTTAAGGCTGATACAATAGTAAATTTAGCGGCAATACTTTCTGCAAGAGGAGAAAGCATGCCACAATTAACTTGGAAGGTTAATGTTGACGGAGTTGTAAATACTTTAGAAGTTGCAAGAGAATTAAATGCAAAAGTATTTGTACCTTCATCAATAGCAGCATTTGGAGCAGGAACTCCACTTGATAATACACCACAAGTTACTATTCAAAGACCTAATACTATGTATGGAGTAACAAAAGTTTCAGGAGAACTTTTATGCGATTACTATTTTAATAAATTTGGAGTTGATGTAAGAGGAGTTCGTTATCCAGGAATTATTTCTTATAAAACATTACCTGGTGCAGGAACAACTGACTATGCAGTTCATATTTATTATGAAGCAATTAAAAATAAAGCTTACACTTCTTATATAGGTAAAGGAACTCAAATGGATATGCTTTATATGCCAGATGCACTTAAAGCAGTTGTTGATTTAATGGAAGCTGATCCTTCAAAACTTAAAGACAGAAATGCTTTCAATATTACAGCTATGAGTTTAACTCCAGAAATTTTAGAAGAAAGCATTAAAAAACATATGCCTGAATTTAAATTAAGCTACGATGTAGATCCAATCAGACAAGCTATAGCTGAAAGCTGGCCAAATTCATTAGATGACTCTGCAGCAAGAGAACAATGGGGTTGGAAACCAAGCTTTGATTTGGATAAGATGACAGTAGATATGTTAGAAAACTTAAGCAAAAAATTAAAATAATTATAGATAGGAGAAAAAGATATGAGTATTCATGATTTAAAATTTTTACAAGAAAAAGTTAATAAGTTAAAAGAAGACGGAGTTTACCGTAAATTACCTGTATTGAATGGAAAGAATTCATCAACAATTGTTCTTGACGGAAAAGAAATGGTAAATTTATCTGCAAATAACTATTTAGGACTTGCTAATAATCCAGTTTTAAAGAAAAAAGCTCAAGAAGCTATTGAAAAATATGGTGTAGGTGCTGGTGCAGTAAGAACTATCATCGGAAATATGGATTTACACGAAGAATTGGAAAAGAAATTAGCAACTTTCAAAAAATCTCCAAGAGCATTTATATTCCAATCAGGTTATGATTGTAATATAGGAACTATCCAAGCAATTACAGAAAAAGGTGATTTAATTATCTCTGATGAATTAAACCACGCTTCAATTATAGACGGAATTAGAATGACAAAAGCTGATAAAGCTGTTTTCAAACACAGTGATATGGAAGACCTTGAAAGAGTTTTAGTTGAAGCTCAAGGAAAATATAAAACAATCTTAATTATTACTGACGGTGTTTTCTCAATGGATGGAGATCTTGCAAAATTACCTGAAATTGTAAAATTAGCTGAAAAATATAATGCATTAACTTATGTTGATGATGCTCATGGTTCAGGAGTAATGGGAAGCCACGGAAGAGGAACTGTAGATCATTTCGGATTACATGACAAAGTTGACTTTGTTATCGGAACTCTTTCAAAAGCTATCGGAGTTAAAGGTGGATATGTTGCTTGTAACGAAGTTGCTTACGAATGGTTAAACCATAGAGCAAGACCAGTTCTATTTAGTACAACTTTATCTCCTGGAGATACTGCAGCTTGTATCGCATCTGTTGAAACTTTAATCGAATCAGATGAATTACAAAAGAAACTTTGGGATAATGCTAAATACTTTAAAGAACAATTAGGAAAATTAGGATTTAACACTGGTCATTCAGAAACTCCAATTACTCCAGTAATTATCGGAGATGAAGCTAAGACTATGGAATTTTCTAAAAAATTAAGAGAATACGGAGTATTCGGTTCAGCTATAGTATTCCCAACTGTACCAAGAGGAACAGGAAGAATTCGTTGTATGATTTCTGCAGCTCATAGTAAAGAAGAATTAGATAAAGCTGTAAAAGCATTCGAATTAGCTGGAAAAGATATGGGAATTCTTTAAGATTAAGCTTAGAAAATAGAGAAAAGAATAAAAAATATTAAAGAGGAGAAAAAAATCTCCTCTTTTTAAGTTCATTTAAGCTCTTAACGATATAATATTAACAGTTGATAGATAATACATGTATTTTACACTAAAATTCAGAGTATTATATTGTTTAATAAGGAAATTTATTTTTTGATTATATTTTTTAAAAAAATTTTAAAAAAAGTTTTTTCTTTAAGTTTTTTTTAAGGTTTATGGTTTAAAATATATTCAAGATAGTAAATGATATTTAAAAATGAGGTGATTTATTATGGACGATAAAAGAGATAATATCTTTGAAGAAAATGAAAATAATATTAAGAATGAAGAACATATAGAAGAAACTTCAAAAAATACTGAAGATGAAATGAAAGAAACATCTGACAGAGAGTCTATGAAAGAAACACAAAAATTATTTAATAATGAAAATATAGATGAAATGAAAGAAACAGTTGATGAAGATTTTGGTGGAGATTATGGCGAACACATTGAAGAGCCATACGACCATTCTATTGAACAAGAAATTTATAATGAACCATATATGGAAGATTCAAAAGCAAAAGATAAAGAATTTGAATCTTATGTAGATGGTATTGTTCAAAAAGAATTTGAAAAGAGAAGAAAGGGCAATAGACTTAAATCCGTTTCAAAATTTCTATTGGCAATTGTTTTGGCAAGTTCTATAAGTATAGCGGGAACTAGTGCATATCTAAAGAGTAATAGTGGAAAATCACTTTTAAATCAGTCTTCAACTGACAAAGGTGCGACTACTACAACTATAAATACTTCTGATAAACCGAATGTAGAAAAAGCTGTTGCACAAAAATCAATGCAATCAGTTGTAGGTATAACAACTGTTGGGGTTTCTGAGGATATGTTTTCAACTCAAAAGCAAACAAAGGGACTCGGCTCAGGAGTTATCGTAAGTAAAGAGGGTTATATTTTAACTAACAACCATGTTGTTGACCCTTCAAAGACAAAATCCGTAACAGTAATATTGAGTGACGGAACAAAGAGAAAAGCAAAAGTTTTATGGAGTGACAAAACTTTGGATTTAGCAGTTATTAAGATAGATCCTAAAGGACTTGACTTAAAACCTGTTGAATTTGGAGACAGTTCACAAGTTTCCATTGGTGATAAAGCTATAGCAATCGGTAATCCGCTTGGTATAAATTTAAAATCAACTTTAACTTCCGGATATATTTCAGGAAAAGATAGAGTGATTACACTACAAGACGGTTCTACTATGGAAGGATTATTCCAAACAGATGCGGCAATAAATCCTGGAAATAGTGGTGGTGGATTATTTAATGATAAAGGACAACTTATCGGAATAAATACAGCGAAAGCCGGAAATAGTGACGGAATCGGATTTGCAATTCCTTCTAATCTTGCAAAACCTATTTTGGAACAAATAATTAAAAACGGTAAGTTTGAAAGTGTTTCATTGGGTATAAGAGGTATAGATGTTTCAAGATATAATGTATTGGGACAAGAAAAATTACCTATAGACTCAGGTGTATATATTCATGAAATTTTATCAGGTTCACCTGCAGAATCTGCGGGACTAAAACCTAAAGATATTATTACAAAAGTTGGAGATACTAAAGTTACATCAAACTCAACTTTAAAAGCTGCCCTATTGAATTATAAGATAGGTGATAAGGTTAAGATTGAAGTTTATAGAGATGGAAAGACAACTACAATAGAAGTTACATTCTCACAATTCGATCTAAATAAAGCTGAAAATAAAGCAAATCAAAATCAAAATAATTTTAATCCAAATCGTAACCGTAATCGTAATCGTAATAATGACAATTATGATAGAAACGAAGATGATTTTGATGGAAATAATGATGATAACGACAATAACGACAACAATAATTAATTAGCATATTAGTAGAGATTTTTTTATAAATCCTCCGTAAAAATAAATAAATGCAAAAAAAGTTATGAAACAATTTCATAACTTTTTTTGTTTTTTAATCTATCTAATGCTTATTTGTAAATGCTATCTTTTGATAATTTAAATTCATAATTATCGTCTTCATCAAGTATTGTTTCGTCATCAACAAATAAAAGTTTATATTCCAACTTATCTGCTGTTAGATATTTTTTATCTCCTTTTTTTACTATCTTAGGATTTTTAAATGTTGCTGCATTTTCTTTTTTCATTTTATCTTTAGCCTTATTAACATCATCAGGATTGGAATTCGGATTTATTTTACTCGGTTCTCCTGAATATATTACAACTTTTTCGGTAATAACAATTTCTCCGCCGTTTTTACCAACAAATTTTCTTCCGTAATAATTTTTAATTTCATTACTTCCAATACAAGAAGTTAAAAGTAAAATCATAAAACATAGTAATATTTTACTAACTTTTTTCATATCTTACCTCCTACTAAAAACATAACACTAATCATTAAAGTTAAAATATTTGATAAATCCCCGTTTTTGTACCTACTATAGTTAATGTAAAACATAATATCCTCCCAAAAAATTTTACATCATTAAGGTGAATCGATTTCTTACTACTATAATATCACAAAAAAAATAAAGTCAAGATATATATAAATTATTTTATTAAAATATTGTTAGTTTAAATTTTTATCCTCTACTTATCCACAATTTTTGTGGATAATTCTAATAAATTGTGGATTTTACTTGAAAATAGATATCTTTTTATGGTATAATATACACTTGAGCAATCAAGGAGTAAATATACTCCTAAATTTTTTGCTCGTAATATGTCGTGATGTTTAATGTGTAGTTTGTTTTTGTCTTTTTCTTTCGTAACTAACGTTAAGGTTCACGATAAAAGAAAGGGAAAAATATGATAGAAAATTTTAATGATTTTAATTTGTCGAAGGAAGTTTTAAAAGCCGTTGTTGAAATGGGCTTTGAAGAACCTTCTCCAATTCAAAAACAAGCAATTCCGACTATGTTAAACAACGAAGATATAATCGGACAAGCACAAACGGGAACAGGAAAGACAGCGTCTTTCGGTATTCCGATAGTAGAAAAAGTAAATAAAGACAGTAAGACAACTCAGGCTATGGTACTATGTCCAACAAGAGAATTGTCAATTCAAGTTGCGGAAGAAATTTCAAAACTTGCAAAGTATAAGGGAGTAACAGTTGTTCCAATCTATGGAGGTCAACCTATAGAAAGGCAAATCCGTTCTCTAAAAATGGGAGTTCAAGTTATTGTTGGAACTCCAGGACGTGTTATAGACCATATTAAGAGAAAAACTTTAAAAACTGAAAATATTAAAACTTTTGTATTGGACGAAGCTGATGAAATGTTTGATATGGGCTTTAGAGAAGATATTGAAAAAATTATAGGCTTTTTGCCTTATGAAAGACAAACAACTTTCTTCTCTGCTACAATGGATCATGAAATGATGGACTTTGCTGCAAGATACCAAAGCGAACCAAGACTTATAAAAGTTGTACCAAAGGAATTGACAGTTCCAAAGGTAACTCAATACTATTTTGCACTTAAGCACAATATGAAACTTGAAATTCTATCCCGTATCTTAGATGTTCAAAATCCAAAACTTACAGTAGTTTTTTGTAATACTAAAAAAATGGTTGATGACTTAACTGCGGGACTTCAATCCCGTGGATATTTTGCAGATGGACTTCATGGGGATTTAAAACAAATCCAAAGAGATGGGGTAATGAATAAATTTAGAAATTCCACAATAGATATCTTGGTTGCGACAGATGTAGCGGCTCGTGGTATAGACGTTGATGATGTAGATTTAGTTATAAATTACGATATGCCTCAAGATGTGGAATACTATGTTCACAGAATAGGTAGAACTGCAAGAGCGGGCAGAGAGGGAACTGCAATAAGTTTTGTTTCTCCAAGAGAAATGAATACTTTGTCCCAAATTCAAAAATACACAAAAACTAAAATAGAAAAAAGAGATATGCCAACTCTTAAAGACTTGATTAAAAGACATGAAGAAAGATTTATGGAAGACATCAAGGAAGAAATTAATAAAAATGAACATACAAAAGAGTTAAATCTAATAAATATTCTAATGAGTGAAGACTATTCACCGATTGATATTGCAGCTTGTCTTTTAAAACATTATAATGAAAATAATAAGCTTAACAATCACGAAGAGCTTATGGATGTAGATATTAAGAAAAACAAGAAAAAGGGAAATGACAAGACTTCCATTTCAAACAAGGGTGGAAAGTCAAATGTTACTGAAAAGAATTCCGGAAGAATTTATATTAACATTGGTTCAAGAAAGGGAGTTTCTCAAAGACATATAGTTTCTGCACTTTGTAATGATGCGAATATAAGCGCAAGAGATATTGGAGATATCGAAATTTTTGAAAAGTTCAGTTTTGTAAATATTCATAAAAACGCACTTAAAGATGCAGTAAATAACCTAAACAATGCTCATATTAAGGGCTTTAAGGTTTTAGTTGAACTTGCGAACCAAAAGGAAGACTCTTCAAAATTTTCTGCAAAATCTAAAGATAAGAAAAATAAAAAGGATAAAAAGAGCGAAAAGTCCAAACGTGATAAAAAGAGAAGATAAATTTTCAAGAAAATTAAGGTAAATTATGGAATTTTGTAAATATAAAAAAGATTTGAATTTTTCATACACAATGGGAGCTTTCCCAACGATTGAGCTTTTACAGTCAAAAAATTACAAGACTATATCAGTTTTGGTACATTCAAAATATGACGATAAAGCAGGACTTGAAAAAATTTGTGATGAAAAAGGAATTAATTTAATTTATAATGATAAAATTGTAAATAAACTTCAAAACAAAGAAAACACATTTGTTATTGGAGTTTTTGAAAAAAACTTTGCAAAGATAAAAAAAGACAATCACATACTATTATGTGAGCCGAGAGATAAAGGAAATTTAGGGACAATTTTACGAACTGCATTGGGCTTCGGTTTTAAAAATATCGCGATAATTGACGGTTGTGATATTTTTGACCCTAAAACTGTTAGAGCTTCAATGGGAGCAATCTTTAAAATGAATGTAGAAATCTTTAAAGATTTCGAAGAATATAAAAATACTTTTGAAGAAAATAATATTTACTCTTTCATTTTAAATAAGGATTCAGTGGCTCTTAAAAATGTGGAGATTAAAAAGCCTTTTACATTGATGTTCGGAAATGAATCACATGGTCTTGAGAACTTTGACTTAAAAGGAACAACTCCTGTATTCATAGAACAAAGTGAAGACATAGACAGCTTTAATTTGCCAATTGCAAGTTCAATAGCAATGTATAAATTTACGGAAAAAGAATAAAAATAAAGGTCTAGTTTGCAAATTAATTGTGGACTAGACCTTTTTTGTAAATTTTAATTTTAAATTTATTTACTATTAACATTAAGCTATTAAATAACGATTATTCATCAAACGCCATCTCGACTGGAGCAGAGCGAAACGAATCTAGCCCTAACTTTGTTTACTTGTAAACAAAAGTAGGTCTGACGGGGTCGTTGTATCTTTTGATACAATGACTCTGGAAATCTCATAGTTTTGCTTGTAAATAAGCAAAACTAAATGTATCGAAGATACATCGGATAAAAAATATATTAACTAAAAGTTTTTATGATAATTTTGTTGTAATTATATATAACTGTTTATATTTCTGAAATAAATCTTAACGAAAGTATTATTAATTTTTTATAGAATTAAAAAACTCAACTTTGAATCAAAAAGTTGAGTTTTTTACTATTATTTATGATTTGAAAGTCCGAATTTGTTTAAAAAATGGAATATTAAACTTAATACTACTGCAACCATACTTGCAAGAACCATTCCTTTTAACTGCATTCCAAAGAAATTTATTGAAATTCCACTAAGTCCTGTTACGAATACAATTGAAGTCAAAATCAAATTTTGGCTATTTGAATAGTCAACTTTTGAGTCAACTAAAAGTCTTATTCCAGAAGTACCAATCATTCCGTAAAGTAAGAATGTTATTCCACCAATTACATTTCCCGGTATGCTTTGAATTAACATACTTAAAGGAGCGAAAAATGCCATACAGATTGAGATCACTGCTGCTCCTGCAATTACATAAACTGAATAAACTTTAGTAACTGCCATAACACCAATGTTTTCTCCATAAGTTGTTGTTGGAACTCCACCTACAAGAGCGGATAACATAGTTGAGAAGTTATCGGCAAAGATACTTCTGTGTAAGCCCGGATCTTCTAAAAGATTTTGACCTATTATATTACTTGTTACAACTTGATGACTTATATGTTCTGAAGTTATTACGAGTAATGCAGGAAGCATTATCAAACTTGCTTTGAAGTCAAAAATTGGAAATTGAAATTCCGGTATTGTAAATAATGTTGAAGATGTAACTGTAGAAAAGTCAATCATTCCAAAAGCTAAAGCTGCAATATATCCACAGATGATAGCAATAAGGATTGGAATTGTTCCTAAAAATTTTCTAAATACAACTGAACCTAAAATCGCAACTGAAAGAGTGATTAAAAATACATAAACATCAGCATTAGTTGAAGTTTCAGTCAATATATTTGCACCTATTTTTCCGCCTCTTATTGTATTTCCTGCAAGTTCAAGACCAATAAGAGAAACAACAGCACCCATTGCTGCAGGTGGAAGCACAATATTTATCCAATCTGTTCTGAATTTATAGATTAAATACGCTAAGATACAACCTAAAAATCCTGTTGTAGCAAAAGCACCGAGTGCATATCTATAACCCATAGTATTTATAATAACGGTACCTACTCCCAAAAAGGCAAAACTTGAACCTAAATAGGCGGGTGCCTTTCCTTTTGTTATAAAAATAAACAACAATGTACCTATACCATTCATCAAAAGAACAATACCGGGGTTTACATTAAATAAAATTGGAACTAAAACTGAAGCTCCAAACATAGCAAAAGTATGTTGTAAACTCAAAGGTATAAGCATTGTAGCAGGAACTTTGTCCCTTACACCAATAATTTCTTTATTATTCATAAATCCTCCTTTTACTTGAGTCTTAAAAATATATAAAAAAAATGAAATAACAACAGTTATTTCATTAATAATTAAATATAATATTTTTAAAGACAGCAAGTCCGTTATTAAAATCAAAAAAGAGAGTCGTCAAAACAAAATCAAAATAATTAAATATATTTTCTTTAGAAAACTTAATTAAATTTGTCATAACATACCTCCTTAAATTTATCTTTACAATTATACAGCATAAAACACAAAAAGTAAAGTCTTAAATTTCATAAATTTATTAAAAATTAAAGATTTCATTTTGACTTTTAGTATGATATAATTTAATTGAATATATCTAGTTTTAAAAATAGAGTTTTATTTTACTATAAATTATTTAGGAGTAAGAAATGGAAGATTATCTATCTAAAGTTAAAAAATATATTATTCTTCAAGTAGTATTGGATTTTATTGGAGTTATTTGTTTAGCATTAACTCCATTGATTCAAAAGTGGTTATTTGATTATGGATTACAAAGCACGTCAAGTCAAATAATTTTAGCAATTCTATTATATGCTTTATTACTTGGAATTTATTCATTAATGCAATATTTTTGTATTTTAGTAGCATTTAAATCAGGAATTTCATTTGAAACAAGACTTAAAAAGAATTTTTTTGATAAAATTTTTAATATGAATAGTAAAGTTTTTCAAGAGAAGCCCATAGGGGAATATATTTCTATTCAATCAAATGATATTACTGCATTAGAACAAGATTATTTACAACCAATTGTAGATGTAATTCGTTCTGTAAATATGATGTTGATTTATGGAGTTATTATTTTTATGAATATCAACTATAAAATTGGTCTAGTAGTAGTTTTATCTTCTGTTTTTGCGATTTTTATTCCAAAAATATTTGGAAAAATGTTGGATAATAGCAGAAGTAAATACCAAAGACATCTTGGGAAATATACTTCAACTATTTCCGATTTGCTTGAAGGTTTTGGTTTAATAAATTCTAAAACGATTGAAAATATAAAAAATAGACATAATGAGATTCTACATAAAACAGCAGATAAAAGATATGAATTTGGAAAGAAAAAGGCTCTTGTACTTGGGGTAAGTGATTTAATGACCAAAATGGTTAGGGCATTAACTTTTGCAATTGTAGGATATTTATTCTATAAAAAAGAGATAACAGTAGGTGTGGCAATAGCAACACTAAGCTATTCTTCTGCATTTATTGACCCTATTGATAGCTTGCTATATGACATTACAGCTATTCGTTCAGTAAATTCTACAAAACAAAATATACTTTCATTTTTAAATCAAAAATCAGAAACAGAAAGCAAAAAAGAATTGGAAAATTTAAAAAATGAGCTGATTTTTGATAATGTAAATTTCACGGTTGATAAATTACAACTAGAAGATATAAATTTAAAAATAGAAAAAGGAAAAAAATATGCAATTGTTGGTAAATCAGGTGCAGGAAAGTCAACTTTTTTAAATTTATTACTTGGAATACATAAGCCAAATCAGGGGAAAGTCATTATTGACGGAGAAAATGTAAGAGAGCTTAATTTATCAAATACATTGCTTTATATGAGTCAACATGAGCATATTTATCGTGCATCTGTAAAAGAAAATATAACTGTTTTTGATTCATATTCCTATGATTACATTCCTGATAATGCCCATGAAATTGCTATGATAAAGGATATTCTTAATAGAAATACTGATGACTGTTCAAACTTTAGTGGTGGTGAAAAAAGAGTTCTTGCATTACTTCGTATATTGTGTAGAAAAGGAGAAATACTGGTTTTTGATGAACCTTTTACAGGTGTTGATACGGAAAGTGTTTCAAAATTAGAAGATATTTTATTGAAAACGGATCAAACAGTTTTGATTGTAACACATAATACATCTATTGAGCATTTAAAAAAATTTGATAATATAATTAAGGTGATAGATGGAAAAGTATTTATTGAAGATGTAAATTAAAGATATTTTTAAAGAAACGGCTAATGAATGAAATAGCCGTTTTTTATGTTTAAATTATGTAAAATGATTTAACATACATACTTTTCTGTAAAATTTTAAGTATAAAAAATATATTATATTTAAGTTTATCATAAGAATAAATATTCAAAAAGAGAAATGTTTAATTTTTGAGGAAATATTATATAAAAATTCGAGATTATGTTTCTAATAAAGTTATATTTAATTATTATATTAAATTTACTTATGAATATTTTTCTCGTTAAATTTTTTTGTTGCATATCAAATCTGCTTAAAAGTATTAAATAGTT
>ERZ772764.1550-NODE-1550-length-14314-cov-3.063399_pt1 | contig 14314 bp, 12 predicted proteins | sample MGYA00512163_ERZ772764 | MGnify/ENA primary metagenome ERZ772764 (study PRJEB29015, sample SAMEA2737903) | human oral metagenome | biome: human oral; feature: human-associated habitat; material: dental | place: China | collected 2094 ... | reverse complement strand
TTGAGCATACCGAAAACAGCCCCCGCTATACGGTTAAGGAAGCCTAAGGAGACACTCTATAAAATCTTTGTCAGGAGCTTCCCCGCCAGCCCTACCAAAATAAGGACAATGAGAAAGGTAATGATAAAAGCCAATACCTGCTCGGTCTTGGCAGAAAAAGAAAAAATATCACTGATAAATGGCGCTACCATAGCCGAAAAGTGAATAGCACCCCATAGAGCTACAAATACAGCAATAAGAGAGGTTACTCCCCAAATAAATCCTTTGAGAAAGCCCTGTACTATACCAAAACCTAAAAAGAGGCCTAAAACAATATCTATATTACTCATAATACTAAAAAAGAGATGGGAGTGCCATCTCTTTAAAATTCTTAATATTTGTACTTGATATAAATATTTCTCCATCTGAAGGATTAAGCTCTTTTAAAATCAATTTGAGCAAAGTAGATTTCCCACTACCATTTGCTCCAATTATAGCTATAAAATCTTTCTTATAAATATCAAAAGAAAGATTTTCTAAAACATTTACACCTCCACTGTAAGAAAAAGAAACATTTTTTATTGAAATAATACTTTCCAAAACATTCTCCTATCTTGTAATTTAAACTATCCTAAAATTTTTGACAGTTGGTTTAAATTCTTAACTTTAATTTTATCTAATAAAATTGTAATGAATAAAATAAAATATACGTTTTTTTTATATTCTTTTTTTGAATCATTTTTTCATTCTTTGCCATAAACTGAAAAAAATGATATAATAATGGTAAAGGAAATGATTTTAATTGTGACTTTCTCACAATTACTCCTTTTGGTTAATCAAGAGTGAATTTATTTGCAAATAGCACTCATTTACATACAGTGTATTATATACCCTTTTCGTCGAAAAATCAAGCAAAGGAGAGTATTTATGAAAAAAGCTTTTTTGAAAACTCTAAAAGATAATGATTTGAAAGTCACAAAAAACAGATTGGCAATTCTTAAAGAATTGGAAAAAAGAGAAGTTCCAACAACGGCAGAAGATATTTATAATGCAATTTCAACAAAAGGCGAAAAATATAGTATCTCAAGTATATACCGAGCATTGAATCAATTTTGTGAAAAAAATATTGCAAAGAGAACTGCAGAAATAGATGGAACTACATATTTTCAATTAAATAATGGACATATTCACAGTTTGATTTGTGAAAGATGCAAAAAAATAATACCGATAAATCATTGCCCAATACATAGCTTAATTGATGATATAGAAAATAAAACTGAATTTATCGTAACAGGTCATTATTTAGAAATTAAAGGTATCTGTAAAAACTGTCAGAAAAAACTTTCAAAAGAAGAATTGGAATGTATAAAAAATTCCGATGAAGAACTACATAGTACACATAAATGCAAGGATGAACATTGTATATAAATATTTGAAAATTTTTTAAAAAGTATTGACAAATATTTTATAAATTGATATAATATACAGGCGTTCAATGTGAATGAAAAGTTTGGTGGGTGTGGCCTAGCTGGTTAGGGCGTCAGATTGTGGCTCTGAAGGTCATGGGTTCGAATCCCATCATCCACCCCATATATGCAGGAATGGCGGAACTGGCAGACGCGCTAGACTTAGGATCTAGTGTCATTGACGTGGGGGTTCAAGTCCTCTTTCCTGCACCATTGTTACTATGGGTAGTAGTTAAAAAAGTAGAGTTTTTAGGCTCTACTTTTTTTATTGTGAAACAACAAGGTTCCCGGGTACCCTCCCGATGCGAAGCGTCGTGGAAGGGTGGGGTTCTTATTTTTAAATTTAAAAAAGAGGTTATTATGAAAAAAGTTGTAAACATTGAAAAAACCGACTCTAATTTTAAAGATTATATTTTATTTGATATAGAAACAACCGGACTTAACAGAACAAAAGACTTTATGTATATGTTTGGAATTTGTGAAAAAAAAGGTAAAAACTTAATTTATTCTCAATATTATATTGAAGATGAATCAGAAGAAAAAGAATTGATTTTGAAGGTAAATGAGCTTTTAAATACAAAAAAAGTAATTTCATATAATGGAGACAGATTTGATTTTCCTTTTATCAGAAAAAAAATGGAAAAATATAATATTTCGAAAGTTGATTTTGAAAATATTGATATTTACAGGCAACTTCAAAAGCTCAATTTTTTTCTTGATGAACCTAGCCTAAAGGCTATAAATTTGGGAAAAAGACTTGGTTTTGATGTTCATGACCATGTTAATCAACAGGAAATGCCTAAAATTTTCAAGATGTATCAAGAGCTTAAGGATAAGGAGATGTTGTCAAAACTTATTTACCATAACTATATTGATCTGCAAGTTCTAAGCTATATTTATGAATATAAGGAAAGTATTTTAAATAAAATTTTGACCATTAATAACAAAAAATTTACAGGAATTTTAAAAACAATCTATATTCAAAAAAACTATCTGATAACAAGACTTTCCAATTCCAAAAATATAGATATAAACTTTCATCAAAATAATTACAGTATAACGAGCAATAAAAATGAAATCAAAATTTCATTGGAATTGGAAGATGGACTAATTGAAAATAATATAAAAGCTAAAGTTTTTAAATCAAAATATGAAAATAAAATTTTTAGAGAATCTCAAAATTTGACTGAAAATTTTATTCTCATAACAAAAAATAATAAAATAATAAAAGAAAATTTGCTTCTTTTACTAAATTTAATTTAATTGAGATAAAGTAACAGAAAACGCTTTAATTTTTTTGACTTTTAGTGTATAATAATACTGGAGGTAGTTATGTAGTTGTTGATAAAAATTAGGAGATTGCTATGGATGTTGGTGAAAAAATATTTTATCCTATGCATGGAGCAGGATTGATTAAAAGCATAGAAGACAAAGATTTGGGCGATTATTGCGAACGATTTTATGTTATTGAGCTTCCTTTTGAACAAAATTTACATATCTTCATTAAAGAAGATGACATTGATAAATTTGAATTTAGAAAACTTGTCAATGAAGATACTCTTGATGAGGTTTACAATTACCTTAACAATGAAGAATTCCCTATGCCGAATAATTGGGTACAAAGATATAAGGAAAATACAAAAAGACTTAAGTCTTCAGATATTTTTAATATAGCCTATGTTCTTAAAGGGTTGTCTATCAGGAATGAAAAAGGTAAACTTTCTTTAAAGGAACTGTTTATGTTAAATCTTGCAAAGCGAATTTTAGTTTCAGAATTTGTTATGGTTAGCGGTTTTTCAAAAAACAAAATTAATAAAATCATAGAGTATTCTATGGAACATTAGGAGGAGAATATGTTTAAAGGTTTAAGATACTTGACCTTTGTTTTTGGTGGGCTTTTAGGTATTCTATTAGCCTATGGATTCGGTCAAGTTGTAGAGTTAGAGTTAAGCAAATTTGCTGTGATTTCGATTTATTCCATTTTTGCAATTATTTTTGGTATTATTTTTTATTTATTATTTCCGGTAATTTTAAAGAAACTTACAGTTAATTTTGAAAATATGATAAAAAAAGCTCAAAAAACTCCGACTTCTGATATTGTTACCGCAATTATCGGACTTATAGTTGGATTAATTATAGCTTTTTTAATTTCATTACCGATTTCCAATATAAAATTTCCTGTAATTGGAAATTTATTAAGTGCAACGATTACTATTTTTATATATTGTGCGCTTGGATTTATAGGAATCAAAATAGCTGTGGATAAAAAAGAAGAGATATTGAAATTTAAACTTTTTTCGAGAGAAAAGTCCTTTAAAAAAGGACATGTATATCCTAAAATTTTAGATACATCTGTTATAATTGACGGAAGAATTTATGATATAATCAAAACCGGATTTTTAGAAGGTCCAATTATTATTGCTATGTTTATGGTTAAGGAATTACAATACATTGCGGATTCCGAAGACCCAAACAGAAGACAAAGAGGAAGACGCGGACTGGATATTTTGGATTTACTTCAAAACGAAAAAAATATTGAAATAAAAATTGTAGATAAGGATTACAAAAATATCAAAGAAGTTGACCATAAACTTTTAAAATTGACAGAAGATTATCACGGAAAACTTATTACAAATGACTACAATTTAAACAAGGTTGCATCTCTACAAAAAATTTCAATACTAAATATAAATGAGCTTGCACTTGCGGTCAAACCTGTTGTAATTCAAGGCGAAAAACTTATTGTTGAAGTCATTAATCGTGGTAAGGAACCCGAACAAGGTCTTGGATATCTTTCTGACGGAACCATGATTGTGGTTGAAGACGGAAAAGATTATATCGGTCAAACAATAGAAACAACTGTAACGAGTATATTACAAACACCTGCAGGCAAGATGATATTTACAAGAAAGAATTTAAAATAAATATATTATGTAATTTGAATGGAGGATTTTATGAATGAAAGAATTTACAAATCAACATCTTTTCAAGTTGTAAAAGAGCTGGTGCTGTTAATTGTCGCCTGTGCTTTTTTAGCTTTTATTTTGCACTTTTTTGTTAAAGACTATATAAATGCTATAGTTGTGGCTGTTGTATTTGTTTTCTCACTGGCTATGACACTTAAAGACAGGAAATTGTATGTTAAGGTTACAGATGATACCCTTACAATAGTAGATGGTAAAAAAGTTTATGAATACGAATTGGATGAATGTGCAATCAAAGCTAAAATAAAAAATAACGACATATTAACTTTGTATGTTATAGACTCAAATGAAAATACTAAAAGTTTTGATTTGTCATTACTTGGATACAAGCAATTCGAGAAACTTATTGAAGATATCCGTGTAGTCGGAGATGAAGCGGAATCAATTACGTTAAAAGCAAAATAATTTTATATTAGGAGGATACTATGGATAATATTTCACAGATGATTAAAAATATGGGAGTTATGGCTTATATAATTCCCGCCGTTTTAATTATTTATGTTGTTGGAATTGTAATTTGGTCAAAAAAAAGAAAACAAGGATATGATAAATGGCTTTCAGATCATCCTGATGCAGTTAAAATCTATTTAAATACTGGTTTTAATGCGATTACTTCAAAGACACTTTCAGGAAGAATTTTGAGTCCCGATGCTTATCCAACAATTGCGTATGAAGGAACAAAGTCTGTAATTTATGCATTACCGGGAACTGTAGATGTTGAACTTACTTACAGTTATACAAGACCCGGAGTGCTACATAAGAATGTAACTACGACTTGGGGCCCTACAAAACTTTCACTTGAAGTTGAAAAAGGAAAAACTTATTCTTTAACTTTTGACAAAGATGAAGAAACTTTTAAATTCAGTGTTGACAATTAGAAAAAAGGAAAAACTTCGACAATTTATGTCGAAGTTTTTTATTATGAAACAACAAGATTCCCGGGAACCCACCCGATGCGAAGCATCGTGGAAGAGTGAACTTTTTATTAACAAAATCTCATTCTATCAGGATTTATATCTTTCTCTTTTTCGTAAAATTTTAAAATCTCAATACCATTTTCTAAAATCAACTTTTCAATTAATGGTTTATCTTCAATATTATAGAATAAAATGCTTATTCCGCAACAGTGATCTTCCGTTTTAGGAGTTGGTGCTATTGTACATTTTATTCCATTTTGTTTCATTAATTTATAAAGTTCTTGACCGTTTTTTGTATCTTTAAAAAAAATATAATATAGCATTAGCTTAACATCTCGATAAATGCACCAATTCTTGTTTTTAATTGTTCACTGTCTGAGTCCGTATAGTCAGTTTCGATTCCAAGAACAGGAATTTTAGCTTCTTTTAAAGCTTTTTCAACTATTGTTCCCTCTGTATCATAAAGTGTACAAAACTTCAAGTTTACATCAATAACTCCATCAATATTATATTCTTTAACCAATCTGATTATGTCTTCAACTCTTTCAGTATTTGGAGTAAAGCATGCACAGTTTATGCTTCCTAAATATCTACAAGTTAGATTTTCAACCATTTCATCCATTGTCCTTCCATTTTCATCTACTAGATGTTCAGAATATCTATTACCTGTACACATTTCTTCACAGACAATCATTCCTCCTATATTTTCAACTATTTGATGAATCTTCCAGTTTGGAATTGAAAGCGGAGTTCCGGTTAACAATATTCTCTTTGTACCTTTTTTGAATACACTTACATTATTCTTTGCTCTTTCTTCAAGTTCATCACAAAGTCTATTTACTTGTGCAGTAAATCTTACAGGGTCATCATAAAATGCTATTTGTGTGATAAGAAGTACATCTCTTCCTGAAATAGGTACATTGTCAAGTTTTCTAAAACTATTTAATCTTTTTAAAGCCTTTCTCTTATTATTCAAGGTTACAATCGCATTTTTTAAGCTTTCTTCTGTAATTTTATTTCCTGTCAATTTTTCCAATTCAGCCATATAGCCTTTTATTTCTTCTTTCCATTTTACAAAATCTTTTTCTCTCTTCATTTGTGGAATATCCATTATATACATTGGAGCATCTTTTGCTAAAATTTCCCATGCCTTTTTCTTACCGTCACAAGTTGTTTCTCCAACAAAAAGATCAGCAATTCTAAAGAATGGACAAGTTCTATCAAATCTTGCACCCAAAGATGCCTTTATCAACGGGCAAGTAGATGTTGGAAGTACTTTTTCTCCACCCGGAACCCAAAATTGAGATCCGCTACACAAACCTGTTGCAATAGCTCCCGCTGCAACTACAACTTCATCAGGAACATGGATACAAAAAGAGCCTACAACTTTTCCACCCTTCTTTTGAAATTCAATAAGTTCTGCAGGTCTAATTCCGTGAATTTCTGCAACTACCATATTGAAATAGTCCATACTCTCAGGTCTATTTTCTTGACTTAAAAAAACATCTCCGAATGCGACAGGTAAAACTTCACATAAAATATCATGAGTATCGACATCCATATTCAAATCTTTCCACATTTTTCTGTAATCAGCCATTTTATTGCCTCCTATAAAATTCTATTTATTATCATAGGGACAATCTTGATACAAAATATCTAATTTTTTTGTTTTCTTATTATTATACTTTTCTTTCAAAAACTCATAACCACTACTTTTATAAGTCTTAAAAATTTCTCCAAGACAAAAATTTTCTATGATTTGATAATCTTTATATTTTTCATCAATATCGTCCAAAATTTGAATTGCTCTTGGAACGTATATCTTTTGTCTTTTTTTATTTACATCTTTAAAATTAGACAGCACTCTATCAATCATATTATTTTTTTCTTCCAAAGAAAAAATAAATTGAGTATAAAATTCAACTTCATATAAAAATCTGGATTCAATATCGGTTTTAGAAAGTTTTTCCAATTTTGAAGAAATATTTTTAGATAATTCAACGGCTTTTAAAAAATTTGTTTCAGAAAAATCTCGATTATAGACTTCCTCTACTCTGTTTTTTAAATTTTCAAGATTACCATCGTAGAAAAAAATTTTGTCCTTTAATTTATCTTTCAATACTTTTAAAAGTAAAGGACAAGAATTATCTACAACAACCAATTTTGCATTATAAAGTAAGGGGCATTTTTTAGTCATAGCATAAGTAAGAGTTGAATCAATTATGCTACACAAATCTTTTTCATTCGAATATTCCAATATGTATTTATCTACTCCGTCCAAAGGTAGAGGCACCAAGTCAAAACCGTAAAATATTTCTTTCGGAACGGTTCTCCCCAAGTATCCTATTATGTATTTTTCACTATCTAAACCCATTATCGTCTCTACAAAAGCATTTCGCCTAAGCTCTAAAATTTCTTCTCTCAAATTTTCCATAATCTTTTTTGATATTTAATCATATCTCCTCAAATTTATACATTATATATTTTATAACTTTAGATATTTTTCAAGAAATTCTATGATAAAATAACTTTTTAACCATGTATTTGACAATTCTAAAAAATTCACCTCCTACACCATAAAAATAAAACTAAACAATTTATCATCATTTTATTCAGTCAAATACATTACTTTATATCGTTATATTTGTATTATATCACATATATTTTGTGTAGTAAAATTAGAAATATTAATTGAGAGCCTTTATTCATAACAAAAATTTATAATAAAATCTTAAAATTCTATTGATTATTAAAAAAGAACTCCAATAAAAATATTGGAGTTCTTTATAATTATGATACTATCTTCTCTTTTTAGATATTACAACTGTTGCAATTCCTAAAAGAACAGTAGGTAATAATGAGATTTGTGCAATACCCGTTCTAGCTAATTTTGGTTTTCTAGCAGTTCTGTTATCAGGTTTTACATCTTTTATAGGTTTATTATTGTCATTTCCCGGTTTGTTATTATCATCCCCAGGTTTATTGTTATCATTTCCCGGTTTGTTGTTATCTTCAGGTTTTTCAGCTCTATACTCTACTGCATATTTTGAAAAATGATTTGCAACAAATTTTATATAACCATCATTATGCACAAAAGTTAAAACTTCAAGCTTTCCGTCATCATCAACATAATAAAGTTGGTCTGCAATTTTTCCTTTTTCTTTAGGAATTTCAACCACATAATGTCCAACAGGTAAATTTACCTTTTCTTTTGTAACTGCATCTCTAAACGAAATATCAAATAATGAGACATTTTTACCTTTCAAAGAAGGAATTTGATTAGCATCTATTTTTTTAACTACAAGTTCCTTTCCGGCTAAATTCTTTCCTGTTACAGATATCTTAGTTTCTTCATCTGTAAGTGTAATTTCTTCTTCAGGATTTTCAGGTTTAACACCATCCAATTTTTCTGTCTTTTCCTTTAGAGCCTTTGCTAAATTATTTACATTTTCTTGACTTACAGGGTTTTCTACTGCTTTAATCGCATTTTCTAATGCTTTATCAAATTCATTTTTAATTTCTTCTGTAGCATATTTGTATTTATCTGTACCTTTTGCAGTATTCGCATTTGTTATTGCTTTATTTAATTCGTCAAGATTTATATTACTCTTATAGATAAAAGTTACTTCCTTAATGTCTTTAACTTTTTCTTCATGGATATTTCCAATTTCTTTTTCTTCAACACTTCCATCGGCTCTAACTATCTTATATTTTACAGCTTCAAAATCTTTACTGCTTTCAATAGGTCTTACATTGAAAGATCTAAGTTTAGACCATCTATATCCTTTAACTGTAGCTCCCTTGAAAGCCACTTTGCCATCTTCTGTTTCATGTTTTACTTTTATTTCAGAAACTTCATCTAAAGTAAGTTTTTCTTTTTTCCCTACTTTGTCATTTACAACAGTCGCTCTTACAAAAACTTCCTCGTCATAATTTTCTCCGTCAACAGCAACTAAAAATTTAAAAGTAACATCTCCATTTGGATTTTTAGGATTTGTAACATTTCTAGGACAAATAAGTTCAAACATTTGTGTATTTCCATTTCCATAGATTCCTGTTCCGTCTGAACTAACCATTATAAAGTTGTCCATACTATCGGATGTACCTTCATTTTGTAATGGATACCATTCTATTCCGTTTTCATCTACAATTTTTATCTTTGTCAAAGCCTTATTGAAATTAGCTCCGAACATAGTAACCCAAGTTTTTTTACTTTCTTGACCTACCGGAGTATAAGTATGAGTTACATCAGGTTGTTCAGTACCGCCACCTGAAGTTCCATAAGATTGAATTGACATAAAACTTAAAATCGGTTTATCAGTTATTTTATCAGTAGCTAAAACCGTTGCAACCAATCTTTTTGCCCTGTTTTGTAATATATTTACTCCAATTGCTGAAGAATATGTTTTTCCATCGTCTAAAGATACCATAACTGAATAAGTTTCAGCTCTTTTAGTTTTATTTTCCGGCAATTTAAAAGTTATAATTTGTTCAGTATTATTTACAACTTCCACTTTTACATTAGCTGATTCTGTTATTTCAGAATTTGAAGTTTTATCTTTATTGTTTTTTAGAATTTTAACCTTAACAGCTTTGCTTAAATTTTCACCAACTAATTTAACTTTTGAATTTCCGCCTAATTTAGTTAAAATTTCTCCTTCAACAAAATTAGCTTCATTTACTGTTGGAAAAGCATCTTTTATAAATTGTTCAAAAGATTTATTTTCTCTGTTTTTTCCATCTTTGATTATTCTTTCTTCAAATTTAATTTTTGCACCCGTTTTAATTTCAATTGGACTTTCCAAAGTTATCACAATTTTATCTTCTAAAACTTCAACTTTATCCTTTGCTTTTAACTTTTCAAAATTATCAGAAGCGGATTTCTTAAATGAAATTCCTGCCTTTAAAGTTTCAATATCATTTATTTCAAAAACTCTTTCATCAAATTTTAAAGTTATTTTTGTCTTACTGTTGTCAAGATATACATTACTTGGCACAAAATCGACAGTTTCTCCACTTTCGTCTCCACCAACAGTAACAGTAACTTCTTTGTCATTTAATCTAATCTTATAAACTTCTTTTTTATCTGATTTTGCCTTTGGAAAATTTAAAGTAGCACTTTGAACTTCACTTGTTCCAACAAAAGCATAATTCATTTCAATTTTTGTTTCAACAGCATTTTCAACTTTAAAGATTTCAAGTTTAAGTTTATCGGATTCTAAATTTTCACCTTTTATAGTAACAGTATTTACTCCTCCTGCTTTAGGTAAATTAGGAGTTTTTACTTTAAGCTCATTTATAACCATATTACTTTGTTCAGAACTTGCAACAGTAACTTTAACTGTCGGATTTTCTTGAAAATCCGTTTCAGAGCCTTTTGTATTGAACTTTATAGTATAAACTTGTTCTTTAGAAGTATCATTTTTTGGAAAATTTAAAGTAATAGTCTTCTTTGCCTTATCGCCTGTTATTACAGCTTTTTTACCCAAATCAGTTGGAACATTATTTAATAATACTTGAATTTTAACATCTTTAGCAGAAATATGATTTCCATTAACCTTCATAGTAATTAATTCTAACTTTACTTCTCCACCTTCTTTTGACAAGTCTTTACTTTCAGGTGTTACTCTGACAATTGCATTTTCATCATTATTTTGTTCAGATGGAGCAACTTTAATAGTAACTATTGGTTCATCTTGAAAATCTGTTTCAGAGCCTTTTGTATTGAATTTTATAGTATAAACTTGTTCTTTAGAAGTATTATTTTTAGGGAAATTTAAAGTAATAGTCTTTTTAGCTTTTTCACCTTTTACTTCCGCATTTTTTCCTAATTCTGTTACAACTCCATCTAAAGAAATTTGAAGTTTTACATTTTCAGGAGATATATGTTTATCATTAATTTTTTTAGTAAATACAGTTAAATTTACTTCTCCGCTTTCTTTTGGCAAATTTTCATTATCTGCTGTTGCTTTTAAAATTGCATTCTCTTCAACAGGTTTAGGTTGTTCAGGATTTACCGGAGGAACTACCACTCCGCCACCACCTGATGTACTCTTTCTTATTTTCACAGTTTTTTTAAATTCTTCTACAAAGGATTCATCACTTCCCTTTACACTGAAAGAAACTTCATAAGTTTTACTTTCTTTTTCATTTTTTGGAAAATTTAAAGTAATAACTTTTTTACTTGAATTTTCTTTTGTTTCTTCAGAAAAAGTTAATGATTTTTCAACTTCTGTTAAGCGTTCAGTACTTCCTTTAAGCACTACTTTCGCCTTAATATCTTTTTCTTCCAAATCGGAACCCTTAAGTGTAAAAGTTCTCTTTCCATCTTCAGTAGGAGATGGAACATTTACATATTCCACTTCGGTTAAAGCACTTGTATCTTTTGCATAAGTATTTATTCCGATAGAACTGAATGTAACGGAAAACAAAAGTACAAATGTAAAGATTTTTTTAAGCATTTTCATTACAATGCGACCTCCTTAAAATATTTTATCACCCATAAATTATATATCATAAAAAATTTTTTTGCAAATATTTTATCAATCTATAAATATTTTTAATGAATAACAATTATTTATTAATAATATTTATGAAAGCGTTGTAAAATAACTCTTTTAAAATTTATTGACAAAAATACGAATTTTTATTGACATCACTTATTATTTGTGATATACTCAACTTGTCTTCAGGGCGAGGGTCGTTTCCTCACCGGCAGTAAAGTCTGCGAGCATTATGCTGAATTGGTGAAATTCCAATACCGACAGTTAAAGTCTGGATGAAAGAAGAAATGTTTATGCCCTAAAGATGGCATTTTTTTTTGCTAAATTTTAGGAGGTTATTATGAATAAGAAAAAATTCAGTATTTCAGAAATTACAAAGATTTCAATTCTTGGAACGATAAGTGTGCTTTTAATGTTTATTAAAGTTCCTTTACCTTTTGCTCCTACATTTATGGAAATGGATATTGCAGAACTTCCCGCATTAATAGGAGGATTTGCAATGGGACCGTTAGCAGGATTTTTAATTGTATGTATAAAAATTTTGTTAAATATTGTAATTAACGGAACAAAAACTTTTTATGTCGGAGAGCTTTCAAACTTAATAGTTTCATCAGCTTTCGTTTTGACAACAGCATTTATATATAAGCATAATAAAAGTAAAAAATCTGCTCTTTTAGGACTTGCTATTGGTAGTATTTCAATGTCCATAGTTGCAACTTTAAGTAATTATTTTATTATTTTCCCACTTTATGCAAAACTTTTAAAAATTGACTTAAATGCTTTTGTAGGAATGGTAGCAAAAATAAATCCACTTGTAAAAAGTTACTTTACATTAATGATATTTTCTGTACTACCTTTTAACTTAGTTAAAACTGCTGTCACTTCAATAGTAACATCATTATTATACAAAAGAATTTCACCAATTTTAAAAAGAAATGGAAGTATATCAGAATAAGTATTCAGATAATTTTTTTACAAACTAAAAAGGTTGAGAATTTTACTTTCTCAACCTTAATTATTAAACATAATATATTAAAAAACGACGATTTTTTTATGCTCGTCGTTTTTTAGTGATTTTATACATTCAATTAAATTAATTTTTAAGCTATTTCTTTTGATTTTTCCATTCTTCTGTAAAGATATAATGCTATTAAAGTAAATATTAATGGACCTGCAATTGACATTATTGTTGTTAACCAGTCTCCTGATGAAATGGCAGGTTCAATAACTGTAAATAAGTTTGCAAAACCAACTATAAAGCAAGTAACTGCAACTGCAACTTTAACTGTTGAATATGTTTTAAATCTTACAAAAGGTCTTTCTATGCTTTCATTTCTTCTAAACGCTAAGAATGAATAAGCGATGAAGAAATAAGGTAAAGTCATTGAAACATTAGTCATTGAAACTAAAATTTGGAAAAATTGTTGTGCACTCTTTCCACCGAATGATACTATCGCAATTATTACAATTACACAAATTGCTTGGTACATCATAGGTTTAGTATAAACACCGTTCTTTTGTTCAGTCCATGATTTTGGCCATAATTCTTTAGGAGTTCCACCAATTAATTGTTTTAATGGAGAATAAATAAGAGTAAAGAATGCTCCTGTTAATGCAAGGAACATTGATATTCCCATATAACGTGAAACCCAAAGTCCAACATTTCTTGCAGCAGATTCTGCAAGACCAAAAGCAAGACCTAATTGATAACCCATATGGTTCATAGCAATATATGATACATTACCTAAAGTTATTTTTTGTGCTGAAAATTGTGTAAATGCAAATGACCATTTAGTAAATGTACCGAAAATCAAAATACCTAATGAATATCCCAAAGATACAACAACAGCTGAAATAATTATACCCTTTGGAAAGTTCTTTTCAGGATTTTCAGTTTGGTCAACAAGACCTCCCACTACTTCCAAACCACCATAAGCAAATATAGCATAAACTATAAATGACAAAACTTGTAAACCACCGGCATAAGCAGGGTTTGGTGAATGAGCCAAAGCATTAACAGTTATAGGATCTCCAACTCCACCTTTGTTTAGAAGCAACATTAAAATTCCGCCAACAAATAAAAATACATTAATTAATGCTACGGCACTACCTCCGAAAGATGTGAATTTTTTAATTTTATCTACACCTTTACTGGATATAAATGTTAAAACAATAATCCACAAAATAGCAAGAATACCTAGTGTTTTTACGGAATCAAGTCCAAATAAAGACCAACTTTGTGTTTTATCAACCCCAAAAATCGCATTTGATAAAACAATCCAAATACCTGAACCAACATTTACCATCCATACTATATAGGATGCATACCACATAAACGTTACCATAAATGCATACTTACCGCCTGAACTTTTTTCCATCCAAGAATAAATTCCGCCTTCAGAATCTTTAAAAGCTGAACCATATTCTGCAATCATAAATGCAAATGGTAAAAAGAAAGTTACACA
>ERZ772764.1545-NODE-1545-length-14328-cov-3.747425_pt1 | contig 14328 bp, 7 predicted proteins | sample MGYA00512163_ERZ772764 | MGnify/ENA primary metagenome ERZ772764 (study PRJEB29015, sample SAMEA2737903) | human oral metagenome | biome: human oral; feature: human-associated habitat; material: dental | place: China | collected 2094 ... | reverse complement strand
ACGCAATGCTAACTCTGGTAATGAAGGTAATGCGTATTCGAAACCTGCTGCAAATAAACCGGAAGTACGTAAACTATGACGACCTTCGGCATGATCACGATTACCGTTGTCATAAACTTTGTAGTCAGAACGAACTAATGCAACACCGGCTTTACCGTAAAAATCCAAACCATCTAAGCTAGAAACTAAACCACCAAGATTGTAGCTACCTTTTAAGCTTAAGTGAGCACCATGGTTAGTATGTTTGAATGAAGTTAAATCATTACGAGTATATTTAACACGACCAAAGTCATCGTAACCTAATTCAGTCGCTAAACCGAAGTTATCACGATTTAAAATTTGGTAACCGCCGAATACACCGTAAGTGAATGAGTTACGGTGATAACCTGTACCGAACTCTTGGCTATGTGCGTTATAACCATCGGTATTTGATTTGATACCATCGTGGAAAGAAGCTTGACCAGCTTTAAAACCCGCATAGAAAGTATTTTCTTGCGGAGCTGCTTGAGCTACAGAAGCTGCGGCTAAACCGGCAACTACTAATGCGATTGCAGTTTTTTTCATTTTGATGTCCTCTATTTAGTTAGTCATCGATTGGTAAGTAAGAAAAGTTTCCTCGTTTATTGTGAACTTTTTCATAAAGTTACGCACTAAACGTTTGCTTAACTAGGGTTTTGAATTTGCCCTATTCATCCTTTTGACAAATTCAATTCCTTTGTATCGCCAAAGGAACGTTCAAAAGTACCGTCATTATGCTACAAAAATCCCAAAGGTCAAAGTTTTTTTGTCTCCTCTGGCTATTTTATAATCAAATAATACATAATATAAACGATTATTCAGTATTTTTTCACACATTTACTTTGATTCTTTTTTCTTAAAATCGACATTGTCCGTCGCTTCATATATCATTTTTTCTCATTATTTCTACTAAATTCTTGTGAGTAATATCATGCTACCCCGTCTTTCCAACGTTCCGCAATCGGACGCAACCGTTCAACATTATCTCAATGAACTTAAAAAACAGCATTTTGAAGGCGATATCGCCACGAGTTATGCCGATCGCCTAAGTCTTGCCACCGATAACAGCGTGTATCAACAACTACCGCAAGCGATTTTGTTCCCCAAAAATGTGGCAGATGTAGTGCGCTTAAGCAAGCTGGCGAATCGCCCCGAATTTCAATCGCTCACCTTTACCCCGCGCGGCGGCGGCACCGGCACCAACGGCCAATCGATTAATAACAACATTATTGTCGATTTGTCACGTCATATGACGACGATTTTAGAACTCAACAAAGAAGAACGTTGGGTGCGTGTGCAGGCCGGCGTAGTGAAAGACCAACTCAACCAATTTTTAAAACCGCACGGTCTATTCTTTGCACCGGAACTTTCCACCAGTAACCGCGCCACCTTAGGCGGAATGATTAATACCGATGCGTCCGGCCAAGGCTCATTACAATATGGCAAAACCTCCGATCATGTATTGGCCCTACGCTCGGTGTTAATGAACGGCGATATTTTGGATACCCGTGCACTTGATTCCGCCGATGTTTTAGAAAACATTGACGCGCTTGACTTAAATCAAAGCAGCAAAAAACTTCATCAAGAAATCGCGCAACGTTGCCAAAAAAAACGCGCCGCCATTATTAATGATTTACCGCAACTCAACCGTTTTCTCACCGGTTACGATCTCAAAAATGTCTTCAACGAAGACGAAAGCGAATTTAACCTCACACGCATTCTTACCGGCTCCGAAGGCTCCCTTGCTTTTATTTGCGAAGCCAAGCTCAATCTTTTGCCGATTCCGCAATATCGCACGCTAATTAACATTAAATACAGTTCCTTCGATGCGGCGTTACGCAACGCGCCATTTATGGTGAAAGCCAATGCGTTGTCTGTCGAAACGATTGACTCAAAGGTGCTTAACCTCGCCAAACAAGACATTATTTGGCACTCTGTCAACGAACTTTTAACCGAAGATGAAAGCAATCCGATTTTAGGCCTTAACATTGTGGAATACGCCGGCAACAATAAAGAAAAAATCGAACGCCAAGTGAACACACTTTGTCGTGCGCTGGATGAAAAAATCGCACAACGGCAAGATTTGATTATCGGCTATCAAGTTTGTTCCGATTTGCCGTCTATCGAACGTATTTACGCCATGCGCAAAAAAGCTGTGGGCTTACTCGGCAACGCCAAAGGTGCGGCCAAACCGATTCCATTCGTGGAAGACACTTGCGTACCACCGCAGCATCTGGCCGATTACATCAGCGAATTTCGCGCCCTGCTAGATAGCCACAATTTACAATATGGAATGTTCGGCCACGTCGATGCAGGCGTGTTGCACGTGCGCCCGGCACTGGATTTATGTGATAAAGAACAAGTCAAACTGTTCAAACATATTTCCGATGAGGTAGCCGAACTCACCGCTAAATACGGCGGTTTGCTGTGGGGCGAACACGGCAAAGGCATGCGTTCACATTATGGCGAAAAATTCTTCACGCCGGAATTGTGGCATGAACTGCGCTACATCAAAACCTTGTTTGATCCGAACAATCGCCTTAATCCGGGCAAAATCTGTACGCCATTAAATTCTCAAGAGGCGCTTTATTCAATTCTTTCGCCGATGCGCGCCGATAACGATCGCCAAATTCCGATTCAAATACGCGACGAATTTAAAGGTGCGATGAATTGTAACGGCAACGGTTTGTGCTTTAACTTCGACCAGCACAGCATTATGTGTCCCTCCATGAAAGTAAGTAAAAACCGCGTCTTTTCGCCCAAAGGACGAGCAGCAATGATTCGCGAATGGTTACGTTTGCTGGCAAATGAAAATGTGTCACCGGAACGGTTAGCGTTCCAAAAAACGGAAATCACACTTAGCACATTGGTCGAACGAATTCGCAACAGCGTACAAAAATGGCGTGGCGAATACGATTTTTCTCACGAAGTCAAAGCCGCAATGGACACCTGTCTCGCCTGCAAAGCCTGCGCCAGCCAATGTCCGATTAAAATCGACGTGCCGAGTTTTCGCGCCAAATTCTTCTATTTTTATCACAGCCGCTATTTGCGTCCGGCAAAAGATCACATCGTGGCAAATTTAGAAATCGCAGCGCCTTATATGGCGAAACAGGCAAAATTTTTCAATTATTTTACCAAGCTGAAAGCGACCCAAACGGTTGTGGAAAAAATCCTCGGGATGACGGATTTGCCTTTACTTTCGCAACCAAATTTACAACAACAATTGGTGGAAATCGGCTATCAAGGCCAATCTCTTGAGGAATTAGAAGGTCTCAATGCGGTGCTCAAACAAGACATGATTTTCATTGTGCAAGATCCTTACACCTCTTACTACGACGCTAAAGTGGTACGTGATTTCGTCGTGCTTGCCCAAAAACTCGGTTTCAAACCTGTCGTGCTACCGTTTAAACCGAACGGCAAAGCGATGCACATCAAAGGTTTCTTAACACGCTTCAGCAAAACCGCCGCAACCCAAGCGGAATTTCTCAACCGTGTGGCAAAATTGGGTTTACCGCTCGTCGGCGTGGATCCCGCCATCGTGTTGTCTTATCGTGATGAATATAAAGAAGCGCTACAAGAAAAACGCGGCAATTTTCACGTGTTAACTGCGCACGAATGGCTCACCCAACAATTGCAAGATACGGCCCTGCTTGAGCGCTTAAAAAATGCGGTAAAAACCGACCGTGCTTTTGAATGGTATTTATTCCCGCATTGCACGGAATCCGCATGCATGCCAAACAGCCCGAAAGAATGGCAACAAATTTTTACCCGATTCGGTCAACAATTAACGGTAGAAAAAGTCGGCTGCTGCGGTATGGCGGGCGTATTCGGTCATGAGGTGCAAAACCAAACTATGAGCCGTGATATTTACGATCTTTCCTGGAGCAAAAAATTGCACGGAAAAGACCCGCGCTTTTGCCTCGCGACCGGCTATTCCTGCCGCAGTCAAGTAAAACGTTATGAACAGGTAACGTTAAAACATCCGGTGCAAGCATTGTTAGAAGTTTTATCTTCAGCCGAACGGTAACGCTGAACGGCTAAAATAGCACCGCATTGGAGCCCCGTCGCACAAGCCTCCAATGCGGTGCTATTTTGCCCTCTCGTGTACGCTTCCCATTGGGCAAGCCCAATGTAAATAAAACCAAATAATCTAATTACCGTTATTATGATAAAAAACAAAACACCTCAAAATCTCATCGCTTTCAATTTTCTTTTGATCGCCTTTCTCACCGGCATCGCCTCCGCTTTCCAAACGCCGACATTGAGTTTATTTCTGTCGCAAGAAATTAACGCTTCACCATTTTTCGTCGGACTGTTTTACTCCGCCAATGCGATCATCGGCATTATCTTAAGTCAGATTTTGGCGAAATATTCCGATCGTCATGATGATCGCCGCAAAATCATGATTTATTGTTGCCTTATCGCTGTTGCCGGCTGCCTGCTATTCGCTTATAACCGCAATTATTACGTCTTGATTTTGCTCGGCACCACCTTGCTCGGTTTGGGTTCGGCGTCGAATCCGCAATCTTTCGCTCTCGCGCGCGAATATGCGGAAAGCAACGGTAAAGAAGCGGTAATGTTCACCACTATTATGCGTACTCAAATATCGTTAGCCTGGATTGTGGGGCCGCCGCTGTCGTTTTTTATCGCCTTAAACTGGGGGTTCGATTATATGTATCTGGTAGCCGGCTCGGCATTTCTGTTATGTGCAGGAGTGAGTCGTTTATTGCCGAAAGTCTCGCCTCAACGCGCGGCGCAAAAATTGCAAGTTTTGGCCAATACAGCACCGCGCCAAAGCGTGATTTATTTGTTCATCGCCAATTTGTTATTGTGGACGTGCAACAGTATGTATTTGATTAATATGCCGTTATTTGTGATTAATGAATTGCATCTAGACAAAGAATTGGCCGGCACATTGATGGGAACAGCAGCGGGACTTGAAATCCCGGTGATGATTATTGCGGGTTATTTAACCCAATATTTCGGCAAAAAATCACTCATGTTGTTGGCGATGTTCGCCGGCTTCATCTTTTATATAGGCATGCTCTTCGCCACACAAACTTGGCAATTGCTGATTTTACAAGGCTTCAATGCGGTGCTCATCGGCATTGTCGCCACTATCGGTATGCTGTATTTCCAAGATTTAATGCCGAATCGGATGGGTAGAGCCACCACGCTATTTAGCAACGCCGCCAAGGCAAGTTGGATTATTGGCGGCCCGATTGCCGGCGCAATTGCGGAAATCTGGCATTATCATTCAGTGTTTTATCTGGCGGTGGTGCTGATTTTAGTCAGCATCGGCTGTTTAAATCAGGTGAAATCGGTATAAAAAAATACGGTCGTATTGACCGTATTTTTTTGTTTAGCCCTTTAACGCCAGGCTTTGAATTGATTAATCAAGCCATTGGTTGAGCTGTCGTGGCTTTCCACTTTTTCGTCGTTCACCAATTCAGGCAGAATTCGGTTGGCAAGTTGTTTACCTAGTTCCACGCCCCATTGATCGAAGCTATAAATGTTGAACAACACGCCTTGTACGAAAATTTTATGTTCGTACATGGCAATCAATGCGCCCAAACTGAATGGAGTAATTTTTTGCAACAAAATGGAATTGGTCGGTTTATTACCGGTGAATACTTTAAATGGCACAATCTCTTCCACTTCCGTCAGCGCTTTGCCCGCTTTCAAAAATTCTGCTTCCACTTGTTCTTTGGTTTTGCCGAATGCTAACGCTTCCGTTTGCGCGAAGAAGTTGGACAGCAATTTGTTGTGATGATCAGACAATGGATTATGGCTTTGTGCCGGTGCGATAAAATCACAAGGAATCAATGTGGTGCCTTGATGGATCAATTGATAGAACGCGTGCTGACCGTTCGTGCCCGGCTCGCCCCAAATAATCGGGCCGGTTTGGTAGTTGTCGATCACTTTGCCGTCGCGTCCTACATATTTTCCGTTAGATTCCATATTGCCTTGTTGGAAATAGGCGGCAAAACGGTGTAAATATTGGTCGTACGGTAAAATCGCTTCCGTTTGTGCGCCCAAGAAGTTGGTGTTCCACAAGCCCACTAAAGCAAGCGTGGTCGGAATATTTTGTTCCAATGGTGCATGGCGGAAATGTTTGTCCATTTCGTGCGCACCGCTTAATAAAGCTTCAAAGTTTTCAAAACCGATAGAAAGGGCAATAGATAAACCGATAGCCGACCATAAAGAATAACGACCGCCGACCCAATCCCAGAAACCGAACATATTGTCAGTATCGATACCGAATTTTTCCACTTCTTTTGCGTTGGTTGAAAGTGCTGCAAAGTGTTTTGCCACGTGTTTTTCATCTTTTGCCGTTGCTAAGAACCAATCACGTGCGGAATTAGCGTTAGTCATGGTTTCTTGCGTGGTAAATGTTTTGGAGGCAACTAAAACCAGCGTCGTCTCCGGATTCACTTTTTTCAAGGTTTCCGCAATGTGAGTACCGTCCACGTTAGACACAAAGTGCATGGTTAAATGATTTTTATACGGGCGCAACGCTTCGGTAACCATGTAAGGGCCAAGATCGGAACCGCCGATACCGATATTGATCACATCAGTAATGGCTTTGCCGGTATAACCTTTCCATTCACCGGAAATCACACGTTCACAGAACGATTTCATTTTGGCGAGCACGGCATTAACTTCCGGCATCACATCTTTGCCATCCACGAAAACCGGCGTATTGGCACGATTACGAAGTGCGGTATGTAATACAGCACGATTTTCCGTGCGGTTAATTTTTTCCCCATTGAACATGGCTTCTTTGGCTTGCGCCAAGCCACATTCTTCGGTGAGCTGACGCAACAAGCCGAGGGTTTCTCGGGTCAGATTATTTTTGGAAAAATCCACCAAAATTTGGTTATCAAAGGTTAAAGAATAATTCTTGAAACGATCTTTTTCTTGTCGGAATAAATCTTGAATACTGACATTGGCCAATTCAGTTTGATGAATTTCAAGCGCTTTCCACGCATTCGTGCTGGTTGGGTTGATATTTTTCATAATGTTTCCTTCCGTTAGATAAAATAAATGTTGTGACCCTGTGTGCATTTAAGCATTCAATGCGGTGCTGTTTTGAGTGTTCAATGCGGTGCTCATTTGTAGCTTCATTAAATTTCTGCCTCGTTATTGCGATAGCTTTGCATCTGGAACGAAATTCATTGCATTATAAAATCGCGCGGTTAATCCACGTATTCGTTTATAACACGCGGCGTTAATTTTGTAATCAATTCGTAACTTAAAACTCCGGTGTATTTAGCGACGGTTTCAATAGGCAATTCCTTACCCCATAAAATCACTTCATCGCCTACTTGATCTTGGCTGTCCGGCCCTAAATCAACAGTGAGCATATCCATAGACACGCGCCCAACGATCGGCACAATTCTGCCGTTTAAATACACCGGAGTGCCTTCCGCCGCATCACGCGGATAACCATCGCCGTAGCCGATGGCAACCACGCCGATTTTAGTGTCGCGCGGGCTACTCCATATACCGCCGTAGCCGACCGGCTCGCCTTTTTTATGATGGCGTACGGCGATTAATGAAGAAGTCAAATTCATTACCGGCGTTAAACCGAATTCGCTACCAATGGTATCCGTCGGCGAAATGCCGTACATAATAATGCCGGGGCGCACCCAGTCCAAATGAGATTGCGGCCAAAATAAAATACCGCCCGATGCGGCGATACTGCGCTCGCCCGGTTTGTCTTGCGTTGCGCATAAAAAACGTTGAATTTGTAACGACGTGTAATCGGATTCAAGTTCGTCCGCGCGACTGAAATGGCTGACGAAGCCGAAATGCGGTTGCACTTGCGGAAGTCTTTTCAACTCTTGATAAAATGTATCCACTTCCTCCAAAGAAACACCTAAACGATGCATGCCTGTATCAATTTTCAGCCACACTTTAATCGGACCGGTCACATCCGCGCGCTTTAACGCTTCAAGTTGTTCACGATTATGCACGATGGTTTCAATATTATTCACCGCTAAAATTGGCAGATCTTTTTCGTTAAAAAAGCCTTCCAATAATAGAATCGGCTTGGTAATGCCGTTAGAACGCAACGCTAGCGCCTCTTCCAAACGCGCCACACCGAAGCAATCCACATTTTTTTCTAAAGTAGAAGCCACAAACACTACGCCATGGCCATAAGCATTCGCTTTTACTACGGCAATAATTTTACTATTCGGCGCTTTTTGTTTAATCACGTCCAAATTATGTTTTAAGGCGCGCGAGCTAATTTTCGCGGTCGCCGGTTTTACGTTCATTATTTTTCCTTAATAATCATGATATTCGCGTTGCTCAGCGAGATTGTCAAAACGCGAAAATTGCCCGTTAAATTTCAAACGCACGCGACCAATCGGGCCGTTACGTTGTTTACCGATAATAATTTCCGCCACGCCTTTATCTTCCGAATTGTCGTTATAAACCTCGTCGCGATAAATAAACATAATCAAGTCGGCATCTTGCTCGATAGAGCCGGATTCACGTAAATCCGAATTTACCGGACGCTTATCAGCGCGTTGCTCCAAAGTACGATTTAACTGGGAAAGGGCGATGACAGGCACTTCCAACTCCTTCGCGAGCGCTTTCAGAGAACGGGAAATTTCCGCAATTTCCAAGGTTCGGTTATCGGAAAATGCCGGGGCGCGCATTAATTGAAGATAATCCACCATGATTAAACTTAACCCGTTATTTTCACGATAAACCCGTCTGGCGCGGGAACGCAGCTCGGTCGGTGTTAATCCGGAAGAATCGTCAATGTAAAGGTTATTTTTCTGCTTAAACATACCGAATATGCTACTGATTTTGTTCCATTCAATTTCGTCTAAGCCTTGACCGGTACGGATTTTGGTTTGATCCACGCGCGCCAATGAAGCAATCATACGCATCATAATTTGTTCGGCTGGCATTTCTAAACTGAACACCAATACCGGTTTATCGCTTGCCATCATCGCATTTTCACACAGATTCATGGCAAAGGTGGTTTTTCCCATGGACGGACGCGCAGCGACGATAATTAAATCCGAAGGCTGTAAACCTGCCGTTTTTCGGTCAAGATCCGTAAAACCGGTGGTAACGCCGGTCACACCGGAATTATTTTTCAATTTGCTTAAAGCATCAATCCGTTCGATGGTGCTTTGCAACACGCTAATCACATTTTGCGGGCCTTCGCCGGAAGTGCTGCGTTTCTCCGCAATGGCGAACACTTCACGTTCGGCTTCGTCCAAAATCAATTTGATGTCTTGCCCTTTCGGTGAGTAACTGTTTTCCGCAATGCGGTTGCCTACAGAAATCAATTCGCGCAGAATCGCTTTTTCACGCACGATGTCGGCATAAGCCAAAATATTAATAGCATTTGGTGTATTGTTGGAAAGTTCGGCAAGATAAGCAAAACCGCCTACTTCTTCGCTGATACCTTTATTTTTTAAAGCTTGATCCAAAGTGATGAGATCGATCGGTGACTGGTTACGTATTAAATCTTCCATGGCCTGGAAAATTGCACGGTGAGCAAAAGTGTAAAAATCCTCCGCAATTACACGTTCGGCAATACCGTCCCAATGCTGATTGCTTAACATAATGCCGCCCAACACGGCTTGCTCGGCTTCAAGAGAATGAGGCGGGACGCTCACTTGTGCGGTTTGTTTGTCGGATGATTTGATTTGCGGTTGAGATGCCATAAGAATTTTAAGATACAAAAGAATTGGTGCTTATGATACCGCAAATGAGAGGGCGGTTTAAGCGAAAACTACGGTCGATTTGGACTGAGCTTTTAATCGTTTTTGTTGCACTGAAAGTAAAAATAAAAAACGGTGGAAAAATCCACCGTTCTTTTTACTTTTTTCGTGATTATTCAACGATAAGTATACGGCATACGTTCGTATGCTTGATTGACTCATCGCCTTGCGTTAATAACACTAAATCACCTGAATTTAAGTAACCTTTTTCTTTTAATAATTGCACCGCTTTTTGCGCGCCGCTTGCACTGCGCGTTTCCGCATCGCTGAATACCGGTGTCACGCCACGGTATAAAGAACAAAGATTTAACGTTTCTTGGTTGCGGGATAAGGCAAAAATCGGTAAACCCGAGCTGATGCGGGACATTAACAATGCGGTGCGCCCGGTATGTGTCAATGTAATAATCGCTGCAATGCCTTTCATATGGTTTGCGGAATACATTGCCGACATGGCTACCGCTTCTTCGATATCGCTGAACTCTTTGTCCATACGGTGACGGGAAACATTAATACTTGGCATTTTTTCCGCACCTAAACACACGCGCGCCATAGCTGCGACGGTTTCGGCCGGATATTGACCGGCAGCAGTTTCGGCCGAAAGCATTACCGCATCTGTGCCATCCAGCACCGCATTGGCTACGTCCATCACTTCCGCACGAGTCGGCATCGGATTACTGATCATGGATTCCATCATTTGTGTCGCGGTGATTACCGCGCGGTTTAACTGACGCGAACGACGGATTAATTTTTTCTGCACGCCTACCAATTCAGGATCGCCGATTTCCACACCTAAATCACCGCGAGCGACCATGATCACGTCCGACGCTAAAATAATGTCGTCCATTGATTCGTCATCGACTACCGTTTCAGCACGTTCAACTTTCGCCACAATTTTCGCATTTAAACCGGCTTTCTGCGCCAATTCACGGGCGTAATTTAAGTCTGCGCTGGAACGCGGGAAAGAGACTGCCAAGAAATCGACGCCGATACGCGCTGCCGTAATGATGTCTGCTTTATCTTTTTCAGTTAATGCGTCAGCTGATAAACCGCCGCCTAATTTATTGATCCCTTTATTATTTGATAACGGGCCGCCAACAGTGACTTCAGTAAACACTTTTGCATTTTCGGTGGACAATACTTTTAATTGTACGCGACCGTCATCTAACAAAAGAATATCCCCGGGAACAACGTCTTGCGGTAAGGTTTTGTAGTCTAAACCGACTGCCTCTTGATTGCCTTCACCTTTTGGCAATTCCGCATCAAGAACGAACTTATCGCCGACATTTAAGAAAATTTTGCCATCTTTGAAAGTAGAAACGCGGATTTTAGGCCCTTGTAAATCGCCTAAAATCGCTACAGTCTTGCCTAATTTTTTCGCAATAGAACGAACGCGTTCCGCACGCTCAATATGATCATCAGGCGTACCATGCGAGAAGTTCATACGAACTACGTTTGCGCCTGCCGCAATAATTTTCTCAAGATTGTTATCGCGGTCGGTCGCCGGACCCATAGTACATACAATCTTCGTTCTTCTTAGTCTTCTAGACATCATTCTACTCCGTCAGTCAATATTTATATTTTGAATAAACCTCATTAGGCCGAAGCTTTTCGGCCGAAATAAACCGGCGCGCATTATACGCTCAAAAACCGCCGAAATCAAAAAAGAGTTCGCGACGCTCCGAGCTCGTTTTGGTTAAAATTTTATCACCCGCACCGGCGTCGTAGAAAATTTCTTGTCTTCCTGTTAAAAACCGTCTATTATGCGCGGCACTCACGCGACTATAGCTCAGTTGGTTAGAGCACCACCTTGACATGGTGGGGGTCACTGGTTCGAGTCCAGCTAGTCGCACCATTTACCCTAAACAAAGCCCCGCGCAACTTAACGCGGGGCTTTGTTTTATCCGGATTTTACAAGGCTTTATCGCTCGTTTATTCAGCCTGTTTAAACGCATCTAATCTTAGTTTTTTAACACCGATAGTAACTGTTTAACCGGTCGAAGCCGTTGAAATGTTAATCATGCCGAAACCTACCGTCTGCTCTTAAAACAGCACCGCATTGAAAAGGGTTCCAATGCGGTGCTGTTGAGCATAGTGAACAGACAAGCCTAGAAATCATTCATCCGTTTTCTTTGCTATCTTATGCATTTGTACATTTTTGGTATCGTTTTTACTGGCGCTTATTCCGTCATCACAAACTTTTCTCTCAATTGATGAAGCTGATCGCGCACAGCGGCGGCTTTTTCAAATTCCAAGTCTTGGGCGAATTTATACATTTGCTGTTCCAATTTTTTAACTTGTTGTTGGTACTCTTTGGCGTTTTTTGGCGCATTATAAAGTGCGGCCGGTTCCGCAACGGTTTTTCCGCGCGATTTTCCTCTTCCTTTATTGAGCGTGCCTTGTCCGATATCAAGCAACTCGCCCACCTTTTTATTTAAGGCTTGCGGAATAATGCCGCGCTCGGCGTTATATGCCATTTGTTTTTCGCGTCGGCGATTGGTTTCCGTCATCGCTTTTTTCATTGAATCGGTAATGCGATCCGCATACAAAATTGCTTTACCGTGCAAATTACGCGCGGCGCGACCGATGGTTTGAATCAGCGAACGTTCCGAACGCAAAAAGCCTTCTTTATCCGCATCTAAAATCGCCACTAAGGACACTTCCGGGATATCCAAACCTTCACGCAATAAGTTGATGCCGACCAACACGTCAAATTCGCCCAAACGCAAGTCACGAATAATTTCTACCCGTTCCACGGTGTCAATATCGGAATGCAAATAACGTACGCGCACGCCGTGTTCGTCTAAATAATCGGTGAGATCTTCCGCCATTTTTTTGGTCAACGTAGTGACTAAAACCCGTTCGTTTCTGTCCGCTCTTTGGCGCGCTTCTGACAGTAAATCATCCACTTGAATCGCAACCGGACGAATTTCAATTTCCGGATCAAGCAAACCGGTCGGACGCACTACTTGATCGATAATTTCACTGCCGGATTTTTCCAATTCATAAGGCCCCGGTGTGGCGGAAACATAAATAGTCTGTGGCGCCAAGCGCTCAAATTCTTCAAAGCGTAACGGGCGGTTATCTAATGCGGACGGCAAACGAAAACCATATTCCACCAAGGTTTCTTTACGCGAACGATCGCCGCGATACATACCACCGATTTGCGGCACCGTTACGTGCGACTCATCAATAATTAGCACCGCATCAGACGGCATATAATCAAATAAGGTCGGCGGCGGTTCCCCCTCGTTTCGACCGGAAAGGTAGCGTGAGTAGTTTTCAATGCCCGAGCAATAACCCAGCTCATTCATCATTTCAATATCGAACAACGTGCGCTGTGTAATACGCTGTTCTTCCAATAATTTATTTTCTTTAATGAAATATGCACGGCGCTGCGCCAGCTCATCTTTAATTTTATCGATGGATTCCAAAATGCGCTCGCGCGGCGTCGCATAGTTGGTTTTCGGGTACACCGTGATACGCGGCACCGCACCGAGATTGCTTCCCGTAAGCGGATCAAAGAAACTTAAGCGTTCTACTTCCTCATCAAATAATTCGATACGAATGGCTTGATCGTCCGATTCCGCCGGAAAAATGTCGATTACATCGCCACGCACACGAAATGTGCCGCGCTGAAATGCCTGATCGTTACGCGTATATTGCATGCCCGCAAGTTGACTTAAAATCTCACGCTGATTAGCCGGTGAGCCGACGCGCAAAATCAAACGCATTTTTAAATAAGCTTCCGGATCGCCCAAACCATAAATCGCCGAAACCGACGCCACAACAATAGTATCGCGGCGCTCCAAAAAAGATTTCACCGCAGAAAGGCGCATTTGGTCAATTTGCTCGTTCACCGCAGAATCTTTTTCAATAAAAGTATCACTGCTCGGAACATAGGCTTCCGGCTGGTAATAATCATAATAAGAAACGAAATATTCCACCGCATTTTCCGGAAAAAAGTCTTTCATTTCCGCATAAAGCTGGGCGGCGAGAGTTTTATTTGGCGCAAGCAACATGGCCGGGCGATTAAGCTTGGCAATCACATTGGCGATGGTGAAAGTTTTGCCCGATCCGGTTACGCCAAGCAAAGTTTGATGTGCTAATCCGTCGTCTAAATTTTCAGCGAGTTTTTCAATCGCTTGTGGCTGATCGCCGGAAGGCTGATAACCGGAATGAAGAATAAATGGTTTGCTATGAATCTTTTCTGACATATATGTACAGCCAATTTCCTAAGAACTTTTGTTGGCGCGATTCTATCATATTTCCCCCGCCAAAATCAGCGTGAAAGCAAGTTTTGCACAGTGTGCGAGATGTCAAGCGAAACAGGTCAAAAAATCATAAAAAATTTTTATATTTTTTCTGGACTTTACTTAAGATATTGATAAATAAGGAAATGTCATTTTACAACCAATTTTTACTCTAAATCACACAACCCTAGTATTTATCGGGATTCCTCGATCTTAAGTCGATTTAATCCACAAAGTTATCCACAGCCTTTGTGGATAGAAAAATTGCCGTAAAAAGCACACTTAAAATTTTTAAAATTTTTTTATTT
>ERZ772764.1544-NODE-1544-length-14330-cov-5.173660_pt1 | contig 14330 bp, 14 predicted proteins | sample MGYA00512163_ERZ772764 | MGnify/ENA primary metagenome ERZ772764 (study PRJEB29015, sample SAMEA2737903) | human oral metagenome | biome: human oral; feature: human-associated habitat; material: dental | place: China | collected 2094 ... | reverse complement strand
GACGCCCTCGCCTGGCGCACGCTCACCCCGATGGTCCTCAGCGCCGTGGCCGCCCTCGGGGGAGTCGCCATCCTCGGCGCCGAGCTGTACGGCATCGTCGACGGCGCCACCACCGAGCAGCTGCACCTGCGGGCGCTGCGGGCCTGGGCCCGCTCCTGCGGCCACCGCGCCACCACCGGCTGGACGGCCCCGGCCTGGGCGCAGGCGGGCCAGGGCGGCCGCCCGCGACGTCAGCCGGCCCGCACCGGCCGGTGGGGGATGGGGCTGTGGGTGCTCGTCCTCCTGGCCGCCGGCATCCTCACCGTCGCCTGGACGGCCGGGGAGACGCTCACCAGCCCGGGTCGCTCCGCCGGCACCCTGAGCATGGGGACCCTGCGCTCCTGGGGACTGGGCGACGTCGAGCTCGGCCTCCTGTGCGCCGTCGGCCTGACTGCCTGGGTGCTCACCGCGGCGGGGCGCCTGCGCTGGGGACGGCAGGTCCGGCTCCTGGAGGGGGAGCTCCTGGCCGGTGGCGTGGCGCGCGTCGGCCTGGACGGCCGCGTCGTCGTCAATGAGGGAGAGGCCTCGACGCCGTTCGTCACCGCGGGGGCGGGTCGGGGCTCGACGGCGGTCCTGGAGGTGCCCGACGACGCCCTCGTGGCGGGCCCGTGGGCGTGGGCGCAGGCCGTCTCCGCGACCCGGGCGGGCGGCGCCGCGCCGTGGGAGTGCGGGGTGGCGGTCGAGCGCCGACGCAGCTCCCTTGGCGGGTGGTTGCCCCTCCACGCCGGCCTGCTGTCCCTCATCCTGGCCGCCGCCCGGCTCGGAGCCGGCCGGGGATGGATCCTCGGTGTCCTCGCGGCGGTGCTGGGCGGGCTCATGGTGGTCAGTGGGACGGTCTCCTTCCTGCGGGACGTCGGCTGCGACGCCCGTGTGCGGCGCGCCCTGCTGGCCTGGGCGCGCGAGGCGCGCGGCCCCTGGGCCTGGCCGCAGGCGTGCGGTCAGGACGGCAGGAGCGGCGGGAGCGCACTCGCGGCCTGGTGGGCCATTGGTGGAGCCGCCAAGCCGGCATCGCTCCTCGTGGTCATGGGGGAGACAGCGGTCCTGTGGTGGCTGCTCGCGCCGGCGGGCGGTGCGCCTGCTCTCCCCGGAGCTGCCGTTCTGGTCCTGCCGCTGCTGACCTGGCTCATCGGCCTGGTCAGGTTCGTCCCCCTGGCGGCGGGCGCGCGCCGCGCCCGGGCGGCGGTCGGTCTGCCGGGGCTGTGGCGGGTGCAGGACCACGCCGCGGCGGGCGAGCACGGCACGACGACGGTGCTCGGTTGGCGGGCGCTCGGTGCGCCGGTCCTCGTGGCGGACGGTGCGCCGGTCGCTGTGGCTGCCGACGCGGCTGTTCCCGCACCGGCCGTATGCCTGCCTCCGTGAAGGCCAGCGCACACCGGGGCTGGGACGGTGACGGTCAGCGGCGTGGCGCGGTGCGGCGGCGGGCCTGGAGGGGCGATCGCTGGGGCGCGCGGAGTGCCTGGTGCATCTCGGACCGTGATCTATTGTGCTGTGCTATAGCGGCATTTAAATGGGATCGGCCATGGGTGGTCTTGTTCTGGGTCGGCGGCAGGGCGCCCAAGGGCAAGCGAATATTTACGGACACTTGCAGGGTGGGCGAGAACTGCTGGTGGCCGTAGGGGTGAAGCGTCGTGAACGCATATAATGATCTTATTGATCGTTTGGCTGACAGGATAAAGGATCTTCCCCGCTAGCGGGCGGGTCATCTTCTTTTGGTGTTCAACGGAGGCGATTGCCCTTTATTCGGATGTGTGCTCTCTCGACGAGGCGGAGCGAAGGGCGACGGAGGTGGCCCTGCGCGAGGTGAAATACATTGTATTGAACTGGGGTGAGGAGCATGTCAAGACGGTCGCGGCTTCGGTGAGCTTGATTCTCGGCAGGCCTCGTCCGGAGACAGCGTCTCGATTGAATGCGCGTGGATGCGTCTCGACTGTGCTGTGCGCATCGCGTGCGACGACGCCTATCGCCCAGGAGCGTCGGTGGAGACTATTATCCGGCCATCAATAGCCGCAGCAAACGAGGAGCTGTTTGGGGTGCATCAGATCGGAGGCGGTCCGGACAAGGGGCGCCAGGTCGCCTTGATTCTCGCCAATCCTGAAGTCGAAAGAGATGCGCGTTACTGCTGGCGGTCTATTGCGGTACTCGAATCAGGCGAACGAGATGAGTCGTTGATGGAAGCGCTTAAATGGGCGGCGCCGGCGGTCGTTCCCACGAGAAATATATAAACGCGGCTCGTAGCCGGTCAGATGGCCTGCCGGGTGTGGCCGGTAGCCGGGGCGGTGCAGGGCGCTGATGGAGGACGTCGCGTGCTCGCGGACTGTGCGGGCCAGCGTTGGCGGCCGCGGACAAGAGGGATGAGGACAGGCGTCTCCTGGGGTCTCGGAAGGCCGTGGAGAAGACTATGCCGGTCCTGGAAGGCTGGACCCCGCCCATCGTCCGCAGAACGACACGGGCATTGGAATGGGAAGAGAATCTGGTCGCGGACGCGCTGTCAGCGGCGAGATTCCTCTCATTCAGACATGTCTGCGAGGTGCCCCCTCGTTGATGTCCCGGCTGTACTCCAGCAGCTGCCACGTGAGAGTGCGCGAACTGCTGGGGCACCTCGACCACTCTGATATCCGGAAGGTCGTCATTCCCTGCATCAGGAACAAACTCGCCTCTGCGGGCGGTTTTGGCCGGTCGGACCACTGGGCACCACCTACCACCGCCCTGAACCACCTCGGCTCCTACGATGAAGCGCACTGGGTCACCGACTAGGGCGTGTCTGGACTTGAGGTGCGTGGTGTTTCTGGGGCAGTGGTGGGAGGGGGTCGTATTCGGGAGGTGAGGTGGGATCGGCTTGTAGCTGCGCAGGGACTCGGTGGTGGGTTCAAGGGGCGGGTGGTCCCTGAGGTGGCCTGTGAACGGCCGGGCTGTCGCGGGAGCGGCGAGGTCCTGCGGCCTGGTGCCGTTGTCTGGGGGCATCCAGGTCGGGGTACTACGCATGGGTAGGGAGGCGGCCATCAAGATCCGCACGACGCAGAAAGGGGCTCAGTGCCTTGAGCGAGCGGGTGGTCGGTGGCTCCTTCGGGTATCGAAGGGTGCCGCGCCGCCCTGGAGAGGTGGAGCATTCGCGTTCACCCCGACACGGTGAGGTTTCTGGTTCAGGGCTGTCCGAAGCACGCCCGACAGTCCGTCTGAGCCTGGGTCTTACAAGGTAACGGGCGCATCGCGACGGAACGCCTCCATATGGCTGAAGTATCCGTACTGCGCCGCTATCATGGCTTCGTAGACGTCGTTCCAAATCTGGGTAGTGACTCCCGATGGACTCGATGCGATTCGGATACAGCACGGGCCGCCGGTGAGGGATCCTCGCACATGAATATATGACAGATCGGATATCTGTAAATACAAGCGCAAGGCGTTGTGCCCTCGGCGTGCCCACCTGGTTGGGAGCGGGTCGGGGGTGTCAGCAAGTTCTACCGTGAGCCGAGCATCTTCGGGAAAATGCTCGATGAGCATCCGTGAGCAGATCGCCCCCTCCAAGGAGGGCGGGCGTCGGTTGAACACCTCGAGCAGGCCTCGGGATCTGAAGAAACCAGAGGCCCACCAGCTAATGGGGGTATTCGCGCTTGGGTCAGACATAATATGTATATACTTTGTAGTAGTCTAGCGTACACACATTCGACCTCACCCGCATGCTGCGCCCTTCTCTGGACAGGGTGACTTCGATGCGCCCGTCCGGAAGAGCTTGTACGTCCAGTCCGCTCGCGTCCGTGTTTACTTCGCTGCTGACATCGACCCGCCCTTGACACTCTAGGAACAGGTCGAGCATGTCACCACCTTCAGTCCACCAGTCTGGTGGATTCTGAGGAATCTGCCGGACGTCAATGCGCAGCCTCACGACGCCTACGGTGTGGTCTATATCAAGCGCATCGGCGAACACATTAACCGGCTCTGGGCCCTGTGGCCCATATAAGTCGTAGACTATTCTCCCGCCACCTATAGCATTATAGTCAATGTTGTTGGTCGGCGCCATTAACTTTACTCCAGTCCCCGAATCCGTGGTAACTCATAGTTCCTGGCACTTCTCCTGTATTGAGGTTGGTTGATGGTCTCACGTTGAAGTGAGGGGCCTGGTCTCTCTCGTCCCTTCGCCGAACGCGCGTCCATGCCGCATGGTCCCGGGTGACAAGATGGTCGTGGCCGGGATCTGCGAAATGGTGCTCGCGCGTTCAACCTGTCTCCTTATGGTCTTGATGTGCTTGCGCCTTTGGGGTACCGCGAAGTTTTATTCTAACTATAGAGAAAGTCTATTCGTCCGCAGTTGTTCCGGCGTCGCGTTTGGCGGCACTGAAAGCGGCATTTATAAACTTGGACTGCCGGGCGTGTCTCGGATAGCCTTGAAAGCTGTGTTTCAGGCTGCTCGTCCTGTTGTCCTGTGCCCCAGGGCGGAGTGGGGCCGATTCCGATTGTAATCCAACTCGACCTGGGAAGCAGTATCCCGGATGGTCTTGCTTCTCGTGGGGTACGCCATCGGCGTGGGCTCTCTCGTTCTCCAGGGTTGCGCCCGCCGACTTCCGCCCAGGCACCCGCCCAGCACACCTCAGTCCTTCCCGCTTGGAGGGAGAGCGCCGTAGTCTTCCAGGTGGTCGGCGAGCTGGGCGGAGGTGCACCGGGGTGCCGCGGCCTGGGGTGGAGGATCGTCTTCTTTCTCCTCGTCGGGCACCTGCGGGCCGCCATGTCGATAACCTCGCACACCGGGCCCGGTGCCGCGTGCTGCCCACCATCGCGTACCCGACTGCTTTCCTGGTGCAGCAGCCTGGGACGGTCGCCAGGTACACGAGCCCCTCCCAGTTTCTGATACAGGTGGATGTCGCCCACCCGCTTCACTCCCGGCTCACTGGCGGTGGGAGTCGCGCTGGACCAGGTCGGGGCGCGAGCCCCGGGCCCGGCGGCCGGGACGGTGGTGCGGACCTTTCGGTGGGGCTGTGCGGCCTCCAAGCCCTGGGAGCGCATGATGGAGCGCACCGTGTCGCGGTCCACGCACCCGCGCCCCCGCGGCCACAGGGCCGCGGTGATGCGCTGGTACCCGCAGGGTGCCGTCCGATGCATCGAACTCCGACTTGATGAAAAAGGCCAGTCTGCGTCTTCTGGTGGTAGTCGCCGACACCCGGCCTGCTGCGCCAGTTCGTGGTAGCCGAGCTCCTGGGTGCTCAAGGGGCTGGCGCGACGCTATACGCTGGCCATCCCGACAGGCTTTGTCAACCGTGCGGTGATTTCGAGGCAGTGGCCTCAATGAGAGAACAGGCAGGAACAATAGGCTGAACACAGTCTGGTCAAAAGGAGCGGAGCGCAGATGAATGGGCCACCCGGCGCTGTCGCCTGGGATGTGAATGGAGAGCGGAAGACGGCAGCTGACGAGACTGTCGAGCTCGTGGTAGATCGGATCTGTCGACTTGATGGAGCAACACGCACCGTGGTCATGATTGAGACGGAAGATATTCAGATCGGCATTGGCGGAGGGAACGACAGGCGCGTTATCGCTTATTACACGCGAGACAGCCTAGTTTTTTCAATCCAGTCGGCGATTCGAACGAAGAGGGTGCGGCCCGGCTTGTCACAGGAGGCCGGCTCGGTGACTCTGATCGCAGAAATATTGTCGACATACCCGCTGCCGCATCTGCTGTGCACGAGTTGATCGATGACGGAAATTCACTGCACTACCTATGGGAGAGGCAAGACTGAGAAACCGTGCAAGGGGTGTTTTCTTCCTGATACACTGGTAGCCTCGGCGTGGTGGTCCTGACCGTCCAGGCCACCGGCACCACTGCCATTCGCAATCTCCACATCCCCACCACCGGCAACCAACCCGTCCTCGTCCACAACAACGCCGGCTCCGACGGAACCGGAGGATGCGGACTACAGGTAAAACGCCAGAGAGGACAACAGAGGACCTGTACGCAGCAGGAAGGGCGGACGGGACGCGACCGGTCCGGCATGATAGAGATTTTGATGTTGACAGTGACACAGATATCGTCGGTGGCGGGCCCGCCCCGACATCGCCCAACGACAAGATAAAGGGGGTGTCAAATTTTGCCTCCACTGAAGATGTCAGCAGAGAGGTCAGGGGGTGGGCTCACCGTCTGCCCGCGGGCAGTGAGCTTCCGGAGGGGGTACGAGTCCACGCCGACGGTGAAGATGTGGACGGGTACGCCGCACGGGGGCACCGGACGATCTACCCCACTCGGGAGTTGACGTTGGATGAGTTCCGCAGGAAGCTCGAGTCATTGGATTGGCAGAAGGATGTCAAGATCAAGAAACAATCATGATTACGCTAGCGTCGCCGAGCTGGCGGTGGCGGCTGCGGACAAGGGGTATGAGGCTGAGCGTCTTCTGGAGTCGCGGGAGGCCGTGGAGGAGGTCATGCCGGTCCTGAGGGAGTGGCTCGACCCCCACCACCGAGGAGGAGCCAGCTCCAGGGAGGACTACGTGATGGATGCGCTCGCTGTGGCGTATTTTCTCGACTGCCCGCGGATCCGGGAGCTGGCCCCCTCGCTGATGTACTGGACGGACGTTATCAGGTACCGCATGAGGGCGTTGCAGCTGCTGGGGCACCTCGACCACTCCGACATCCGGCGGGTCGTGGTCCCCTACGTCAGGGACAAGCTGAGAACCTCGAGTGTTCCTGACTGGGTGGATTACCGGGATGCCGCTGACATACTGTATCACTTCGGTTTCTATGATGAGGTGCATTGGGTCATCGACCAGGCCCTGGCCCACGAGGATCCGGAGATACAGCAGGAAGGACGCGAGATGGAGGAGTACCTCTCCGCCGCCCCGGAGGCCGGGGGCGAGTAGGCCCGCTCGCGGCCGTAGGGAATGTCCTTCAAGACGCTGAACAACCCGCTTAACGACAAGAAAAGGGGGTGGGCAGCCCGGCCGCGTTGCCGGGCCGCCCACCGCAGGATGGGAGCACCACCGTGTCAGAACCAAAGGACGACAACACCGGCGGGGCCGCCGACCTGGCCCTGGCTGTTGCGGAGAAATTTTATAAGGGTGGCCATTTCCTGTACTTCTACGGGGATGTGGAGCAAATTATTCCGGTTCTGAAGGAGTGGCTGGATCCCGCCCGTCGGCCGCGGGACAGCACGGGGAGGGACCCGGTCATGGACGCGCTGTCCGCGGCGAGGTTCCTCGAGTACGGCGACATCCACAGGGTGGCTCCCTCATTGATGCCGTGGCTGTACTATGAGCGGTACCGTGTGAGGGTGGTGGAGCTGCTGGGGCACCTCGACCACGCCAGCATCCAAAGGATCGTGGTCCCCTGGGTCAGGACCAGGCTCACCACCAGTACGGGTGGTCTCGGCCCGTCGGACTACCGGGTATCCGCCGCTGCCCTGGACCATCTCGGCCTCTACGACCAGGCGCGCTGGGTCGCCGACCAGGCCCTGGCCCACGAGGACCCGCAGATCCAACAGGCCGGACACGACATCAGACAACAGCTCCCGACCACACCGGGTAACCGCACCGAATAACCACGGACCCAACCACCAGCAGACCACCAGAGGAGACCCGGGGAAGGGACCCGCACCCGCTGAACCGCCCCGGGTGGCCTCGCGTGCGCTGCCGTCCGCGCCTTCCGCGTCAGCTGGTACTGTGGCAGGGCCCGGTCGGCGGGTCCCCGCAAGGCGGCGGCCGGTGGTGACACTGCTCCGACAGCCCCCTTCGTCGACGCTGAGTCGCGATCTGCGCCCCGACGGGCTGGCCTGGGCCGGCAGCCCACACCGCCGGACATCAGCGGAATGACGGAGCGCAGGACCTGGGTTCCGAGTCCGAGAATCAAGAGGAGTTGGCGAACTGTGGGCGTGCAGAATAATGGTGAAGGCTATCTCGAATTGGGGCCGGCGGGATGGGGGTGTCGAATACAATCTATGGGGGTATAGTGTTAAGATGGACAATTCTGACGACATCGGTTTGGTGGATGCTGTCTTTTCGCACGACATCCTGGGGCGCCGGACTCCCGATTGTTGGCCAGCCTTGGGCGATCGAATTAAAGTCCGTCGATTAGGTGTTGCACCCGGTGGGCAGCTGCGTCTGACCGGACGTCAAAGTGATATCGATCTTAACTGATGCTCGATTTGCCAACAGTCCAGACACCAGCCCCACCACACCCCGAACGGCACAGCCCCGCTCAGTGGTGCTCGACCCGCCGGATCTCCTCGCTCATGTCCTCGCTCAGGTCCGCCGCCCCGAACTCCTCGGTCACCGGCAGCCTCAGCCGGAAGTCGGTGCCCAGGCAGAGCTCGGCGACGCCCCGGGTCAGCTCGAAGTCCACGAGGTGCCCGCCCCAGGCGCGGTCCTCGTCAATGACATGGGCGTGGCAGCCGGCCACGGAGATCCCCTGCTCGTACAGGGGCGTGCGGAATCCCGCCACGGTCCCCTCGAAGTCCCCGCGCCGCACGACCTCCTCGCCGTCGGTGGCCTCGACCATCGGCCGGTAGGGCCTCTCCTGCTTGACTACGGTCCGTGCGCTCGCCCACGCGAAGCGGCCCGTCACTCGCAGCGCATACATGTAGTTCGAGCTCGGCACGAGGCCGTCGATGATCTCGGAGAACTCCTTTCGGCTGAGCCCGCCTCCCACCTCCTGGCGGATGGCCGGCACGAAGTTCGTCACGACGGCGTACGGCGTGCGCTCATCCAGGTCGGGCACGCTCACCGAGCCGTCGCCGCGCAGCCGGTAGCAGGTGCCGCCCAGGATCACCATCTCGCCGTCAAGCCCGTTGAAGGTGCCGATCCCGAAGGAGCCGTGCCCGAGCAGCTCGGCCAGCGTCATCTCATCCTCGTAGACGCCCTGGGCCAGGGCGGTGATGAGGCTGGTCTGGAAGATCTGGTGGCGGGTGACGGTGTGCGGCTGCGAGTACGTCATGGTGCCAGGGTAGGGGGACGACAGTGGAGCCGCGCCATGATGAGCAGCGGGATATCGCCGCCGGGGTGCCAGGGTAGGGGGACGACGGCGGAGCCGCGCCGGCTCGCCTGCGGGCCGCGGCGGCCCGGTTGCACATGGGAGAGACGCACGATCGGGCAACCGAGACCGATTTTCGTTGGAATCTCGGGGTTTTGCCGTGCGCGTCAACACTGGGTGCCGAGCTCCCATGTGCGTACAGGGGGGTCTGCGCACATGGGAGCCGACTGCCGGCTGACGGGCGCATCGCGTTTTCCGCATAATTCCGCGAAAATCAGGCCGTGATGCGGGGGCGCCGGGTTTCTCCCATGTGCAACCCGCCCATGACGCCGTGAGCACGCGGAGATCTGGCGTCGATTCGCCCCACCTCGACGGGCTCGCGCAGATCCGCCTCATGCCATTTACTTGCGGATATACTGCGGATCACGCTGTCGTTTCACCGCCATCCCCGGGGCTGCCGCGCGCCCGGTCCCAGGCGCCCGCCACAGCCCCGGGGCGGGCGGTCCGTCTGACGTCGGGGCGGGGTGCGCACCCGACCTTGGCGCTGCGCTACCGGATGATCCGCCACACCTCGTCGCAGCGGTCCCGGCAGGCAGACACGAGCCGGGTGTTGGGCAGGTCGACGGCGCGCACCCAGTGACCGGCGTCGGCCCGGTGCCGGCCGAAGGACATGTGCCGGGTCACCAGGCGCCGGATGAGCTCCTCCTCGTCCACCTCCAGCATGACGAGCAGGTCGATCCGCTCCCGGGCGCCCTCCCAGCCCAGTGAGTCCAGCGCCAGGTAGTTGCCCTCGGTGACGACGACCCCGCGGCCCGCCACCCGCGTGCCCGCCGCCACCGGCTCGTGCAGGTCGCGCCGGTACACCGGCGCCAGGACCTCGCGGGGTTCGCCGCCCGGGCCCGCCCGCCGCACCCGGTCCAGGACCGCCAGGTAGCCGTCGATGTCGAAGGTGTCCGGCGCGCCCTTGCGCCCGTGGCGGCCGAGCTCGTCGAGGACCGCGTTGGACATGTGGAAGCCGTCCATGGGCACGATTCCCGCCAGCAGGCCGCGCTGACGCAGTGCCGTCTCCAGTGCGGTGACGAGCGTGGACTTGCCCGCTCCCGGCGGTCCGGTGATGCCGACGACAAGGCGTGGCGGCGCGCCGTCGGCCGTCAGGAGCTCGCGGAGGCGCTCAACCAGCCCAGTCAGGAGGATCGGAGCCTCGCCGGTGAGTCGCGGGGAAGGGCCTGCATCTCCATTCATGTCCCCATTGTCCCGCCTGATGCGCGGTCGCGAGGAGGCCCTGAGTGGAGAGACCTCCCCGTGGAGGCCGCGGGGAGGCTCCGATAGGTTCTCCGCCATGGTCTCCGCTGCACGTTTTGCCCGGCCCGCACGCAGGGCCGTTCTGGTCGGCTCCGCCCTCGGCATTCTCTGGGGCGCCTCGGGGTGCGCGGTCACCAACCCGGACTACCTCGCCCTCAAGGGCTACTTCTCCGGGCAGGAAATCGTGGAGAAAGCGGAGGTGAAATACAACCTCGGTGTGGACAGAGCGAGTTTTATTGAGGCTCATCTGCGTCTCAAGAACGACGCCGAGCCGGATTCCGTTGCCAGTATGCTCCAGGGGGCGGCTCGCAAGGTGGGGGAGAAGGCCGACGTCAGGATCTGGATCGATTGGCATTATAGCGGCGCCCTCGTCAACTACGCCACTACCGGCCTTGGGCTGTGGAAGGATGCCGACCAGAAGAAGCCGCACGAGGTGAGCCTGCTCGAATGGGCGACGGAGATCGCGCAGGGAAGGGTCCAGAGCGTATATGTTCCTTCGATGAGCATCCTGTACGAGGCTCAGGACGAACTGCCCGAGGATTTTGTGCTCAATGCGCAGAAATTTGATAGTGGGCGTGTTAAGTTCGAGAGCAGAATTGCCCTGCCGGGCTGGGACATCGATATTCAGGCCACAAGCGACGACGACATGTCGGACTTTCCCCTGAAGAAGATCCTCTCCTCCATTCCCGATCCCGGCCCTCAGGGATTGAGACATCGCCTGGCGGTAGACACCTACTGGAATGCCAAGGACGGCCCCTATCTCAATATCGGGAACCGTCAATCCAACGACGACGGCCTGTCCCCCATCGGCAAGGGTTCGGGGAACGGCCGCGACCTCGCCGCCAGGCTGATCCGGGCGATCCAGGGGGCTCCTGTAGTCCAGAGGGTCTTGATCTGCCTGGAGGACCCCGCTGGACCCCGCTACCCGGAGACGGAGTCCTTCTGGGTATCCATGGCGGACGGCGTCATCACCGGGCCGACGTTCGACACCGACGACTACAGCCGCCGGCTCCTTACGGAGATCCTGGGCTGAGTCAGGAGTCCGCTCGCTCAGCTCCAGACGTTCCGATGATCATGCCGCTGGCGGCTCCGGCCGGACCGTCCGCGATTGTCTGGCGGCCGTCCACCGTCTGTCTGCGCTGTTTGCGAAGCTGTCCGCCGCGCCCGGCGAGCGACGGGAGCACCATGCCATGACGCCCGACAAGAACACGAGCATCGGATCCTCAGTCCGGCCTCCTGGGAGATGGGGCGGTCACTTGCGGTGTCTGCCGGCCCGATGGGAGCGGGGCGGCGAGCCGTCGCCGGGAGATTCCGATGAGTTTTCCGACAGCGTGTCGCGGCACCAACCGGTCCGCCGACACATACGCCAATCGCAGCGCCCGCCTGGCCGCCGGCCCAGCCGCCGGCAGCGGAGGCGGTGGCCAGGCGGGCGCTGCCCGGGCCACCTTCTCGCCCCCGGACCATCTACGGACGGGGGCAAACCGTCATACCGGCCCGGGGCCGGCACGCTAACAAGGCGCAGCCGGGCAAGAAGTACGCGAACCGTCATACCTGCCCGGGGCCGGCTCTGCCAGCTCTGCCGGTCCGGCCCCGGGCCAGCCCCGAGCCGGCCCCGGGCCAGCCCCGAGCCGGCCCCAGGACCACCAACAGGGTGACGGGCAGGTGTCCCCATGGAGGCCGTGGGACCGTGCCGTTAGGGTGCCTGCCGTGGTTTTGGCTTCCTCTTTCCCCCGACCTACGCGCAGGACTGTCCTGACAGGATTCGCCCTGGGGCTTGCCTGGGGTGCTTCAGGGTGCGTCTTCTCCGATCCGGAGGATACTCCGGAGTACCGCGCCTTCAAGGCTTACTTCTCCGAGCAGGATATCGTCACGCGATCGCAGGTGGACTACCGCCGCGGCGCGGAGTTCGAGAGCTCGATCGATATTGACCTCACCCTCAAGGATGATACGGGGACTGACGCCATTGTCGATATGCTCCGGGGCGCTGCACATAAAATGGTGGGCAGACTGAGTAATCAGGAGACCTGGCTTCTGTTCGGCTGGACCTGCAACGGCGCCTCAATAGCGTGCCAAGACTATAATCTCTATGAATGGGTTGACGATGACCGGACGAAAGTTTTTCGGGATCTGCTCGAATGGGCGGTGGAGCTCTCGCAGGGGAGCGTGACGCGCGTCCGAGTTCCTGACATGGAGATTGCGTACCAGGCGCAGGAGAGGCTGCCCGATGATTTTGTTCTCGCATACCCGCGGGGAGAAGATGGAGGGCTGCGTGGATTTCGGGAGTGGATTCAGCTTCCTGATTGGAGCGTCACCGTCTGGGGGGCGACCGACACCGATCTGTCGGGTTTCCCCTTCGAGAGGATATTCTCCTCCGTCCCTGATTCGGCGTCGCAGGGGAACGGGTATTTTATGAAGGTGGACGACCAGGGCGACGTTCCCGAGCTCATTATAGATGGCGGCGGTGAAAGCGTTCCTATCGGTAAAGACCAGGGGAATGGCCGCGATCTGGCTGTGAGACTTATTCGGGCTATCCAGGGGGCTCCCGTTATCGAGAAGGTCACGATCATCCTCGAGGATCCCTCGGGGGGGCCACTATCCGGATCCCGAGCGGATCATGATGTCCATGTCGGACGGAGTCATTACCGGGCCCATGAAGGACACCAACAACTACAGCCGCAGGATCATCGAGGAGGCTCTGTCCTGAGTTTACGGGCATGCTTGTACGCACTTCCAGGGCCCGACATCCCGCCGCCTGCGCGATTGGCGCTGCTGCGGCGCCATCGCATTGCCGGGAGCGTCATCGTCGGCATCGGAAACCGTCCCTCCAATGACGATGGCCCGTCCCCTGTCGGCAAGGACTCGGGGAATGGCCGCGACCTCGCCGGGGTCCGGCTCCAGACCGCGTGCCTCACACCTCGATGAGCTCGATGTGCCGGCGGTCGCCCGCGACCAGGGCGTCGGGGATGCGCCCGTCGATGGTGGCGAGAACGGCACCGTGCCGCGCCGCGAGATCGACAAGATGAAGGTTCGTCACCTGTCGGAATCCGACGAGTCCTGTCATGTCGATGAGGGGCTCCGCCAGGGGCGCGTCGTCGGCCAGGAACTCGCGCCCCTCGACCCGGCACAGCTGCGCGAGCCCCTCACGAGCCCGGCCGGCGGCAACGGGAAAACCCGTCACCTTCGGATTGAGCAGGAGGCGGATGTACGCGGACTGCGTGATCGAGCAGGTCGCCCAACGCGCAACGCCGTCGAACCACCTGGACACCAGCCCGTGGTGCACATGGTTCGGCAGGGACAGTGCGATCAGAACATTGACGTCGAGGAGCCGCAGCGGGGCGTCACTCCTCGCCATCGCGATACCTCTCCACCGTCTCCGGCGTCACCACCGGTGCGGATTCGCCGGCCCGCGGCGTGAAGAGCGGCACGCCCCGCCTGCTCGCAGCCCAGGTCCCCCCGCCAGCGCCCCGGAGGGCGAGGTCCGAGACGGCCCTGCCCAGCGAGACTCCCTCGCGGCGCGCCCGCTCGCGCGCAACTGCGAGGACCCTGTCGTCGATCTCGAGCGTGGTGCGCATGCAAGTATCATCGCATCACAACATCACCGCATCAATCGGTTCGTCGCGGGAACCGGACGCGCCGGGGCCCACCACCCGCCGTCGGTAGCATGACGGCGTCAGCCGCACCCGTCCGGGAGGAGCCCCCATGCCCGAGCCGATCAAGCTCATCGACCGCGTCCAGGCCATCAACTGGAACCGGCTCATCGACGACAAGGACCTGGAGGTCTGGGACCGCCTCACCGGCAACTTCTGGCTGCCCGAGAAGGTGCCGCTGTCCAATGACGTGCAGTCGTGGGCCACCCTCAATGAGGCCGAGAAGAACATGACCACCCGCGTCTTCACCGGCCTGACCCTCCTGGACACCATCCAGGGCACGGTCGGCGCGGTCTCCCTCATCCCGGACGCCCGCACCCCCCACGAGGAGGCGGTGCTCACCAACATCGCCTTCATGGAGTCGGTCCACGCCCGCTCCTACTCCTCCATCTTCTCCACCC
>ERZ772764.1543-NODE-1543-length-14340-cov-34.130207_pt1 | contig 14340 bp, 12 predicted proteins | sample MGYA00512163_ERZ772764 | MGnify/ENA primary metagenome ERZ772764 (study PRJEB29015, sample SAMEA2737903) | human oral metagenome | biome: human oral; feature: human-associated habitat; material: dental | place: China | collected 2094 ... | reverse complement strand
AGAAGTGGAACGCGGTAAACCCCTCAAGCTAGCAACCCAAACTTTGGTCGGGGCACGGAATGCGTGGAAACGAACATAGCATTCTGACTGGAAACAGTAGACAGATGATTATCGAAGGAGATGGTACCTAGTCATTTCTGGAACAAAACATGGCTTATAGAAAATTGCACATAGGTTAGCTAGCGTATGCTAGCTTTTTGATTAAGATATAGAGCCCCTTGGACAGAAGATTGCTGCAAGGGACAAAAAAATAGGAAAGCAAGTTTTTTCTCAAAATGAGGAGCCAAGCAAGAACATTCTGCTTTCTAGCTGAGGCCAGTTTTTAACGGCGTGGCCCAGCGGATAGTGATAGAGTAAGAAGGAATGAAAGAAAAATTTAATTTAATTGCTACAGCGGCGGCAGGTTTGGAAGCCGTTGTCGGCCGTGAAATCCGAGATTTGGGTCTAGATTGTCAGGTTGAAAATGGCCGTGTTCGCTTTAGTGGCGACATGGCTACCATCATTCAAACCAATCTCTGGCTGCGCTCAGCGGATCGGATTAAGATTGTTGTGGGAACATTTCCAGCTAAAAGATTTGAAGAGCTTTTTCAAGGTGTCTTTGCCTTGGATTGGGAAAATTATCTACCCTTAGGTGCCAAATTTCCCATTTCTAAAGCTAAATGTGTCAAGTCAAAACTACATAATGAGCCTAGTGTTCAAGCCATTTCAAAAAAAGCAGTTGTGAAAAAACTGCAAAAGCATTATGCTCGTCCAGAAGGTGTCCCTTTGCAGGAAAATGGAGCAGAATTTAAGATTGAAGTTTCCATTTTGAAAGATTTAGTGACGGTCATGATTGATACCAGTGGCTCTAGCTTGTTCAAACGTGGCTATCGGACAGAGAAGGGCGGAGCGCCAATCAAGGAAAATATGGCAGCTGCGATTTTACTTTTGTCAAACTGGTATCCAGACAAACCCTTGATTGACCCGACTTGCGGATCAGGAACTTTCTGTATCGAAGCGGCTATGATTGGGATGAAGATGGCGCCAGGTTTACACCGTTCCTTTGCTTTTGAAGACTGGAATTGGGTAGACAAGGACTTGGTACGTCGGCTTCGGACAGAGGCCCTAGCTCAGATTGACCAAGATATTCAGCTGGATATTTCAGGTTCTGACTTGGATGCCCGTTTGGTAGAGATTGCCAAGAAAAATGCAGAAGAAGCGGGTGTTGCTGACCAGATTCACTTTAAGCAAATGCGTCTGCAAGACCTTCATACGGACAAGATCAATGGCGTCATTATTTCCAATCCGCCTTATGGTGAGCGTTTGTTAGACGATGATGCGGTGACCAAGCTCTATCAAGAAATGGGAGAAACCTTTGCTCCCTTGAAGACCTGGAGTAAATTTATCTTGACCAGTGATGAGGCTTTTGAAGCCAAATATGGCAGTCAGGCGGATAAAAAGCGAAAACTTTACAATGGTACTTTAAAAGTTGATTTATATCAATACTTTGGCCAAAGGGTCAAAAGACAACTAGATTAGAAAGGAAATGCTGTGAGCAAAGAAGAAAAGATGCCAACAGAGCAAGAATCAAAAGAAACCGTTCTTGACTTAGAAGATGCGAAAGAGATGACGGTCGGTCAGGCTGCTCGGAAAAACGAGGAAGTCGAAGCTGGTGTGACTGAAGGAGACAATATCCTTGATAAGTACATCAAGCAACACCGAGATGAAATCGAGGCTGGAAAATTTGAAACCCAAAAGCTGAGAATCATGGAAGAGCTGGCACAACAAAAAGAAGCTTTGATACAAGAGACCATCAAACAGCTTAAGAGTCAGTCTCAGGCGAAGAAAAATACTGCCAATGTGACCTCACCTTCGGCGCAGCCAGTGAAAGCAGAAACGGCAAACTCGGCAAATGTAGAGCCTACAAAGGCTGCACAACCAGCGCTAACAGTTGCAGCTGAAGCACCAATTATCCCAGCAACAAAGCCGATATCAAAGCCAGTTCCGACAGTGTTTGAAGATGAGGACGAGCCTGAGACAAAACCTTTCTACAAGAAGAAAGCCTTCCTATACTCAGCCTTAGGTCTTGTAGCGCTTGCCGCTGGAACGACTTGGTACTTTCATCAAGGTCGGGGGAGCCACAAGTCGACAACTGGTTCCAGTTCGACCGTTTCTTCTAGCAAAAAGAAATCGACAAGCTCTAGCGAAGCTAAGAAAGAGGCTGCTAAAGAATTTGAAGACCTTTATGCTAGCTTCTTTACGGATAGTAGTCAGACAGCTATCAAAAATGACAAGTTTGGCGATTTGGATAAGCTGAAAGCTAAGTTAGATGTCTTAACTGGCAGCTCAGAATACACAGCTGCTAAGAAAAAGTATGATGACCTTGTTAAGCAAATTTCTGCTATCCAAAGTGTGAATTCGCAATTCAATACGGGTGCTATCGTTGATGGTCTCTTGAAGACGGATGCCCAAGTGAAAGAAAACGCCAATCTTCCAGATGTATCGACAGGTAATAGCAAGTTGGATGAGGTCTTGAAGGCGGCTATTGCTCAAGGACGCAGTCAGCAGCTACCAGCACCAGCGCCTAGTCCGACAGTGGAACCGTCAGCGCCTTCTACAGCACCAGTCGCACCATCAACGCCGCCAGCTGTTAATCCTGCGCCTAGTGATCCTAGTGGCATTAGAAATGCAGAAACTGGTATTGGACTGCCAAGTGCAGGAGTTAACCTCCAGCGCCACCTTAGCCGTGTACCTTACAATCAAGCAGCTATCGATGATGTGAACAATCCTGCTTGGACATTCAATCCAGGTGTTTTAGAAACGATCCTCAAGGTGTCTCGCGAGCGTGGCTACATCGTAGGAGATCAGTTTATCCTTGAAAAAGTTAACATTGTCAAGGGGAATGGCTACTACAATCTCTATAAACCAGACGGTACATACCTATTTAGTATGAACTGTAAGACAGGCTACTTTGTAGGAAATGGAGCTGGGTATGCAGAAGATTTGGATTATTAATCATCTTTCTCGCTAACTCATTCAAAATATATAAAAAAGTTAGACGGATCTGAGCCAAGTATCTTGGATTAGCCGTCTAGCTTTTTTTGTATAAATAGTTACTTATTGTCAATCCCTATATTAACCTGTAGTTCAAATTTCTAGGTTAATATGGATATCTCAAAATAGCTTGATTTATCAAGCTTATTGTCAATAAATAAAGATTTCAATAGATTGAATTCTTGTTTTATTTCTGTTAAAATACTACTTGGAGCATTAGGACACCTAGCATAAAAATGTATAAAAGTGTCTATTGTTACTTTTAAACTATGGTATGCAATAAGCCAGCTTCTTTGCTAATGGTCATGAGATTAACAAAAACTGGCATGTTGGAAAAGGAAAGGAAAAGGATGTTTCGAAGTAAGAAATATAACAAAGATTTCGAGATTATTGACGAAAAGAAGCGATATAAGCTCTATAAGTCTGGGAAAAATTGGGTAAAAGCTTCAAATTCTCAACTCGATCTTTTTCGTATCGGTGGAATGGGAGAAGTTGTCTCAAGCAGCTTGTCAGATACTGAAGAGCTTGATCACGATCATCTGAGCCTCAATACTCTTGCAGGCCTAGGAGGGATATTAGCCGCTGGGGCAGCGGGGCTAATGGTGACTCAGGAGCAGTCTGTCTATGCAGATGAAATATCTGAATCTACTGATAAAGCAGTTATTTCAGCTGAAGTCAAGGACAATGAGGAAGCAGCAGAAGCAAGTACAAATTCGATCATTGCTCAAGCGCAAGCGGAAATGCGAAAAGCAAAAGCAGAACAAGCTTCTGAGTTGGCCTCTGTTTCAGCCGCTCAGTCAGTCAGCGCTTCTGTCTCTACAAGTGAGTCAGTCTCTCTTAGCATCTCGACTAGCCAGTCTGTTAGTCAATCGCTCAGCCAATCAGTTTTCGCTAGTAACTCAACTTCTATCAGCCGGTCTGTATCTGCTAGCAGTTCGGTCTTGACTAGCAAATCAGCGAGTACTGCGCCTGCTGCAAAAGTATCAGAGAGCAAAGCGCCCGCTAAGCTAGAAAGTGCTAACAATACAACTTTTCTAGAGCAGGATAAAGTGCTAACTAGCACGTCAGTAGCTGATGCTTCTGTCTCAGCTTCTAATTCTGTTTCACTGGATATCAGAGTCAATGTTGCTGATAGCTTTGTCTCATCTGCTGCCGGACAAAGTGTAGCTAGTGCTACGTTGAGCAATAGCCAAGCCCTAGCGACCAGCAATAACCTAGCCGCTGGAGTAGTGGTGGACAAAAAAAATCAAGCCCAAGGCAAGGATGCGCTCAAACAAGCTGAGAAGAGTCAAACGGTAGATAAGACTGTGACCACTTCGCCAAAAGAGTCTGGCCGATCAGGCTTCCGCAGTGCCAGTCAATCAACAAGTGGATCGAATGTTTCTGTAGTGTCAAGTTTGTCTATTGAACAGAGTGGATCGACGACAGCAATTGACCAGCAATCTTCTACTTCAAAAGAAGCAAAGAACCTTGAAATTGACTCAGCTGAATTAAAAATAACTGAAATTACTGGTAAGAATAGTGTTAGTGGAGTTCAATCAACTTCTGTCACAACTAGCTTAATTGAAGCTGCTGCGGTTGCATTAGCATCTTCAGAAGTCACTGCTAAACAACAAGAAGAAAACCGTAGGAAGTTGACCAATCTTTCAGCTGAAATAGGTGACTATCTAGCAAAAGCGGTTGATTTACCAAATACGGATTCAGCTCTTGCTAAGGCCAATGCTGCAGTAACAGAAATTGAAAAAGCCCTGACTGATCCAACTAGTGATTTAACAACAGTATTGCAAAAAGCTACTTCAGCGCGTAATTCGATTGTCAATGCTGTGTTGGCAGCTAATTCTGGTGTGCGTGATCCACGAAATGGGACAGAAATTGCTAGAGGGGCACACTCACGTGCAGCCTCTAATCCGCCTACGATTTCTATGCCATCCACTATCACAATTTATAATGATGAAGCAATCAATAATTTTCAGATAAGACTGAATGATGATAAAGGGATGGCTAAAATCACGGGCTCCCCATCCAATGCTATTATTACAGGTTTAAATGCACCGAACTATCCAACTAACAAGAAAGGGGAATTTGGAGATCTATATATCTATGATAAATTGGGGAAACGAACAGGTGCCCAAAAGACATACACCATTGACATAATAGGGACAGTGGGTCGTGAAAACGGAACTTGGAAACCCTATAAGCCTGGTACCTATGTTCTGGAGTACACAGTAACAGATATTCATGGCTTGACTGCTACAGCACGTACGAATTTCCATATCAAGGGATTTAATGAGCGAAACAACCCAGTTAGTGGGGATACTGTTATTGTTAAGAATCCCTCTTCTTTGACTGTAAGTGAACGCAATCAAGTACTTGAAAAATTTAAAGAAAAAAACCAGTCGCTTTTATCTGGTAGTGATTTTACGAAAGATGGCGTAACCGGAACGATTTCGGTAGCTGAAAATGGGAATATTACCATTACCTACCGTGATAATACTACAGCTGTTATCCCAGCTAATGTGGATGCTGTTCCAGTTCCAAGTGCGACGGTGACTCGTAACGGTCAAACTCTAACACCTGTAAACGGCAACTATGTTGTGTACGCAGGAGATGATATTCAAATTAATTTCACTGCTACAGATAATAGCGGGCAATTATCAGAATTTAAGATCGTTTCAAATGAAGATGCAAATGGTTCAGCCCTTAAAAATAATTTCTTTGAAGATAATAAATATGGGACGGGAACAGTAGATCATTTAACGGGGAATATCACAGCGACTACTGCTAGTCCAGCTCGCATTACAGTAAGAGCTCATTTGAATGATAATCTAGAGTACGATAAAAATGGTAGAAATAGTTGGCAACGTAATGCAGTAGCAACGGATAAGGCTGGGAATAAAAATAGTGCAGGAAATGCTTCGCCAGGTAATGTCCGTATTGTGCAAGGTAGACTGACAGATATTATGGAAGGGGTAGCACCGACCGAAACCTTCCAAGTAGAGAATGTTTCTGAATTAAAACCTCAAGAAAAAACTCGTATATTGGCGGCTGTTGAGAAACTAAACAATAAGCAGGAAAAACGTATTGATTCCTTTACTATTAGTAACAATGGAACAGTTACCATTATCTATAAAGATAAGACTACGGATACGTTCACTGTAAAACTTTCTGATAGTGAGTATAAGAGTAGCAGTACTTCAATTAGTCTAAGTCAAAGACAATCAACCAGTGCCTCAGTAAGTGCTAGTACATCAGCGAGTGCGTCGGCTTCAACGAGCGCCAGCCGTTCAGTTTCTGCTAGCCAGAGCTTGTCTACTTCCTTGCGCAATAGCCAATCGGCATCGATGAGCGCCAGCCGCTCGGTTTCAGCGAGAAATAGTGTTTCGGCCTCAGTGAGCGGTAGTCAGTCTGTCTCAGTGAGTCAGAGCGCTGCTTCATTGAGCGCCAGCCGTTCAGTTTCTGCTAGCCAGAGCTTGTCTACTTCCTTGCGCAATAGCCAATCGGCATCGATGAGCGCCAGCCGTTCGGTTTCAGCGAGAAATAGTGTTTCGACCTCAGTGAGCGGTAGTCAGTCTGTCTCAGTGAGTCAGAGCGCTGCTTCATTGAGCGCCAGCCGTTCAGTTTCTGCTAGCCAGAGCTTGTCTACTTCCTTGCGCAATAGCCAATCGGCATCGATGAGCGCCAGCCGTTCGGTTTCAGCGAGCAATAGTGTTTCTGGCTCGGTTAGCGGTAGTCAGTCTGTCTCAGTGAGTCAGAGCACCGCTTCATTGAGCTTGAGCCAGTCTGTTTCAGTAAGCACAAGTGCCTCAGCGTCACTGAGCTTGAGTCAGTCTGTCTCAACAAGCGCAAGTGCTTCAGCGTCATTGAGTGGTAGTCAATCCGTCTCATTGAGCAAAAGTGCTTCAGCATCGTTGAGCTTGAGTCGGTCAGTTTCATTAAGTAAGAGCGCCTCCGCTTCACTGAGTGGTAGTCAATCCGTCTCACTAAGTAAGAGTGCTTCAACTTCATTGAGTGGTAGCCAGTCTGTCTCAGTAAGTGCCAGTGCTTCAGCGTCAGTAAGCCTGAGCCAGTCAGTTTCAACAAGTGCCTCTGCTTCAACCTCATTGAGCACCAGCCAGTCTGTCTCAGTAAGCTTGAGCCAATCAGTTTCAGCAAGTGAATCAGCCTCAGCTTCGTTGAGTGGCAGCCAATCTGTCTCAACAAGCGCAAGTGCTTCAGCATCAGTAAGCCTGAGTCAATCAGTTTCAACAAGTACGAGCGCTTCAGCATCAGTAAGCTTGAGTCAATCAGTTTCAACAAGTACGAGCGCTTCAGCATCATTGAGCTTGAGTCAGTCAGTTTCAACAAGCGAGTCAGCTTCAACTTCATTGAGCACTAGCCAGTCTGTCTCAACAAGCGCAAGTGCTTCAGCATCAGTAAGCTTGAGTCAATCAGTTTCAACAAGTGCAAGTGCTTCAGCGTCATTGAGCTTGAGTCAGTCTGTCTCAGTAAGTGCCAGTGCTTCAGCGTCATTGAGCCTGAGCCAGTCTGTCTCGGCAAGCACAAGCACTTCAGCATCAGTAAGCCTGAGCCAGTCTGTCTCAGCAAGCACAAGCACTTCAGCATCAGTAAGCCTGAGCCAGTCTGTCTCAGCAAGCACAAGCACTTCAGCATCAGTAAGCTTGAGCCAATCCGTTTCAACAAGTGCAAGTGCTTCAGCATCATTGAGCCTGAGCCAGTCAGTCTCAGCAAGTGCAAGTGCTTCAGCATCAGTAAGCTTGAGTCAATCAGTTTCAACAAGTGCAAGTGCCTCAGCTTCGTTGAGCTTGAGTCAATCAGTTTCAACAAGCGAGTCTGCCTCAGCTTCATTGAGCACAAGTCAGTCAGTCTCAGTAAGTGAGTCTGCTTCAGCGTCCTTGAGCTTGAGCCAGTCAGTCTCAGCAAGTGAATCAGCTTCAACCTCATTGAGCACCAGCCAGTCTGTATCAGCAAGCGTAAGTGCTTCAGCGTCATTGAGCTTGAGCCAGTCAGTCTCAGCAAGTGAATCAGCTTCAACGTCATTGAGCACAAGTCAGTCTGTCTCAGTAAGCACAAGTGCCTCAGCGTCCTTGAGCTTGAGTCAATCCGTTTCAGCAAGTGAATCAGCTTCAACCTCATTGAGCACCAGCCAGTCTGTATCAGCAAGCGTAAGTGCTTCAGCGTCAATGAGCACCAGCCAGTCTGTATCAGCAAGCGTAAGTGCCTCAGCATCGTTGAGCTTAAGTCAATCCGTTTCAGCAAGTGAATCAGCTTCAACGTCATTGAGCACAAGTCAGTCTGTCTCAGTAAGCACAAGTGCCTCAGCTTCGTTGAGCTTGAGCCAGTCAGTCTCAGTAAGCACAAGCGCTTCAGCGTCACTAAGCCTGAGCCAATCAGTTTCAACAAGTGCAAGTGCCTCAACTTCATTGAGCGCAAGCCAGTCAGTCTCAACAAGCGAGTCTGCTTCAGCATCGTTGAGCTTGAGCCAGTCAGTCTCAGTAAGCACAAGCGCTTCAGCGTCACTAAGCCTGAGCCAATCAGTTTCAACAAGTGCAAGTGCCTCAACTTCATTGAGCGCAAGCCAGTCAGTCTCAACAAGCGAGTCTGCTTCAGCGTCAATGAGCTTGAGCCAGTCAGTCTCAGCAAGCGAGTCTGCTTCAGCGTCAATGAGCACCAGCCAGTCTGTATCAGCAAGTGCAAGTGCTTCCGCATCGTTGAGCTTGAGTCAATCCGTTTCAACAAGCGAGTCAGCTTCAGCGTCATTGAGTTTGAGTCAATCTGTCTCAGCAAGTGCAAGTGCCTCAGCATCATTGAGCCTGAGCCAATCCGTTTCAGCAAGCGAATCAGCTTCAGCGTCATTGAGTACCAGCCAGTTAGTCTCAGCAAGTGCAAGTGCCTCAGCTTCGTTGAGCTTGAGTCAATCAGTTTCAACAAGCGAGTCTGCTTCAGCATCAGTAAGCCTGAGCCAGTCTGTCTCAGCAAGCGAATCAGCTTCAGCGTCAATGAGCTTGAGCCAGTCAGTCTCAGTAAGTGCCAGTGCTTCAGCATCAGTAAGCCTGAGCCAGTCAGTTTCAACAAGTGAGTCAGCTTCAACGTCAATGAGCTTGAGCCAGTCAGTTTCAACAAGCGAGTCAGCTTCAGCGTCAATGAGCTTGAGTCAATCAGTTTCAACAAGTGCAAGTGCCTCAGCATCAGTAAGCCTGAGCCAGTCAGTTTCAACAAGTGAATCAGCTTCAACCTCAATGAGCGCAAGCCAGTCTGTATCAGCAAGCGAGTCTGCTTCAGCGTCATTGAGCTTGAGCCAGTCTGTCTCAGTAAGTGCAAGCACTTCAGCATCAGTAAGCCTAAGCCAGTCAGTTTCAACAAGCGAGTCTGCTTCAGCGTCAGTAAGCCTGAGCCAGTCAGTCTCAGCAAGCACAAGCACTTCAGCATCAGTAAGCTTGAGCCAATCCGTTTCAACAAGTGCAAGTGCTTCAGCATCATTGAGCCTGAGCCAGTCAGTCTCAGCAAGTGCAAGTGCTTCAGCATCAGTAAGCTTGAGTCAATCAGTTTCAACAAGTGCAAGTGCCTCAGCTTCGTTGAGCTTGAGTCAATCAGTTTCAACAAGCGCAAGTGCCTCAGCATCAGTAAGCCTGAGCCAGTCCGTTTCAACAAGCGAGTCTGCTTCAGCGTCCTTGAGCTTGAGTCAATCCGTTTCAGCAAGTGCAAGTGCCTCAGCGTCCTTGAGCACAAGTCAGTCTGTCTCAGTAAGTGAGTCTGCTTCAGCGTCCTTGAGCACAAGTCAGTCAGTCTCAGTAAGTGAGTCTGCTTCAGCGTCCTTGAGCTTGAGCCAGTCAGTCTCAGCAAGTGCAAGTGCCTCAGCTTCATTGAGCACCAGCCAGTCAGTCTCAGTAAGTGCAAGTGCTTCAGCATCATTGAGCTTGAGCCAGTCAGTTTCAACAAGCGAGTCTGCTTCAGCGTCCTTGAGCACAAGTCAGTCAGTCTCAGTAAGTGAGTCTGCTTCAGCTTCATTGAGCACAAGTCAGTCAGTCTCAGTAAGTGAGTCTGCTTCCGCGTCCTTGAGCTTGAGCCAGTCAGTCTCAGTAAGTGCCAGTGCTTCAGCGTCAGTAAGCTTGAGTCAATCAGTTTCAACAAGCGAGTCAGCTTCAGCGTCCTTGAGCTTGAGCCAGTCAGTCTCAGTAAGTACAAGTGCTTCAGCATCAGTAAGCCTGAGCCAGTCAGTTTCAACAAGCGCAAGTACTTCAGCATCATTGAGCTTGAGCCAGTCAGTTTCAACAAGCGAGTCAGCTTCAGCGTCCTTGAGCTTGAGCCAGTCAGTCTCAGTAAGTGCAAGTGCTTCAGCGTCAGTAAGCTTGAGTCAATCAGTTTCAACAAGCGAGTCAGCTTCAGCGTCCTTGAGCTTGAGCCAGTCAGTCTCAGTAAGTGCCAGTGCTTCAGCGTCAGTAAGCTTGAGTCAATCAGTTTCAACAAGCGAGTCAGCTTCCGCGTCCTTGAGCTTGAGCCAGTCAGTCTCAGTAAGTGCAAGTGCTTCAGCGTCAGTAAGCTTGAGTCAATCAGTTTCAACAAGCGAGTCAGCTTCAGCGTCCTTGAGCTTGAGCCAGTCTGTCTCAGCAAGTGCAAGTGCCTCAGCTTCATTGAGCACAAGTCAGTCAGTCTCAGTAAGTGAGTCTGCTTCCGCGTCCTTGAGCTTGAGCCAGTCAGTCTCAGTAAGTGCCAGTGCTTCAGCGTCAGTAAGCTTGAGTCAATCAGTTTCAACAAGCGAGTCAGCTTCCGCGTCCTTGAGCTTGAGCCAGTCAGTCTCAGCAAGTGCAAGTGCCTCAGCTTCATTGAGCACAAGTCAGTCAGTTTCAGTAAGTGAGTCTGCTTCAGCGTCCTTGAGCTTGAGCCAGTCAGTCTCAGTAAGTGCCAGTGCTTCAGCGTCAGTAAGCTTGAGTCAATCAGTTTCAACAAGCGAGTCAGCTTCCGCGTCCTTGAGCTTGAGCCAGTCAGTCTCAGCAAGTGCAAGTGCCTCAGCTTCATTGAGCACAAGTCAGTCAGTCTCAGTAAGTGAGTCTGCCTCAGCTTCATTGAGCACAAGTCAGTCTGTCTCAACAAGCGAGTCAGCTTCAGCATCGTTGAGCTTGAGCCAGTCTGTCTCAGTAAGTGCCAGTGCTTCAGCATCAGTAAGCTTGAGTCAATCAGTTTCAACAAGTGAATCAGCTTCAACTTCATTGAGCGCCAGCCAGTCAGTCTCAGCAAGTGCAAGTGCCTCAGCTTCGTTGAGCTTGAGCCAATCAGTTTCAACAAGCAAGTCAGCTTCAGCGTCATTAAGCTTGAGCCAGTCAGTTTCAACAAGTGAATCAGCTTCAACCTCAATGAGCTTGAGTCAGTCAGTCTCAGCAAGCGAGTCAGCTTCAGCGTCATTGAGCACCAGTCAGTCTGTATCAGCAAGTGAATCAGCTTCAACGTCATTGAGCACAAGTCAGTCAGTCTCAGTAAGTGCAAGCTTGAGTACTAGCCTCAGTGCCTCACTCAGTGCCTCAGATTCAGCAAGCACAAGTTTGAGTACGAACCTCAGTGCTTCAATCAGCGAGTCTGACTCAACAAGCACCAGCTTGAGTACGAGCCTCAGTGAGTCAATTAGTGCGTCAGATTCAGCAAGCACAAGTTTGAGCACAAGCCTCAGTGCCTCACTTAGCGCGTCAGACTCAGCAAGTACAAGTTTGAGCACAAGCCTCAGTGCCTCAGAGTCAACAAGCACCAGCTTGAGTACAAGCCTCAGTGCGTCAATTAGTGCGTCAGATTCAGCAAGCACAAGTTTGAGCACAAGCCTCAGTGCGTCAATTAGTGCTTCAGATTCAGCAAGCACCAGCTTGAGCACAAGCCTCAGTGCTTCACTCAGTGCTTCAGATTCAACAAGTACAAGTTTGAGCACGAGCCTCAGTGCCTCACTTAGCGCCTCAGATTCAGCAAGCACCAGCTTGAGCACGAGCCTCAGTGCATCAATCAGTGCAAGCGACTCATCAAGTACCAGCTTGAGTACGAGTCTAAGTGCTTCGATTAGTGCCTCAGATTCAGCAAGTACCAGCTTGAGTACTAGTCTAAGTGCTTCGATCAGTGCCTCAGATTCATCAAGTACCAGCTTGAGTACGAGTCTAAGTGCTTCGATTAGTGCCTCAGATTCAGCCAGCACCAGCTTGAGCACAAGCCTCAGTGCCTCACTCAGCGCGTCAGAGTCAACAAGCACAAGTTTGAGTACTAGCCTCAGTGCCTCAATTAGTGCTTCAGATTCAGCAAGCACCAGCTTGAGCACAAGCCTCAGTGCATCAATCAGTGCCTCAGATTCAGCAAGCACCAGCTTGAGCACAAGCCTCAGTGCTTCAATTAGCGCTTCAGATTCAGCCAGCACAAGCTTGAGCACAAGTCTCAGTGCCTCAGATTCAGCCAGCACAAGCTTGAGTACAAGCCTCAGTGCCTCAATTAGCGCTTCAGATTCAGCCAGCACAAGCTTGAGCACGAGTCTCAGTGCCTCAATTAGCGCTTCAGATTCAGCAAGCACGAGCCTCAGTGCCTCAATTAGTGCTTCAGATTCAGCAAGTACAAGTTTGAGCACAAGCCTCAGTGCCTCACTCAGCGCGTCAGACTCAGCAAGTACAAGTTTGAGCACAAGCCTCAGTGCCTCACTCAGCGCGTCAGACTCAGCAAGTACCAGCTTGAGCACAAGCCTCAGTGCCTCACTTAGCGCGTCAGATTCAGCAAGCACCAGCTTGAGCACGAGCCTCAGTGCCTCAATTAGTGCAAGCGACTCAGCAAGTACAAGTTTGAGCACGAGCCTCAGTGCCTCAATTAGCGCCTCAGATTCAGCCAGCACAAGTTTGAGCACAAGTCTAAGTGCTTCGATCAGTGCCTCAGATTCATCAAGTACAAGTTTGAGTACAAGCCTCAGTGCTTCAATTAGCGCCTCAGATTCAGCCAGCACCAGCTTGAGTACAAGCCTCAGTGCCTCACTTAGCGCCTCAGATTCAGCCAGCACGAGCTTGAGCACAAGTCTCAGTGCCTCACTCAGTGCTTCAGATTCAGCAAGCACAAGTTTGAGCACAAGCCTCAGTGCCTCAATTAGCGCGTCAGATTCAACAAGTACAAGCATAAGCACAAGTCTCAGTGCTTCAATCAGTGCGTCAGATTCAGCAAGCACCAGCTTGAGTACAAGCCTCAGTGCGTCACTTAGTGCTTCAGATTCAGCAAGCACCAGCTTGAGCACGAGCCTCAGTGCCTCAATTAGCGCTTCAGATTCAGCAAGTACAAGTTTGAGCACAAGTCTAAGTGCATCACTCAGTGCCTCAGATTCAGCAAGCACGAGCCTGAGCACGAGCCTCAGTGCATCAATTAGTGCCTCAGATTCAGCAAGCACCAGCTTGAGCACGAGCCTCAGTGCATCAATCAGTGCAAGCGACTCAGCAAGCACCAGCTTGAGCACAAGCCTCAGTGCATCACTCAGTGCCTCAGATTCAGCAAGTACCAGCTTGAGTACGAGTCTAAGTGCTTCGATCAGTGCCTCAGATTCATCAAGTACCAGCTTGAGTACGAGTCTAAGTGCTTCGATTAGTGCCTCAGATTCAGCAAGTACAAGTTTGAGTACAAGCCTCAGTGCCTCACTCAGCGCGTCAGAGTCAACAAGCACCAGCTTGAGTACGAGTCTAAGTGCTTCGATCAGTGCCTCAGAGTCAACAAGTACAAGTTTGAGCACGAGCCTCAGTGCATCACTCAGTGCCTCAGATTCAGCAAGCACCAGCTTGAGCACAAGCCTCAGTGCATCAATTAGTGCCTCAGATTCAACAAGTACAAGTTTGAGCACAAGCCTCAGTGCCTCAATCAGTGCCTCAGATTCAGTAAGTACAAGTTTGAGCACAAGCCTCAGTGCCTCAGACTCAGCAAGCACCAGCTTGAGCACAAGCCTCAGTGCATCAATTAGTGCTTCAATCTCAGCAAGCGAGAGTGCTTCGTCTTCTGTAAGCAGTAGCCAATCAGTCTCAACAAGCGAGAGCACTTCAGTGTCATTGAGCGCTAGTGCGTCTGCTCTTGCAAGTGAAAATGATTTGGCCTCGCTGAGCGTAAGCGAATCTCTATCAGCAAGCGCAAGCTTAAGCACCAGCGTATCGGCTTCAGTCAGTGCGTCAGATTCAGCAAGCGTAAGTGTAAGTACCTCTACATCACTTAGCGATAGCCTTTCAAGCAGCTTGAGTACAAGTGTGTCACAAGAGTCAAACTCATTCAGCTATAGTAAGGGTGATCCAACCAGCGAGTCTAAGCCAGAGTTTAACCTGCCAAGCTACC